>Ga0194135_10002445_pt1 | contig 11291 bp, 11 predicted proteins | sample LitLau_LLRF_2013_FD_134024 | JGI IMG/M metagenome (GOLD analysis project Ga0194135, IMG submission 134024) | Freshwater sediment microbial communities in response to fracking from North America - Little Laurel Run_MetaG_LLRF_2013 (version 2) | ecosystem: Environmental > Aquatic > Freshwater >... | reverse complement strand
TATTGGTACTTGTCGTTAAGATTCTGATACGCCTACCTGCCGACCAATCATCAAAATATAACCGATTTCGTTGGCCCCTATTATTATTATTATTTCATTTTCTCCCATTTAAGTAGATATTTCTTTTGTGTTTCCTGCGTCGATTACTACAATCATTTTTATAATAGGGTTTTTTATCGTGAGCAAAATTTGCATTTTCATTTCACCAATATTTATCACCATTATCCCCTCTTAAAACTTTTCTAGTTTATAAGTTAAACTTTAGTTCATTATAGGTTACTAGGGGTAATATTGGTTCATGAATGGCGGCGTTTATATTTATTATTTAAATGATGGCCATGATAGATCGATAAGAGAAGTAGGGAGCAAGGTCATAGCCTCCGTGGAATGTGCTGACTACTGAACTGACCCAATGCTTTCAGAAGCTTTATTCCGTAGGTACTAATTTATGGTTCGTTGGGGCTAACACCAATGATGCTGATGATGAGTGAGCAGGATAAATAATTGCAATACTTTTCCAGCATCCTACTTAAGGAGTCTACACGGTGTGTTATGATTTCCTGTGTTTCTCGAAGTTACCTTACCAAAATTCCAAAGGGGAAATAATTCCAACGATTGTGCTAAATTTTTCTGGTTGGAATTTCTATTTGACAGGTAACACAAACAAAGTGCTCAATTATGTAGCCTCTGAGCAAACTTCGAACACCGTGTGGACTCCTTAAGTTGTCATAACCTATCTAGTTAGAAAAAGGATACAAAATATAGGTGAGGAACACTGATGCTACAACTTCAATCAGGAACTTTTCTTTATAACGATCAAGGACTCTCCCAATATTTTTCGCATCATCCATATCACGAGGCAACTTTAAATGAACCTTCTCTGATCTGAAACAAGTAGATGTAGGGTAGAGTCGGCTACTATGAAACACTTTTCGTTAACAGCTAGGCTATTGCTTACGCTACCTACTGTTCCGTTTGAACTTCTGTTTTATTGAAGATAAAATTAAAGCAATGAGCTGAACGAGAAATATGCCATATTTCAACTTTCCGAGAGGCGTCCAAAAATTCTATAGCACCCTGAATTATGGAATGCACACGTCGGGTATTATGGAACACGTAATTCAAATGGCAGATGATGTAATTTTTGATATTTTGAACACACTTCAGTCTACGAGTAGAAAAGAAGTAGGTATGAAATGTAAACATGTTTCTACGAACTACGGTGGGCCCATTGAACTATAGCCGGTGCGTCACCAAACACCGACTTCCCTGCACTATAACCCCATTTTACTAATGTTACTCGTATAATGGGACCTCCAATAAACTTAAGAAAAATTCATTGGTGACGGGAATCGAACCAACGACGTCTGGTTTGTTAGACCAACGCCGTAGCCGCTTGGACGACCAGGACCATTGAACAGAGATTTACTTACTCTTCAAATGGAGGAAAACTGTGGTAGAGCCATCCCATCATGACTAATGAAGTTAAAAAGACTACTGCTACTATTACTATAGCGTTCTTTGTATTTCCCTCGTAACACTTATCGACGTCCTCGTCGACATCTAAAATAATACGGATAAAAGGTGCTAGTTGGATGTTTTATAGGTAAATACGTTGGAAAGTCCATTATATAATATGGATATGGCTCCCAACAAAATAATAATAGCAATATACCTACATAACATGTGATATTCATCTCCTAACAATCAAACATAGTATAAAGCACTTCGTTGAAGAATTGAGAAATATAAGCTCAAAACATATTTACCTGATACTAATTTTATTTCTGATTTTGGCGATGAATTAGATGAAATTCTTTTTTTGGCAGCCATGTTGTTTACTATTGGTATCATAGGTCGATTTCTGGATCTCGACATGCAGAACGATAGTCGAATTTTCGATAGCGCGCCATTACAAAAGTTTTTGTCTTGCCATAATGTGTCACCTACAAAAAGAGGACAGAACATTGATTTATTTTTATTTCAATTAGCTATTACTATAAAATCATGTGGATTTTATACTAAAATAATTTAATTTACCTAATTTACCTTATATTTGCTATTATTTGTCTTATTAGGTAAACGTATTTTATGTACGTAAGATCCTATACTACATAGCTACGTTACGTACACTTAACTTATTGTACAGCTCATTTAAAGTGGCAATGGGAACTGGGGTAGGGGGTCGCGACGCATGTAGGTACATTGTGATATTGTGATGTACTCACTTTCATAACGTTTTTTGTTAATATTCCAATGTTTACTGCTTGTTGGCTACATTTATGGCTATACACATAAAATGCAAACAAAATCGAGTTGCCGACTGTGCATAATTTGGAATTTGGCTAGGTAGGTACATGGCCTCTCTCAGGTACCCCCTACCCCATTTCCGTTGGCCAATTTTTTAAATGAGCTGTACAATATACCTTCCTTCCTACCTATATCAATCTAAATTGCCAACTTTTAAGAAAATTCAAATTATAATAAAGTCATGAGTGAATAACAACACGACGAGGTACAATATAAGTGGGTATAGACAGGTAGGTATACTTACTTTTTGTACATTCATCCTCCAATGTTATAACTAAAATGACACTCATACCTTTTCATAAAACTTATTATTGAATAATGGCGCGAGAAGCACAACATCAGCATAAAGACAGTGGGGCGTGCGTCTGATCAGAGCAGACGTGCACTCGTGAACGACAAAAAATGTAAGCATTACGGCTCTATATCTCAAGATGAGGTAAGCCAGGGTTATCCAAAAAAATGAAGGTGTAGCTAGGTACCTATACTATGATTAAAAAATTTAATATGAACGGACACGATTTTGGATTCAAAATACGTTATTAATTATGTACTAATAATGTGACAGTACTTAAAATAATAACACAGAGAGGCTGAGAATAACTTTATTGTCAAATGTTTTGATACCCATTGAGTTCCATACGCAGTTAACCTTCTCAGATCAAAGGTTGCAGAGATAATACAAAAGTCAAAGATCTTAAAAATCCCATTCTTCCTTACATAAATTTGTAAGGAAGGTAGGTATCCACCTATACGAGTATTTATTAAAGGTACCTAAATAATATGCCCCCCACATAGGTACCTACAATATTTAAAAAGGTAAAAAATGTAGGTGTAGGTAGGTACAGCTATAGGAAAAGGCGGTAGGAAACAAATAAAAAAATAAAAACGTATTTTATTTAAAGGTTATTATTCCTCTGTGCGAGATACATTGTAGGTACCTATTTAGCAGGAGCATAGTCGGAAATGGTAGGTAGCTATAGGTAGGTACCTACCTACTCTATTAAAGATAAGTATGCATGCAGGTATTGTAGGTACCTACCTACTATTATCACGATAGTTATATGGATAGCGAATTTTATGTGAATAGCGTAGCAATAAGGTAATGTACCTACAATAGGTACCCCACGCATATCAAGTAGGTACTGTAGTCAAGGCTTGGCAGTTATGTGTTTTATTTGAAGGATGGAGTACACATGCACAGTGTTCGATCTTTTAAATAGTTCAGCATTAAGGAAAAAGTAATGCCTCCCGATGATCTATTTTTAAACCTAGGTATACCTAGTACCTATCTACATAAAAATAGTCTGGTCATTGATGGTAGGGCATGCAGCTATAAAGTGACTACGCCCACTATCAAAGGGAGTAGGACTATACGCAGCAACCTATCTACTCCCTATTACGTTAGGTATGCCTACTAATACTTTAAGCTTTGACACCAAACTAAAAATAGTAGTGGGACCTAATTAACCTAATGGTATGGCCTGCAAATACCCATATCATATTTTAGGTATAGTCCTTATTAACGATTACTGAACACCCAGCGGGGTGCCAAAATACTCTCTCTCCTCCGTCACTCAAAGCAAGCCAAACTTCCCCGCTTGTGGGTCTAAAAAATTGTAAGAAGCTGCGAAAAATACTTTGTTCTCTATGGCATTTTTAGCTTTTTTTCAGAAGTCTCACCTTTTTTTAAGCTTAGGGTAGTTTGGCACTCCGCTGGGCGTTTAGTAATCGTTAATAAGGACTATAAGTATAGCGTTCAGGCACGGCGGGAGCTGAACCTCTGGACAAAACCGCGTTCCAGAGTCCAGGTACGAGCACTCAAGCAGTAGAAATCGGAACCTGAAAACTATTATGCGCATGCGCGACACACAAACCATTACAACAAACACCAGTCGCCATATTCTCGTGATACAAATACACAAAGAGTTAATACAACGCGAAATTGCTAAGTTTAACTGTGAAAAGCATCTTATACAAAGTGTTGAATGTGACAAAAAGCTATCGGATGAGTTCCTCACCATTTAAAACGGTAAGATATCAAGAGGTGCTGGAGGTTGGGGTGCTGGAATTGTCCAATAATATGGGAGGTGTTCAAGGCACAGTGTTGACAAATTTTGAATTTTCACAATGCGTTTTAGCGTAATTTAGAAAATTGTTTTTATTTTTTGTACGTCATGCACTTTAACAGAAATTACCTGCCAGCTATTATTGGTAGGTATAACGTATGTATAGGTACACCTAGGTACCTTTTCCTATACCTACCTAAATCTATTTTCAATCGAATTGTTAAAAAATGTTACGACCTTGTTGTGGGTGATACAATACCAATGGATATTGCAGGCTACTTGTAGGCAGGTACGCTTCATTTATTACATATACCTACCAAAAACCATGGCTAGGTAACCTAGACCTAGCTAGGTTTCGTTATACATTTTTAGGATTATAGATAGGGACCAGCGAGAAAAATTAACTGGTACCTAGATATAGATACTAGGTATCCCCCCATTTTTATAAGTACGCAGGTCTGTAGGTTAATTGCTTTAGGCAGGTTTGGCAGTTAAGAAAAGAGAAAAAGAATTGGGCCTACATGAGTCATGGGATTTTATGATGTTTCCAGTTTACTCACCTATATTGTATCCACGGAGGCTTATCGCGGAGGTTGTTCATAAACAAACGAACCGTGTTTACGTCAAAGCTTACGAAAAAATGGAGCTTGTGCAACACGACTCAGCTTATTTCTTATTTGTCGAATTATAGATAGGTATATAGCTAACAAGCCCCGGAGCTATGCGGTTTATTTTCCTTCAGAAAATTCATTTCAACGTGATACGGGAAATTATCATGGGTCTCTGCACAATTTCATTTTTATGAATAGATAGATAGATAGATAGATATGATTAAAATTTTACCCGTTCAGACTGGTAGTTTATTTTTGGGTGTATCGAAAGAAATTGACAAAATGAAGGCGCGAGAACTTAAACAGTCAGCAAATGATGGTACAAATTTGTGTTATAGGGCATGCTGATCTCATTAGCATTCGTGGCTTGCCTCGGACTGGTGGCAGGCAAACCATGCGAGTCCCAAATGTTTTGGAATTCACTTTTTGACAAGTGCTTGAGGTGCACCGTGTGTCTTCACCCCGACGTCGTTATTACGCCCTGTCAGGTAAGAATGAAAGAAATGAGGTAACGCTTTGACCCCAACAACCTGCGCTGAGCTGCTGACAATTTTGATTGTAGGGTCACCGGGACACGATATGCGGCCCAATGTCAGATCTCAAGATTGACTGGTCCTGGATGAAGTCGGGCCAAAAAAATTCCCCAGACAAAGAAATGACAGAAACCTTTAAGGAAAATTTGCAAGAAATTAAATTACACGAACTGCTTGTCCAAGAAAGAGAACAGCGAAAACGCAATTTACAGAACACTATAGCGACCTCCGAAGAAGAAAGCGAGGAAGACGACTCAGCCGAATCAAAGCAAAAAATATGGGAGAGACTAAAAAACCTAAATAGAGAGCGGAAGCACGGAGGCAAGTTATTCGAAGACCTAGAAAACCCGAAAATCATCAGTGAACATCGCAGAATACTCGAAATCCCTTTTGACGCCCCAGTTATGCATTTCAGCAGTGAAGAAGCAGGACGCCTTCTAAAGAGCTCCCCTCAAGATAGCGACCCTACTCCATTCGAACCCAACAAACTGACCCTAGACCACCAAGTTCTGGTTAGAAAATTCGGCTTCTTCCCAATGGGAGACGATGGTACTGAGTTACTAGATAACCCCGACTTAGAGGATGTCTCTGAAGCAGCAATGGATTTTTCAGCCACAGAAAGAGTCATTTTGGACTACCAGACAGGTGTATTATACCTTGCTGTTGGGTCTGTTTTCATCTTCTTTGCAGTGGCACTTTGTTATTCCATCAAGCACGTCAGGAACTGGGGATCCCGAAACTATGTTCAGGGTAAGTTTTAATATCATAACTTGTCGCAACGTTACTAGTAACGAAACCTGCAGATGAAAGTGTGGGCGTGGGTAGGTTGTTAGAAACTACTCCATAAAAGTATTACCCACTCTAGGAACTCTACTCTACTAGGTCTGTATATGAAAAATATTTAAAGTTCCCCTTAGTTTTTTATTCAAACCTCGAAGGCCATAAATAGTCCATAAACATTATGAATGAGCTTGGTGTTAAAATATTTATATTAGTACAGGAAGTAGTGATACCAGCCAGATAGCTTCTATTTTACGATCTTTATCCGCTGATAACACAGGTGCTCAAAACGTACACCCAATCTTCTCCACAACTATTATTAGCCATAAGCGAAAAATACCCCTATGCATCCAAACCGTGTTCGTGAAATGCGTTCGTCATATAGGTAGTAATAGTAGGAATACTCCAACTCGAAAAATGAAAAGATTTAGATGAGAATATCTAAGTTGTTTGTGTTTCCCATGGTGGTTCCAAGTGGGGTTGGAAAAATGTCTCTATGTATGTACGCGGAGCTAGAGCCCAGACTTTTCGCTTGATTTAAATAAAATCCGGGAGGTAGGTTTTCCGTAACTACATCTCTCACCCTGAATTTAAAATGGATAGCTTAAACAGGGCCGGAGCTATAAATTAAAAACTATTTTTGGGGAAATACACAAACAATTTGTTTTTAACTAAATGGTCGAGTATAATAGCTGGGAATTAAAAATAGCTTCTTATGGGAAATTACATGAGCGCGTAACAATGAGTTAAATTATTACCGAACCGTCTTTTGAAGGACAGTTTATTTTGGCGGTTTACCGCTTGCTGACTTTAAGGAATATTATATTTTGACCGATATAAATATTGATCTCGTGTGATGTAGTGTAGTAGCGGTATTAATGTGCGTCATCCGCATGATTACTGGCACCAGATGCCCTTGATGGCCTCTTTACTTATCACCTCCAGCAGACTACTAGTCAACATCTCCAAGTAGGTACCACCACACTTCCCACTATGTTGTTCAAACCAGAACCTCATAATTATAACCACTGGTTATGTTATGTCTCATAACCAGGTATTGAAGTAGATATGAACTTATCAAATGCCTACATTACAAGTATCCCAGCCTCTCAGCCTCTGTGGCAAACTGGTTATAGTCTCTCTCTCTCTCTCTATTGGGCTATTGGGGTAAGTTAAGTATAAGAAAATATATTTGATTTTTGAACGGCACAAGGTGTGAGGTTGAGTTTATTTTCTTATACTTGGCTTACCCAAATAAGGAAGTGAGGGAGAAAGAAGATCCAGATATATGAGTGGGAGTAAGATATCTCCGTACGGTCGTACTCAGAAGATCCAGATTGTAACTGATTATTGATTCGAGGCCCTGCACAGAGAAACGGTTTTCATTATCCTATCCTAATGTTTATGCTGAATCTGATCCTGTTAATAACTCATACTACAAGATAAGTCCATTAACTTAGCATTGACTATTACAGATCTAGAGGAGCTACAGTACTGGCTAACATCGAGGAAAAAAGATTTACCCCCTTCGAGTATCTACAAGTCAACAACCGAAGTAATCAGCAAGAAAAATCAAGGACACTGTAAATACTTGGAGCGCATTATCACAAAGAATGGTTAGTTCACTATATTATCTCTCTAGTTCCATTTGGAGTGGCTAGCAAATCTGAAATGCTGTGACCACAAAAAGCAGACGACTAGATCTATATCCTTCAATGTATAAGCAGACTAGATCCGAATTTGAAACCAAAGCACATGCTCAGAGTGTCCTCTCCAATATAGATATAGATCTACCAGAACGATTGTAGGCACGATGCTTTGAACGGAGTATAGACCTGTCATAAAAATCGGTTACAAAGGCGCCCTGGGCAGCCATGAGATCCGCCCAATTCACTCCGCTCCGAGCCTCGGACAGAGTATAGCCCAGCTCGTTGAATCTATAAACTGTAACAGCTGCTTGCCAAACGGTCATGTAATTTTCCAGTTTTAAACACGAAATCGTGCAATAGTTGCGGAGTAGCTCTGTGAACCCAAGAGGAAGTAGATACTTATGTAGATAATTTACAAGGCATTGCAAATAAATTGGAGCCTTAACAATGGTTTATCCAAATGTAGGGAGTTTAGGCAAGATAATAAGGATAGACACGGTAGTGTGCAATCCTCAAACTTCATCATCAACTTTACCAACAATTACAGGCCTCATTGTTATTTCTCTGTGCAGGGCCTCAATTCGCCGTAAATTGTAGGTTGTAGCAGGACGATTTTCACAATCCTATTTCAGTTTTTTATGCTGAATATGATTCTGTAATTAGCTCATACCAGTGGAGAAGTCCATTTTATGTTTCTATTCGTATGCCCAATACTACTTAAAAGAAATGGCTTTTTCAAGTCGAGTTAAGACGATGTATTAAGGTGGTGTAGTCAGGACGATCCGTGTGTAAAAAATTGGATGACCTGATGTCAATAAAGGTTACCGTTACCAATTCAGGAAAGATAGCACTACTAATCCGAAAAATCGAAATATATCAATTTTTTCCATTTACTATCTTTATAAATATGTCGATTTTCTATCGAAAAATATGGCCAATCAAACTAAAAAACGGATGACGTAGTTTTGTATAGCCCTCTATAATCTGGTAAAAATAATTTCTATATCTTCCCACTAATAGTTCTGTTACTTTAATTGCAGCGAAAAAGAAGCTGATACGAGTTCCTGATAATGTATACCAAGGGCCTTGTATGGAAACAAGACCCCTGACAATGTCCTACGACGACACCGAGGTTCATAAGCCAGTTAGAGTATAGAAAACTCAAGAAACAAAGAAGAATCGCCGAAATGGTGGGGCCAGCAACATTCTTGCAAGTACTTAAGTTCCAACCCAATTTACAATCTAGATTCGAATAGGTGTATTTATCTATATTTAAGCATGAATGCCAGTAATTTTTATCGGTCGACATTTATCTATTGGTACAACACTAACAGAATGTATGTATTAAATCGTATCGCAATTTAAATAAAACCAGTAGCAAATTATCTTTTATTTCAGTTTTGAAATTATTTCCAAGTAGAATAATTATTATAAGGGGTTCTCACGGTGCGATATGGAAAAATTTAGCACAATCGTCGGAAATTTTTTTATAAACAACAATTCGAAGAACACAGAAAAGCATAAGGAGAACCCCTATAAAAGTCCCTATGTCGATGGGAGCAAACTAATTTAAATGCATAAGTGGGACAAAAGGCAGAAGTACTAATAGTATGGCTGCACCCATAACTCGTAGGTCACACATTCCTTGACGTGCCTTACCCGTCATAATGATGCCATTGATACAAATGTACCTATTGAACATGACGAACACACAACAATACCATACTAGAAGGTGATGTACGATTTTGTATTTTATCACTCGACTGGTAGAAAAGATCAAAAAAGTAGATAATAAATGTCATTACCTTAAAATTACTTGGGAGCTACTCGGAACATGACGAGGGAAGAGTTGTTGGCGACGCAGAGAACAGGCAGCCTGCTGTGCCAGCTCATCCCTCCAAACAACTGCAAACAAATTAGTATTATAATAAGATGACCAACCATACAATTCACAGTGACGTCCTGATGGTCGGGTTTCAAATCGCGACTAAACTATAAAAATAAAAACATTTTCTAATTTACCCTACCATATCACCTATGACTACTAGTTACATATTATAGAGGTATGGCTATGAGGTACGAGCCCACTATAATCGGGAGGTCCGCTTTAGAGCAAACGGTACAATACTCTTTAAGCTAACTATAAAATTGTATCGTTCGCCGCAATCTTAAAGTTAACTCCATTGGCAAACGCAACAAAATAATCCCCCTCTTAGTTCTGCAGTTACAAATTCAATTATAAGGCTTGTCCGTTAGGTAAACTGAAGTTTAAGTTAAAAAGCTCAATCAAGAGTATATTGCAAAATAAAAGGCAATTCCTAGTTTCCAAATTGCTGTTTGTGACTAGGCTAATTTTGTTCGGTACCGCCGGCTTGTGGATGAAAAAACTATTTCATTTGGCAAGGTTTTAGATGCATTCATACCTAGAATTAGTGGCTACATAGAAATCACAGACCATTCGATAATACACTACAACCCAGAAGTTTTACCTTAAGATTAGCAGTCAGTAGAGTGGCTTTTGTTTTGATGTTGGTAATTTTGAGGGAATTATTGGGCCGCCCCACTGTAGCCACGCAATTGGGATTGGCTGGACAGGAAGACATCGCGAACCCTCCCTCAGGGTGAACCGTCTTCTGCTCCACAGCGTGCCTGAAAAATACCAAGAACTATGTATTTTTAAGTTGGTATGTAGAAAATAAGAAATATCATAAGTTTGAGATGTCAAATACTCGTATTTTAAGGTGCTCAATGAACCTAGAAAATAACGTTAGTGTCACTGAAATCAGAAACAATGACAACTACAACCCTCCTAAGACACCTGACACCATAATGGGAGTAGCGGATTATTAACTATAGGTAGTTCTTCGGCTGAAAAAAAACTGGTGGATCAGATCAAATCAGATAATCGTTAGCATTGGATTGCTGACGCTAGAAGAGATGAGTCTTGGGTCTGTGTCTGTAGCTTAGTATTCAGAGCAGCAGACCAGAAACCCGAAGATGCAGGTTCGAGTATAACCTGGCACCCATTATCCGACTTGTTTCCTAACACTTTCTGCAATAACGATATATTAGGGGTCCACTTGATGTGTTATGATTTCTGGAGTTTGCCTAGTGGCATCATGTGGAAATTGGCCATTTTTTCCCTAATATTAGACCCGATACGCATGCCTATATTCATATTCCTAATATGTGTATAAAGATGAAAATGGTAGCGTGTAAAATAGGCCATTTTCAAACAAAAATTGCCACCGGGAAAAATATTAGTGCAAGTAACCTGCACATGGCCTCTAAAATTCTAAAAACCACCTAATTCTTTCATTACAAAAATGAAGTCTACTAAGT
>Ga0194135_10002444_pt1 | contig 11294 bp, 8 predicted proteins | sample LitLau_LLRF_2013_FD_134024 | JGI IMG/M metagenome (GOLD analysis project Ga0194135, IMG submission 134024) | Freshwater sediment microbial communities in response to fracking from North America - Little Laurel Run_MetaG_LLRF_2013 (version 2) | ecosystem: Environmental > Aquatic > Freshwater >... | reverse complement strand
TACTTGACCGCATGTTTGAACGAGACGCTCCGATTGGCTCCACCATTGAAACCCGAGCGGATTTGCACCAAGGATTGGAACTACAAAGGGATTCGAATTAAGCGGGGAACTGAAGTTTATGTGGCCACTTGGGCCGCCCACCGGAATCCTGAATACTTCCCGGATCCGGAGGAATTCAAACCGGAACGCTTCCTGGGAGAGAGGAAGGCGGAGATGAATCAATATGCTTTTACAACATTTGGGCATGGGCCGCGTAACTGTATTGGGATGCGGTTTGCATTTGATTCAATCAAGACTTTTCTCGTACATTTCATTCTCAACTTTCGAATCGAGATGAGAGCGGACACAATCCTTAACTATAAGAAAGGGTCTCTCCTACTCGTGACCTTTGACCCTCTGTATGTAGACGTAGTGGAGCGTGGCAGAAAGTAGGTAGGCCTTTTTCGACGGGACGTTTCCGAAACTCCGCCGTTAATTCCAATGAAGAATTAGGCGCACCAAGAATAAGAGTTAGGAGAAATTAAGGAAATTACTATGGAAAACTGTTCTGTTGTGGTGTCATTATATTATTTTTCCGATCCATCATTCCCTCTTATGGTTTTTAAATTTCCTGTCCAGTTCTCTTGCTTTGTCATTGGTATTGAAATAATTTTGTCGCATAATCGAAGGCGGAAATACGCTTCGACGAGCGAGGGGATTATTAGATGGACAAAAAGTTGAAGCCTGCTTTCGAAAAATACCAAACGCATTTCAATTTTTGAATTTAAAAAGAAATAGGGCTAAATTTCACACGGAATTTGTGGATTTTTGCTTGAATCTTCAGAATAGGACGCAAAAGATCCCAATTAAAAGGAGTCCAAAACGAAGAGCAGGATTCACACTTCCGTTGTCTCTGTATTTTCCTGCTGGAGCCTCGTCTCCATGTCCGTCAGTGTGCTCCGTGTCACTGTGCTCCGTGTCACTGTTACTATATTTCTCGAATTTGTCGGACACTTCATCCCACGTGCATGTGAACGTGAAGAGCGTGGGCGTGCAGCACTCTTCCATCACTTTCTCGACACCCGTTCTAATGTTGGGCGTGAGTTCGGATCCTTGGGCCTGAAATTCCAGTTGGCATTGTCGCCAGAATTCAGCGTCGTTGGTACGAAACAGACGACAGGCGGCATCTTCCTCGCTCCCCCGTCCTTGGATCTGCATTAGCGCTGAGCCTGAGCCCTTCGTCTTTCCGATACGTTGAAGGGTCTCAGCAATAATTGTTGCATTCCCATTCACCCCAAGGGAGGAGTTACAGTTGCAAATCAGAATTCCAGCGCTGAGCAGAGCTAGCAGCATCCCACGCTGATGAGATATTCCGCCGAATCCAGCCATCATCCACCCAGGTGTTTGGGTTCAGGGTGAAAAGGTGTTGAGAATCAGTCTGTCACAATCGAACTGAAATAGTGGCCGCTAATTAACAGTTTTCAAAATGAAACACGGCGGCCACGTTTACTTAAATTCTGAATTTTAACAAAGGGAAAATATCAGTCACCTCAAAACCTTAACGTTCACCAAATCTTCGTGTGGGCAAGGTGGGTAACCTTTTCCCTTTGAGAGTGTTTCCTAATAATTGATGCCCACCCACTTAAAGATAACGTTCAGTTTCGGACCTCTTCCGCTCTTAATCTTTTCCCCTTGTTTACTAATGCACGAGATCACTTCCCCAGCCGAAGGACGCCAACACCACTCGACCTTGAGAATTTAGTTCCAAAACCGGACGGATGACTAAAATCCTCTATTCAGCCTTTGACGCTCAGAATTTATGGAGTCTCTCAATCCAAGTATTCATTCTCTTCGGAGCCAGGAATTGGCGATACTCACGTAAATTAATTGAGGGACAGCTCCGTGATAAACGGCAATTTTGAAATGTGTGCATGAAGTATCATGCCAAGACAAGAAAACAAATTATTTCAAGGTTTTTGTCAATATTTTGCCATTGACCGAAATGTGAAAAAAGGTGGATATTTTGAAGAATTTTGAAAATAATTGAATATTTTTGCCACTCTATGTAACTGAATTTCTCGTATCTAATTTATGTCCATCATCCACCAAGTTTAGCATGGATGGAATAATAGGTAATTGGATAGGTGTTCAGGCACCCATGGAATGCTCGATACTCTGCCATTGGTGGAATGAGTCCAAGAAGGAAAGACCTCCCGCTCGGCGCCGAACCCGAACAACACAAGCGCGACGGGCAAAGGCCAGATCGGTAACTAAAAACTAGTAGCGGGAACCTTGATTAAACGAATAGAGAAAAAAAATTTCAGGTTGAGTGTGGAATAAAGTTTTTGAAATGAAGCAATACAGTTTCTTATCCTTGGTCCAAGTGCAAGAAAGCTAAACACGGCAGTAAACATGGTCGTCGAGTGTTAAGGAAAGTATGGTTTTGGTACTGCAGTTGTAAGAGCCACTTCCAGAATAGAAGAGTAATTTCCTAAGATATGATAGAATAATAAAGAGAGATGAAGCGATAAAAATCCTTTCCATGAAACTTCCAGTCCACGGACTCATTGTGGATCGCACTTCGTACAGTCGATCCCCCTCATCCTCGCTTCCTGCTTTGGCAGCATTACAACCAGGGTCATTGAATGAAACTCCGAACTCTCACTGCAAGCTTTCTCCGTAAAACAACCAGATGGCTGTGAAAGGAAATCAAACCTTAAGCTTACAAATGTTTTCAAAATGCAAGTATCAGTGGAGGGGGAATCGTAGTGTGTGAATAATTACCTTACGATTTTTGGATAAATTATTACAACACTTTGGAACTGAGCCGCTGACTTGTGGAGGATTCTCTGAAGGTAATTAATTAGCAGCAAGGAAAATGTGAAAATGTGACATAGCAGCAGCAGCATTTTAATGGCCAGATAGATATATTCCATGGCGCCTTTTGTTTAGTACGTCGCCCAGTGTATAACATTGAGTTTGAAATCATCAGTCATCACTTTATTTTATAAATAGTAGTCCTAACTTTATAATTCTTACGCATTCTCGTAATTCATGTAAAAACATTGTTCATTCCAACTTTTCGAAAAACCTAAGATCAGGGGAATCGGAATTATCACAAAATCCATATCAAGTCCTACTCAAAACTAAAATTCTTTAAATTAAGATGGTATACTAAATACTACAAGTTAAATGGTAAAATTTTTGGCACTTGGTTATATAATATAAAAGTTAAGTAAATATATGCGACACTTTTTAAGTAGTGAAAGACTGATTTGGCCTAATCGGTTCAACCGAATTGGACTGAGAAATGAGAATCCCAGAAGATGGGAGACCATTCCCAGTTTTTAAAAGAAATAAAAATTAAGATTATAAGCTACACTTTGTGACGTTTGTAAGCGGGGTGTTATTCATTCTTAATTTGTAGGCTAAACTAGACACACAATCGCTTTGCCGGAAGCCATTGTGGTTGAAAGACGAGATTGCTTTTGATTTTCAAATTCTTAAAATGGCAGTCAATACTTTGAATCCATGTGATTATCCAGAAATTATAACTTTCAAAACCAGGATAAATACGTAGGTACCATACATTAGAAAATCATTGATTAAAAGGAAATTCTGAAAAAGGAAATACAACCCAAAGAAGTGTGAGCCTAGCACTGGATCTATATTTTTTTTCCATTTAGTTCAAAATTCATAAGGTACGCTAATCCTAATCTAATCTCAGCATGAAATATTATAATTTCGTACATGCTAATTAAGTAACTATCAGGAAACCCATAATGAGAACAAACTGAGAAACTCAAATGACACGTGCGGGGCGTGTCATCTGAGTTTGACCTAACAGCAAAATATTTTGTAAACAAAGTAAGCCCAGCATAAGGAGACAGATCAAGATGGCGAAAACCACCAATATCGAAATCCCAAATTTCCCGGAATTGGTCCTAGTCCTGATTGCTAAAAAAGAATCAAGGAATTCTCAGAGTAGCATTCGAGGTTCAAATTACTCTCACCATAATTGACAGTAGTAGATGGTACATTTATCTTACCCGGAATGACGTTAGTAGGTGGTTCATCCACAAATTTAGCCCAGTAAATGTGTCGTTGTGTTGTATCGTTATGCAAAACATCCAAAACGGAAAAGACGAGGAACATTTTTTGCTCAATGAATCCTTTCAGTTCGGTTCGGTCACCGCCTAGCAAATTAATCTTCCATTCCACTTTCTCATACTTATTATTGTCTCCTTCTCCGACAAATAATGCATCCGTTTTCTTCGTTACGCTCACAAAATCCTGGTTTTTCTCAATTCGACGGCATTTTAGACTAGGACGAGTGGCAAAAGCCAATTCAATGAGCTTCTCCTCCGGCTTGGAACAGAGATCAATGGTCAGTTCGAACAGAGTGGGCTTGCCAAAGGATTGTACTTCATCCGGGTCAATGTATTTCACCACCTCCGAAGATGGTATCGAGAAGGCATTTGCTAGATGGCAAGAAAATCCAAGAAAACATTATGTCGCCGCAGTTATAAGAACAGAACTATTAAAAGTATTTTCAGCTGCAAAATGTCTGGAAGGAATCTTTCTGATTTAGTTCATCCATTACCAAAGTATTGACTTTAAATTTTTAACATTTCAAGTAAAATAAATCGTGAAATAAGCTACTGAACTACGCATACATACCTGCGAAAATCAATTGGTGAGGAGATGTCGAGATCACAATGATGAGTATAATGTGTTTTAAAATAATTCGTTCCATCTTGATTGTTGGCCTTGAGAAATACTCGTCAGTCATTCAAAGTATTGAGCTCCTAGTGGCTGGGAATCCAAACGAAAACGGCCCGAGTTGTGCCAACCGTTTAGCCCTCACCTTCATTCGTTTGAACTCTGCCTATAAATAATGTAACAATTTAAAGCAGAAGAGAAGACGGGGATCGCTCTCTAAATTAATGGTCAAAAATTACGAAAGAAAAATGCGGTTCTACAACAAAACCTCCTTCCTATAATCCAGCAGATTCCAGAAGAATAAATGAGCCAAGTGTGTCAGGCACCACCGGAACTTGACGGAATGAAGCCGTTCGTCGCCGATTAAAGAGCAGTTACGAAGCCCTAAAACTGGGAAATAAATCTACGAGGTGATTTCAGTAATCAAATCAGGATCTAACTTTCTAATTTTTTGTTCTTTTCAAATTATTTCCGGAAATCGGAAAAAATAGTTTTAATAATTATTATCATCCGAAGGAGATTTGATTTGACAGAAAAAATTAACCTTACAAATGAAAAAGAATGAATAGCGTAAACCCATTTATGACTCAGAAGAGAATGATAAGGAAGAGTATCCGCAACCACCAAACTTTAGTGACCTCCAGAGGTCACACGATTCAACTCTCTTCAGATACAAACCTGTATACCAAAACTACCCCCAAGGCCCCCTTTGTTAGGAATAGGATCCTCCAGTTTTTGTAAACGAGATGCGACTAAAATTCTTTTACAAGTTGAATTTTGTAAATTGACTTACGCGAGGGCAATTGAAAACTTGGGTCTCCACGTACGAAGTGGTGCGGCGATAGAGTGCGAAAGATCAATTAATTAGAAGAAACGCTGCAACAGGTCCTCCCTGGATTACGGAAGAAAGGGAAATGCGTTGACTTGACACTGGAACAACTGACGAGTAGTAAACGTAAGGAGTGTGTGGTACGATATTCAAATGCGAGGCATCGCATGATCTTGTTTTTATATGGGGATGAAGACGCTATCCTGCCTGCTTGATCTCTGTAAACCATTGTCTATGGATGGGTTTTTGCACCCGTTCCTATCTACAGACAATGGTGAAACTCCTTATCTCTTATTTCCCCCTCTCGCTCCCTCAAAGGAGACTCCTCCAAAACAATTCGTAACTTTTTAACTAATTGTTCAATTCATCTAAATGTAGCACCAATAGAAAGATGAGGGACCAACGCATTCATTAATACCAAATTCCAAGGGATTGGTATCCCTTTAGGCAACTCAAAAACTTGAGAGAGTTCGAGAGAAAATTAGTGTTCTAAATAGAGGGAGAAAAAAAGATAAGAGGACAAATTTTTTCTAATAGGAAGTTGGAGAACGTTGGTTTAAACCCATATAATACTATTCCGAGTTTTATAACGTAATGCTAATTGGGGTATTAAACAAGACAAGTTGAATAGAGTTGATGAGCATGTGCATTAAGAAGGGGAGGAGGAGAGAGATACCCGACTGCTGGAAAATTGAGGATGATTAACTCCCTCTACTCTACCCCTTATATGCACCGATTGATTACATTTCTTAAATAAATTGTGAGGTTGTGCCAATACACGGATATGATACGCTGACGCCGTACATACATCACAAATCAAAATCAAATCCACGTTAGTACTCGTAATCTAATTAAAAAAAAACCATCATCAAGCACTTCATGCTGCGAATCTGACTGAATCGTTTAAACAAGTTTGCATACAATTCTGCTTCTAAAAATAATTGTTTGAAAAAAAAGCAGCAACATTACAAGGACACAAAAAATGGAATAGGCAACTGGAAAACTGGATCCCGTACGATTTTGATCAAATTTGGCTTACAAGCAAGCGTATCATGTCACGTCGAGTAGTGCCGTGTAAAGGATTTGAAATCTCTAGGCTAAATCGTTTGACCCAACCTTTAGGCCCTTCGAGGTGAAAATTGTTTCCGCTGTGCTACTACTCGACATAATAGCCAAAATTCATCAAAACCGCACGGTTGCTCCAGTTCTTTTGGCCTCTTCTATCAAAAACTTTTATGAGAGGGAATAATGCAGGAATCTGCCGATTACATGAATTTTCCTGTCCAACGAGCCAACACTTTTGAAGTTGATGTGGAAATTTTGTTTTGGATGCACTCCATGCGGCACCGGAAAATTCATCAATGAAATTTCGCTGCCGCCTTCACCGCCACTACCTTTGAGTCATAATTTTGTATCAACATTAAAGTTTATTCTTTCAATTGAAGTATAAAGACATTTAAACGGAAGTTCGTTGTCTAAAAATAATTTTCACATTTTGCATTGCCGGAGAAGACTGCAAAACGAAACTAATACCTAGGTTCCTCATTATTTTGCTAAATTAACTGCAAGATTTTATTTCTGAAAGGCTACAACACAAGCGCGTCGGAATCACAGTCAGGGTGTCATAAAAATAGAATTTTAACTTGTACTTTAATAAAGCGAAAGATTTTGATCTAAAAAAAAAAGTGTAAAACATACCGATGCACAAAGTTTTGCAGCAGTCTTTTTCGGTTAACTAGGTTCAATTGAAATGGAAACCTCCTACGAAACTGGCAGTTATCACTTTTAAGATTCTTGAGATACGATTTCTGTTAAGGAGTGTTACAATCAAAACTTTGCATTAAAATTAATACCCATCGAATAAGGCCTAATGCAATAGAGCGTTGTTTTTAATCCCATAACAATCAGTAGTATAATGGAATTGAAATATTTTGTGTAGTGCAGCCTTCAAGAAATGATTCTAAAATTCTGTGTGGATTCGATAGTGCATCAAATGTTCCAACCCATTCAGATGGACCAGTGCTGCAACCACGACAAGAATGTGAAAAATCTGATGACTTTGAAAATAATAATCACAACGGCCTGGGAAAAATCTTTCAGGAATTCGCATGGCGTAAAGTAGTGCACCGACAACATAGAGAGCACCTTGAGTGAATAGACAATAGAATGACCACAGCAGCTCCGGTTCAAGTTCAAGATACCAATGAATCCCAGGAATTACACCTGATAAGCCCGAAGTCAGGAATACTGCTGCACGGAGAGGGCGATATGGTGGCGTACCTAAATATAATTCAGAAAATAATGGCCATCATTCACTACGATATCATCTGGAATTGAATTGACTTCTAAATCAGTAGATTACCAAATTTTTCATAAAGTGAGACGACGATGGCAATCAGTGTCAAGATACTAATCACGCTCTTGTAGAACCATTTGAGAAAATAACTCGAGTAGAACGTATAGTAAATCGTGGGTATGAATGACCCCAAAATCAACGTAGAGATCCCACAGTAGTCCAGCTGAAATTTTAATACTTTTTAAGTCATCAAGTAAATATCAAGTCATAAAACGTCATTCTTATTTTTTTTTTACCTTGTGAAACAATCGTGCAACTGGTTTAGAATGACAAGAGCATGTATGGAAGACTGTGGAGAGACCAAGACAAACCGTAGCACCCACGAAAAAGGCACTGAGGATCAGTTGATCAGTCAAATGCTCTAGTTTTATCATATGAGAAAACCATAAAAGCACAAACAGGGCAAATCCAATTAAATGTGTCCAGATATTCCCAGTTTCAGTGTGTAAACGAAATATAGACCAGGCACAGACTGAAAGAGTTTTTTAAATTCATTTCAATTTTTAAATAATTAACTTGATTTTAAATTAAATTAATTACCGTTCATTGAGCCCAAGGGTGGTCGATAGCCGTCATGAATATAGTGATTGTCTTTCAACCAATTTGGTAACATTTCGTAGCTAACGAGCTTCCAGTTGTGGCCAATACGAGGGTCAACCAAATATGCGTCATCTTCCTCCCCAATTTCATTCTTCTCGGCTTCATTCTTGTCACCATTATTGCTTTTTCTCTTGTGTATTGTCGTCATCTTTCCCGAATTAGATTGGATTGAATATGTTTTCTGCATTGGATTTATTCAAAAAAATTAATACGTATAAGAAAGTGTGGCCGTTGCCGGCCAAAATATTGTTCCCATACTGACTAAAAGTGCAACAGAATTTTCTTACATATCCGAATCACCGAATCCGACCACCGAATAATTCCAAAAATAGTGAGAGACGACTGACTAAAACTTTGCAGATAAGATAAGATATCTCAATTGGACAGCAGTGTGTGTGGGTGTTTCGTAACAGTCCTCAGTCATGTGCCGTCATGTCCAGCTCCAGCCTGAAACTCTCTCAAAGCACTCACTGGATAATTAGGACACAACACTTACAGAGAGAGGGAGGTTCGGATGATAAAAATGCAAATTCAAAGACAAAAAATGAGGATCGATGAATGAGAGGCTTCTTTTCAATCTTGGAGCATGGAGAGAGGAGAGTCAATTTCATTCCCGCCTTTCCCTTTTCGAAAAATTTTACAAGCAAATAGAAAAATTGAGAAGTAGTCGAAATTGCAAAGTTTCATTGGACAATTTGGGTACAGTACATAATTGTTGGCTAAACGTAACAATTTATCGTAACAATTTCCAATTTCCCCAGCTCTAGTTTATCCATTTCGCAATAAGAAGTGGACCGTAGCATTAATAACCGCATAATAAACTGATTTAAATAAAAGCTTTCAATCATGAAACTTATTTTCACATATATTTTCTGATTGGCTTTGACTCCTTGAGTTTATTGAATTAACATGAATACCACCACCACGCACACTATACAAGAATTTATTGTCCACTTACGTTTTTATGTTTAGAAAAATCAGCGTATGCGGCTTATAAATAAGAAAAGAAATTATTCGAATAATGAAGAAATTATGAGAAAATTAAGTCTTGCATGTACAATTTTCATATGTAGCTTGAATCTCTGCAAGTGATCTTCCTTTTGTTTCTGGAAGATAGAAGTATACGTATGCAAAGGCGATGGTGCAGGATGCGGCGAAGAACCAAAAGCATCCATGCTCTCCCATTAGTTTAATCATGTCGTGGAACACGTACACAACGATGAATGTGAAAAATCGACTCGAGAATGCGACAACGGCAGAAGAAAAGCCTGAAATAAATTAAGCCCATCGCTTTTATTTGTAGTGGAAAATGTACCTAGTTTGGCTATTTTGTTGACTAATGGTTTAGTTTGCACTGCATTCGATTTTCATTCCATACAACACAAAAGTGGTAACGTTGGAACTTGTGGTTGTGGAATCAAATCTGCGGAAACTAACGGTTATGGAATCTTATTCTTTTAGAGAATCCTATTCATAGAGAAAAAAATTTCGTGTGAAAAGATATATCGATGAACCAAAGACCCGAAATCAAAATCTAAACCGAATCCAAAATTTTAAAAAATAAAATAGAAAATAAATAATCTTTGTGAGTAGAATTATGATAACATTCTATACACCTTGCTTAGGATTCAGAGTAAAATCAAAAGTGTTCCTTCCTGAAGATCCTCAACCGACCAGAGCAGTGAAGTGTGTAAAGCGAGTGACTAATAATGTATGTGAGCAGATAATATTTATTATTCAAATAAATTTGGTGAAAAAATCTGTTGTAAAAATTCAGTGTGCGATTAGAATTAAAAAAAAATTGGGACAATGAAAATTAATTGGTTCAAAAGTGATTTTAAAACTTGCACTTAAGCGGCCTTACATTTTATTTTAATAAATCTACTATTTAAGCAGTCTTTGGCTTATTGATTTGTTTCTCCACTTATTCAATGGATAAGATTCCTCATCCGTTAAAAATTATAGCGATACAAGACAATTACCTTTAGCTCTAGCCGGAACTAGTTCTCCCATTACAACCCACGGAACCGGTCCAAACCCCATTGAATACGCTGAAATGTATAGCATGAGACATGCTACTGGCAGCCAGTTCCATCCTTGCATTGACTCTTTCCAGTACATGTAACATCCTAGTCCAGTTAAAGCAGTTGACATAGATGCCCCGGATATCATGAGAAGGATACGGCGGCCGATTTTGTCGACTAGCAAAGTTGCGGGAAGCGCCATTACCTGTAAGAATGGACATCAGAAAAATTGTCAGACACAGTAGTGTTACTTCTAATTTAAGGTAAACGTCTGTGTCATGTTCCTTACAACTTGTGTAATTCCAACAAGAATTGTTGCCAAGCGGGCGTCGTGGACTCCGGCAGCTCTGAATATCTCAACGGTGTAAGCTAGCACCGGGACGACTCCAGTTGATTGGATAAAAAACATCAATGCAACACAAATCATTGTTGGTCGTAAGATTTGCGGTGAGAAATAATCCCTGGTTTCAAAATGTCGCTTCTCAAATGTGGATATTTTGCTTGATTCTAAAATCTATCAAATAAATTTTATTCCTAAAATACTGCATTATTTTAACTTTGAAATTAAATCAGGGAGCTTAATTTCTTCGAATTCCCTGTAAGAGTTGGCTTAACGATCAAGGGGTGGCGTTATTACCTGTGATATTAACTGTGAATGTTAATCTGTTGACTCATCGATTAAAAAAAATACCTTCCTACTACTTTTTATTGGAATTTTATTTCGGTTTGATGGCTAGCTTTCAGCAGTCTAGCCGGAGCTGAAGTTTCATAGAGAGGTGAGAGC
>Ga0194135_10002443_pt1 | contig 11295 bp, 5 predicted proteins | sample LitLau_LLRF_2013_FD_134024 | JGI IMG/M metagenome (GOLD analysis project Ga0194135, IMG submission 134024) | Freshwater sediment microbial communities in response to fracking from North America - Little Laurel Run_MetaG_LLRF_2013 (version 2) | ecosystem: Environmental > Aquatic > Freshwater >... | reverse complement strand
GCGCTCCACGTTACCATAAATGCGTATTGCAAGAGTGCATGTTGAGTTTAGCCTAAGTACCCCTCCGTAAATCCGCCACCGCCTGCCGGGAACGGTGTGGCAGATCCAACTTATGCCTCTGTACACTACAGTAAAAATCCCATAATACAACAACTACATATTCCACACACCATCAGCCAATCGAAATTTGTGAAGAATGAGATGCTTCCTTTTAAGCTGATTTCTTTTGGGGGCAAACGCAACCTCCATGTTAATGAGTTTAGCTCTACAATTTCTCCCCGCAGACTCTGAATGAACTTATGAATTAATATTTAAGACGCTCAGCGTTTAATCTTCCCTTCAAAATTTAAACCTTCTCAACTCAATCTACTCTCCTATTAAAACTGTATACACAGGCAGCTATCTCCTTTGCGTCATTTTACGAAGACCTTCCCCGTGTGCAATCACCTCACATCTTCATATATACTGCTTATGTAGGATACACATTTGAGTTGTTGCAGGAGCAATACAATCAAAATCACAGACAAATCTCCCTACACAAATACACACAAGAGAGAAAGTCTCCAGCATAATATCCGCAACAACAACATAGTTGGGTGAAAGCAACCAGAACCTATTACGAATGTCTCTTTCCATATGTGTGTGTATTATACATGTCTTTATAATGCGACTTCCCTCACCTTCCCTTTGCGTCTTGTACACTCTCCCAAGAGCCCATCTTCCTACTTATAGCCTACCCTCCTCTGATTTATCAAAAGGACTCGTAAGTATAAAGTAAAACAACTGGGAAAGTCGGAGCACCAGTGATACTTTGCCCACAGTCTGAGGTTGGCAAATACTACTACATAACTATATATTATACTATGCTAGCTCTAATTTGTAATCAATCCACGTCTCCTACCTGGACAAATAGTAGTACACTCCTTCTTCAAACACGACTCTCTATCCTCATGCATGCACCAATGAATCTGAGATCTCTCCCAGTGTGGTAATCTTTACTGAACACATGCACAAACCAAACCTATTCATATATTTATATCCTATTCACTATTATTATCATTTTCTCCCATGCATATGCTTTCTCCCATAAACTAAACATCGTCTCAATTTTCCCGTTTAGTTGTCTCTCTCGGTCTCCTCTACGCCTTACACAGAGTCTATAAATGTCTCCTTCTAGTGATCTCACACACAATTGCGGTCTCCTAACTCGCTTATACATATATATACTTCATAGATCGATACAACCTCACATTCCAATGTAAATCCTCCTGCCTTATTCCATGCACACATTGACAGCTCTTCTATATATTCCTGACTCTCGTGAATATTCATCCCTGGACATCCCTTTTTCTTGTTCTCATCTTCTTCGTCTGCTCCTCCTCTTCTTCCTGTGCTATCGGACTGATCCGCTTCAGTTGGCTCTATTCGCTATCTTTTTGTGCAATGGACCTAGAGTAATTTGGAGAGGTAAGCAAATCCTTTCGAGAAGATCATTCCGGTCTGTGAACACTATACAAAACCCTCGCGAGGAAAGCAAATAATCCTGCTAGCTGCCTCTCTCCCTGCCCACCTCAGCATATTTCTTTGCACAACGGAAGTGTAGCACTATACACACACAGTGTGTCTGCTCTTCTCAAGTCTCACTAACATCAAGACACAAAATATCTTTTGTCCCAAGTCACCTGCCCACTACACGCAATCCTATCACAAATCTATCATTGAACAAGACCTGGGGATTCACAAAGATTCGCGGTGACACGATGTCGAGTCTATATAAATGCATTTATATATTGTATATCCACACAAGACAGGTATAACCTGCTCCCACAATCCCAAAACCATTTCTGTGTTTTGTGTTTTATTGCAAAATGCAAAGAGCAGCAGCTCTGTTCTCTTTCCTCAGGTAAAAGGAAGTTAAAATGTAGGCACGAAAATGTAAATCCTGGGAAAGCAAGGGAAACAAAACATGGAAAGTGAACGACTTACCTGGAGAAAGTCCCTGGGCGTTGCTCCTAACACCTGCAGAATTCTGTCATATCCCGATTCGACACAGAAGTCGAAAAACATTTTTCCAAACAGCTCCAGAATTGTGTTTGCAGGGATTTCTATGCAAAACATGTGTGAGAAAAGAATGAGTAACGGAAATCCACACACACACACTCTCAAGTTTTGCAGGATTATCCTTCTCTTTCGCTAGTAAATGAGATGTACGGGAAGATAATGACTATGAGTAAAGGAGATTCTCTGTACATTTGTACATGTATATCTCGTAGGAAATAAGACACTTTTAGCATTTCTTTCTCAGTTCAGTGGCTTGTTTAGGTCCCTTCTTAAGTCTCCCCCGTACATCTCTCTTGATTAAGATGGATTACACATAAAGACACAAAGCATTTGCATGACAATGTGGACTTACGTAGAACCCTTTCTGCAGCTCCAATTATGCTGTAAGTGATTTCATCTTCATATATCTGTCTCACGAGGAATTGTCCCTCCATGACCACATCTGCTTCTTTCCTGTAGTCACACAAGATACATATTCGTTCAAGTACTTGTGTGTGTCGCATCTCCAGAGGTACATAAACGCTTACAATGCCAGAGACTTCCAAAAGAATTCATAATTTAACACGCTCTTGACTGTCAAATGGAAAGGAAATGATATGATAATCTTGTTTTGTTTCAAACTAAATGGATGTGTACAGTCATGCAAATCGGAGAGTCTTGTGATTTCCTCATTTGCATAAAGAGCGAGAGAATGATAAGGAGACAGAGACGCCACCGACCACAAATATCTCACTTGGAATTACATTCCTTTTTATAGCTTTGTAACACACACACATACATACATACACAGACAGACAGACATTAATCCACCACCATGGACACTTCAAATTTGTCTCTAGATCTTTATAATTTTTCAGATACAAGTTATGTATCTGAAGACGCCAATAACTTTTTGAGTGGTCTGTTAACCCCAGAATCTCCCGTGTCTCATTTAGTTGAACAGTTAAATTCGCAATTCGGACAATTCATTGGACCACAAGATACTTGTTATTATTCCGTTGCTCCTTCTACAAGCCCTTCTTCACTTGAATCATCATCGGAAGGTTTTCCCCAAGACTGGACATTTCTAATAGATCAGGTGTCTACTACTACCTCACCATCATCGGGAGTCGAAGACCAATCGCTGCAAAAGGACTCTCAGACTAAAACCAAGCAGTTATTCCCTTGTCCTCAATGTTCGAAAACATACACAGTTAAGCGCAACCTAGACAGGCACTACAAAGAAAAGCACAGTACCATTAATCATACGTGTCTTATCTGCAACAAGAAATTCGCCCGGAAGCACAGACTAGATATCCACAAGTACCAAGTTCACTATTCAAAATCTGAGCTGATGGAACAAGGAATACACTTTAAAGAGTGTCTAAACTGTGGCAAGATATTTTTCGACAAAGCTGTTCATAGAAATCATGTCGAGATTCACCACAAGCACACTTGCCATCTTTGTAATGTTCAGTTCATTAATAAACACAAACTTGTGAATCATCTTGAGCAGTTCCATCCAGATTCAAGTAAGTAATATTCAAGCCTCATTAAACACAATTAAGAGCCTTGTAGTTAAATAACTTACTATCTTTTTTACTTTACTTTTATACAGATCCAAGGCATGAGGAGTAAAACGACATGGCTCAGGAATATGAAGTGACTATGGTGGTGGTTTTCACTGCAAATTGACGAAATATCCCGATTTTAGTTTTTACAGCTGACCTTCAGTATAATTAGCATTTTTAATGGAAACTACAAAGAAGTAAGTTGTATAAAGCAATCGTATCGTTTCAAGAGTGGCTTGCGATCGCGACCACCACAACCACGTCCTTCTTCCCCCTAAGATGCTAAGAATTTAATTATCTTTACTTCAACAGATATCTCATGAACTCGTGAATCTCTCTCTCTCTCTCTCAACTTCCTCAAAATCTATTACTCAAATGACGTGGCAAATATTATGCAAGCAATGCCTAATGAATGAACATAGATATTTATTATTTACTTCCTTGCTTTCCGACTGAAAATCCCTTTCAGTATAAATGTAATCATTTTTTAATCGCTAATCTCTTCAGACAATAAACTCAATTGTATTTACCACATTACTCAACCCATTAAACCTGCTATACACAAACTCCAATCGCCTGCCAATAATAAATGTGATAGTGCATGCAGCAGCAATCATCACACAAAGCTCCCCTGAAGGGATGCGGTTTTTTTCTGAGAGCAATCTGTTGAAAACTGGCTAGGGCAGTTGTTACACACTACACAACAATCTCATAATAATATAACAAGACGAATGATCCTCAAACGTCCAACACTTCATCATCTACACAAGATCATCGCGAGAGGAGACACACTGTTGGGTGAAACCGGAAGGAAATGCATCAAAAAGAGGTAGCCCTGTAGGAACATAATTACTTAACACGATGATAGCGACTATACGAGACTCTCTCTCTTGAGATAAATTAGACTTGCAGTCAAAGCTCGTTTCCTCTGCAGTGCCAATCTCACTTTCCTCCCAACAACAAGTAGTGTCCTGCAGTTGACAGTCACGATGCACAAGGTATTGCTGTTACTTGGAGGTGCTTCTTGTGTGGTTTTCTTTAGTGTGGTGGTGGAAGGTCAGTTGGACCTTCCGTCAATGCCTGGACCGCCATATCCTGACCCCAGAGGACAGAACAGATGGGGAGTCAAGTTCGACCCGAGAAAACACGGGCCTCCATTTGATCAACGGGGAAGAGGCAGTGGAGCATTCCCAAGACACAGAAGACCTCCACCTTCCTTCCATGAAGATCGTGACTCGAGAGTTTCCCCAGCTATTCAGAGTTTTAAGAAGCATCGCAACCACCGTCCTGGACACTCTCAGAGTAATCCATTTTATGGAAATGAACTCCAGTCCAATACCAGACCAAATTACAACCAGTATTATGGAGAGGAAGAACGGAATTTGAATTCGGATGGTCAAACCGAGTTTTGGAACGCTTGGAATTCTCAATACAAGAAGAAACCTGAGCCATACAAAAGCAGTATCACTATTAGTAATGCTGGTGGACAGGCTGCCAAACCTCAGAAAGAGGTGGTGGAAAGTGGGCCAAACAAGTACTGGAAAATGCTCAAGTCCATGTGGACAGGAACTCAAGGAAGCAAAGGTAGTGAACAGGGTAACATAGCCGGAGACTCCTCTACATTTGGGTACCAAATTGACTTCGGCTTCCCCAGGAAGCCTTCTCATCATCACGGAGGAAGACACAGGAAACCCAAACAGGTAAAACAACTTTTTTGACAACTCTCACAAAGAAAGATAATGTCACTAGGATAAAAATAAAAAGTTCATCTCACTCAAAAACCCCCTTCACACACACATAAAACAGACAGTTTCTCCAAATGTCACCAACAAATCGGAGATAAGCTTTCTATACATTCTTCTTTAACATTTCCAAAGATAAATCGCATATGCCTCCCATTCTCTCATATATGTCGTCGTCGACTTAAAGATCAACACACACACACAAAGATCCCCCCTCACACATCCACATATTTTAATCCTCGTCATTTCACATAAACTTTCCATGAAACAAATCTTTCTGGCAGTTCTTTCGTCTCCAATCATTCTCCTTTCTAAACTCTTCAACAAGGAGGAGGCAGCACAAAACTTTTCCAATTAAGTGAAGAACAATCTAGTAATTGTTCACCACACATATACGCACACAAGTATTGTCACATTCGTACTACAATCTCAGAAACTGAGAAGTCTCAAAATACACACTATGTATGGGAAGTAGGAGACAGTTCGTTTAAATTAATAACTTTTAAAACCCTCTGTAAATCATCTGAGAGTGTATATCTGTACAAAGCAGCGTTGACAGCTCCACTCGACCTGCATCCATTTCTATAATCCTTCAATATAATCAAATTATAGGAGACATGATCTTTAATTTCACGCGAATTCTACATGTCCTAGTGAATTTTTGCAGGGATATATTATTTAATTTCCCTACAGTGTCTATATGCATAAAGGGGTGTACATATATATAGGTAGCTTAGGTGAGTGACACTGACATTCAATTAAATAAGATTCAGACACACACATACAAAAAGCTCCACGTCACTCCTACATCAAAACACTTAACACAAGACACATACAGGGGCACACATATTATATAGCTCGAACAATAAGTCACTAAGCCTTATAGCACCACATTTTCCTTTCATTTTTCCTCTCTGCTTCAATTTTTGCATACCACTGACCATGAAAAATGTTCTCATTTTTTATGCATCACGTCTCCTGAAATATTCACATTTTAAGTGATCACAATCCTCCATTCTGCTCACTCTCTCTCACTCTGACACATACACGAGCTTTTATATATAATATCTACCTTCGTGTAAAAGGGGCTCCCAGTGTGTTACATTTGCATGCCTCACAAGCCATTTCCATAATTTCATTTTTATCCAAATATTTCCTAAAACCTCGTCCTATATGTTTCTTTTACTTTTCAGGAGCAAAGTTGGAAAGTATTCACCACCATAGGTCGGGGTCTTGACGCAGTCCATGGAGGTGTTCGTCATGTCCGAAAAGCTGTCTTGGGAACTTCAGGCTCAGTTCTAGCCACAGGAGCTAAGCTTGGGGGAAAAGTTGCTGTCTTCGGAGCCAAAAAAGTTGCTCATATAGGAGCAAGCGTCTTAGCTAATAAAATGCTTGAGAAGGCTGTGGCCACAGCAATTGCCACAGCTGGATAGCCAACCGTGGACTTATATAGATATTCTAATGTAGCTTAAATGATGCCACAACGGTACAAAACAATATCTCACGTTAATTCTTATAGCTTAGATTTACTATAAAAATATTATCACACGAGTAGTATAGTTTCCAATGAGGCTTATGGTTTGTTTAATTGCTGACAAACTTTATCGTTTTGTATGTTAAATCTTCCATTTCTTCTGTTATGTAAATTCACGTGAGGACGTGACTATTTTATATGGACGAGTTATTTTTGTTATCTAGTTGTTACAAGACCTGCCTCAAAAAGTAAGGAAGTTTGTATCCTGACATGATGAGAGTTGAGAGAGTGGGTTGGGTGATAAAATAAAGTATTACAAATGATGATGGTAAAGTGATAGTGAGCGTGTGATTTTAATCCATGCTGACAAGTCGAGAGAATTTAGAATGACACAAAGACTTACTTGATCCGCTCCCATGTCTCCTCTCCGAAGTTTCGAAGCACCAAAAGTTCCAGGGCGTAGTTCACGAATCCATACTGCATACATAAACCAACACAGAATTTTAAACATTTTTAACGACTCGTTCACTTTGAGAGATGACTACTTTGGTTTGAAAGGAGGTATGATAATACTTACTGCCCTAAACCTCTTTCTCTCTTTCAACCAAATATAGATAGATGCCATACTACATGCCATGAACCTGGATAATTAAAAACTTTCTCACAGATTCATCTAATCTGTTTGCACAACGAGAGTTTAATCAAACTGGGAGCAATTTCTAGTCGACGAGTAATGAAATTAAAATCGCAAGTTGTCTAACATAAAACACTTTATCTATGAGATCCCACCAACAAGCTCCTCCGCGTTAAACGTACATGTATCATTTCCCTTATGCATTACTTACATTAGTATGCATGGACAGAGAGAGACATGGTAAAATCGTGTGCTATAATCATGATGGTTTATATGACTGCTGGTAGTCCTCATGCGGTCATCAGATTTTGACTCTCATAGAATAAATTAGAGAGAAATAAAGTCTCCCAGTATCAACTTAATTAGACCATAGACAAGATTATAATGAGGAGTCAAGGATCAGAAAATCAAAGAGCAGTGTAGAGTTTTACACTCAGAACTCAAGCAAAAATTGAATTTAGCTCAGCATTATTTCTCATCAGTGAGTCTCTGTGGCTGATGAACAATGATTACATAAAAGAATCTAGTTTCACTGAGCAATCACAAAATCATTATCATAGACACGGAGAAATCAAACAAATAAAGTTCTGGTCCCCTGCTCTATTTGATCTATCTAATAAATGGCGTCCTCTCCTCTACTTCCAACCCACGTACATCATTAGTCTTCTTTGTTTCAAAGGACTCTCATCGCAATATCAGCAAAGTATCAGGACTACAAAATGATACGACTTCTGAGAAATCTGTGTTTTTCTCTGTGGTTTATCTCAACAGCATTCCGCGTGAGAAGTCAAAGAAGAAGAAGATCGTCTTCCTTTAATATACTCTCGCAGTAGTCTTGTCTGATTGCGAGATGTTCTATGTATGTGTACATGTATCACAAGACTGTCATCCATCATCAGTGAAACGTAACCGTATAAAAGATGAAAGCGAGTTTTGGCCAAATAAAAAATGATTTTCAATTTAAAAGTCGATCTCGGGTAATAAAAAAGTAAGGACGATGCTAGAATTGACGATATGATGAAAGAGAAGTGTAATTCATCATAGAGATGCACATACACATGATGATAACCATAATAAAAAGCCCGACTCCGTTAAAAGACCGAAGGAACGCATTTAATTTACTTTTACTACTTCTGTGTATTATACTCTTCGCTTATCTTTTCCCCACGATCGCCAACCAAACGGACCAATACATATAAAATATAAAAGTGACGCTACATCATTCAACGAGTTTGTGAACACTTTAGAAAGATCCCATAGATTCGGTAGAATTCCAATATTATTATTACTTTTAGAAAGCTGGCGCTTCATGGAACATCCTGTGATTTCCGACAACTGCTCGTCCAAACTATAAATATGTATATACATACATATATATACTCTCATGTGCATAGTAGTGTAATATATAGTAGCAAACTTCAAAAATTGTGTTGAGTATGATGCTCTCAAGTGCTCGAGAGAGATGCTCATATAGTGTCCGGGAGGAAACGTCTGTTCCAATAAAATCAAACCAAATCGGGTAAATCCGAAGGGAAATCAAGAATAAGAAAGTGCGGTAGGGAGAGTCTTTTCCATACACTCACATATTATACAGACAGACACTTTACTATTAATACAGAAGGAAGGAAGAGCGACGGCGATGGATGTGTGTGTATGTAGTGGATGGAAGTGAGAAAAAACCCTTTTTGTTGATTTTCTTTTTGCTTAAACTTTATGGCTCATAGATTCACCTCTACGTGAAAGTGTGCATAATGCGTGAGTATTGGATGTTATTCTCCTTCTCCATAAATCCCTTAAAGAAATAAATGTTTCTCACGAACATATACACACACACATCTATCCATCTCACAATCCACTAAAAACGGAAGTCGCAAAGAAGAACCTGAAAAAGTAACGGCCAGCAACGCGAGTAGTTTTCAATGCCCTCGCGTACAATTTATAACTCGTTCATCGTTATAAAAACTCCTACACAATAAGACACAACATAGACACCGATAGGCATCATTACAGCGAGCTTTCTCCAATGAGAATAGAATATATCGTTCTTTAGTGAAAGACTCTCTCTCTCTCTCTCTGTATAACTTCATCATTTCTATATGTACATATATTTTAATATAAATGCGACTCTGCTGTATATATTATTCCCATCTTTCATCTATGCTAGTGCTTGTGAAAAGGAAGTTTCTTTCAACACACACACAATCTATCTCTCTCTCTATTGAATACTCTGAATAATAAGGCCACTCCGAAGAAGAATAAAAAACTTACATCCGATCATTCACAAGTACGTTACGCAATTCGAGATTCATATTATTGCTATTATTATTACCATCATCATTAAAACTCAGTTTCCCAACTTGTTGGAGAATACTAATAAGAGTCAATAGAGTTGAGTGTAGTAGTTGTAACAAAAGCAATAATAGTAAGTAGCCTTGTTTGGCACGTGTGTCTGTAGGTATACGCATAGTTTATATATGACTTTTAGTTCCCTATATGCAGCAACAAACAAATTGTGTATATACATAATATATATATATTTACATATATGCGTGTGTATTTAGGGGATGTCCGTTTCTCAGTTATGTAGATACACTTGTTATGCATGCATGAACTCTTGTTTGAGAATGTAAATCGTACGAGAGAAAACTTTCTCCGCGTGTGATTTAACTACTAACTCGATTGCATTTCCTTGTACTATTTGTACTTGATTTGTAGCTTACCATGATTATTACGTTGTTTTAGATGAGAGGGAGTCCTGGTAAAGTTGAACTTTGAACTGGATAATAATATATGTTAAGGGGAAGCAGTGGTTTAAATCGTCCAGCAGCAGCAGTGAAGGTGGCGGTGATGGTGATGATGAGGATGATGGTGACTGTAGGGTTTCTTCTTTTTCTTCAGGAGAAAGCAAACGTGGTTGGTACAAGTTCTTAAACTGAGACAGGACTGAGGAGGAAAGGACGAGTGTATCGACTCTTTTTGCAGAGTGGAACGGCGCATGCATTGGGTGATGGTGGTGAGGAAGCTTTCATCTGCTTTCTACCTCTAAGTTAACGGTATAACTTCTTTCCACTTGTCTTCATTGACTCTCTCTCTCTCGCGTGTAGGGTTGACTATGTGTGTGTGTGTGTAATGTGTGCGAGTAAAGATGATTGATTCCAGAGGAAGGAAATTAATAAGATCATGTTTCATGAGCACTGGCAGGTGGAGATCTTTTGTTGTTCTTCCTTTTGATCGATTATCCATCTTATCCACTTACACGCTTATCAACTCCTTAATCTCCATCACCAGTCTCATCATCATCATCATCATCAGCTTGACCATCAAGGGTAAACCTCATCACTCATCTGGAACAAAGCAACTCAACATGGAATGCTTGACAATGAGGTTCATCTTCTTCATTTACTGCATTGTAGGCCTAGGAGGCTATTGAAGCAAAGGGAAAAGTTTCCTCTCTTCAGGCAATATTATAACAAAACCTCAAGAAGTTCTGAGACTGGAAGAGAAACTAGAGAGAGCTGTGTATTATATGATGTTCACCACACTCACAAAACACTCACGTGTAATGAGTCCTCGCCATGCGAATCTAACAGGAGAGAGAAACACGGAGAACAATTAAGGGTTGTTGTATTCGTGTGAGGGAGTAAAAAGCTTTGTTTTATTCGTCCAAACTTGATTAAATTGGGGGTCTCAGGTAATAAAAGGACTTTTGGCCCAAAGTGGATTTCGTTGACATTTCATCTCAAAATGTTTCCTTCTCTCTCAAAGTAATCCCGAGGAGTCAGGAGAAAGTGGATTTAATGGACCATATTCCTCTCTCTCTCTCTCTCTCTCTCT
>Ga0194135_10002442_pt1 | contig 11296 bp, 6 predicted proteins | sample LitLau_LLRF_2013_FD_134024 | JGI IMG/M metagenome (GOLD analysis project Ga0194135, IMG submission 134024) | Freshwater sediment microbial communities in response to fracking from North America - Little Laurel Run_MetaG_LLRF_2013 (version 2) | ecosystem: Environmental > Aquatic > Freshwater >... | reverse complement strand
TCGCTATATTATATATCTGGAATCTTTCAAGTTTATGAAAGATCAACATCCATTCTCATTAGGACTCAAAGTTATTCTACGCATATCAGGAACTTCACTGGAACATTTTCAACTAGCTCGTAAGTAGCTTTGATTTCTATGCATCAAATTCTTAATGATGCATTTTTTTTTAAATAACTGAAATTATAATTATTATTTTCTACTTTTAAGCAAACATGAAGCAGGGTTGGGACGGGTCATCCCTTTTACCATTACTCGTCGTCACGACTGTGGCTTTACTCCCGCTGTTCCCTGTAAAGGCTCAGACTGCATCGACTGATTGTTCAATAATTAACCCCATGATCTCATCTCCGCCATGCCTGGATACTTTTAACGCTACGGTCGAACAAATTGGAAATGGAGAGAAACGTTGCCACAACGAGCATTCACAGCCCTGTTCCGCAGCTTACTGCTGTGCCCTCCAGCAGATGTTCAATTGTTACCTGCAGACCGCTCTCAATCGCAACTGCTCAAGGAACGAATCCATGGAATTCGCTCAAGCGAAATCTGAGGAAGGAACTCAAGTTGTCCGACAGGTATTTGCTGGAAAATTATTGTGGTTGATTGAAACTCAGGCACCGAGTTGTGGATTAGATGATCCAGTCGATTTGATTTATTACTATGGAACTGATTCTATCGCCTGTGCAGCAGAGGTACGCCACTGGGGTGCAATTACAGGGGGAATCCTTGCCGGCATTGCGCTACTTGTATTCGGGATTTGGTGTTGTCGTAAGTAAATGACTGGAAATACGAATAGGGAAAGGATGTCCGAGATATTTGATTAAAAAAACTCATGACACCAGTAAATATTCAATAATCGTGTAAAAATGTAATCGTATATTTCCACTTGTACGTCTAATATATTAAATAGTCGATATATCTAAACTTTTTAAGGATTCTTTTTTTGACATCAACCTATGATCAAGGGCTGGTCACACAGCAGAATTTTTAATGTAACTTCAGAAATGCCCAACAGGAAAGCAGAAGGCAGTCAAGATGGCGTCCTGTCTGACGTCTCGATTGGAGCATTAGTTTTAGAATTTTTTCTATTTAAAATATGGAGGACCTTAGTCATATTATGAACACAACATTTTAATGCACTTAATTTATAATTAATTTGGAATTAAATTCAGAGCGAGCGTCGAGTTAGGGTGGCTCAAATTATTTCTGTTATCATTCACCGGATTCATAGACTGTGTCCCACGGAAGTCGTTTTGAGATGACAAAATAAAAATAAAATAATTACTCTCCAAATATCTACTCGACACACACGTTGTGTTTCTTGTTAAAGAGAATTTGTGTATTATGCTTATGATTAAACTCAAAAATAAATTAACCTAAAAATAAATTAATCTTCTAAAAAAAATTCGAAAATTTTCCATCGTCCAGAATTTCTGAATTCCGATGCTTGTTCTTGTAAGTGTATCCGAATACTTAAATTTGACCGCAATTTTATAGAGTTGTTTATTAAAAAAGAGGATGCATGAGCTCAAGCAGGTGCGAATAGGACGCTTGCTGGAAAACTGAAATGGAGCCAAGTCGAAAACTACTGGCCAAGCATACACGCAAACTGAACTCCAAAACGTTAGAAGCAAGAATACCAAAGTCAGGCTACGGTCTGTAAACTCTACTCGATTCAACAAATTAATGGCATCCAAATTTATATTAATATTTTCCGTTTGAAATTGACAAGAATTTAATGTAATTTATATTTGATTTTTAATAATAATTTAAGAGCGTTACATGAAACGAATCACTTATAATATTCATCATGCAATCCAGGGATACGATTCATAGCAATCCAGTCATCAAGTTTCCGAATGGATTCAGGAGATAATTCTTCCTTCCAGGACCCAATTTGCCCTTTCCTTATGAATCCATGCTCAACTGGGAGTCCATGAGCATTAAATGCGGGCACAAGTCGATCAGCCTTATTCACTGCCGGATTCTTCTTCATGTCATCAAAACTCAAATGATGAAATAATTTCTCCACTTCGTCCCCAGTTATAGTCACATCCAGAAATTTGGCCACTTTCCGCATAACTTCCCTCAAATCCTGAAATCAAATAAATTCTCTCCTGATATGCTTGCCTTCTTATATTGTGCGAAACCACAATTTACCCTCTTCATTTCCTCGTAAGTGAGAAACAGGATATTCGCCTGGTGTCGATTTTCCCAGAAATCTTTTAAATGCTCCCAGTATGGGGCTGTTGTCACTGAAAGTTAAGGTTACTATGAGCATTCTTCAATGAAACAAATGGGAATGTTAAGATTATTTGGTAAGTGCAAACTCACCGTTGTCAGTCACAAAGGCATCCACAAACTCATCAAGTGACCCTGTGTAGCCTTCAAGGCACCTGAAGTCATGATAATAGGAAACGGTCACGTCCTTGACGTTCCGTGCAACGTAGACTATTTTTGGTTTGACGGTATGAATTCCTTTCGGAAGTAACTCGGAATGGAGGTGGGACTTGATGTAGCGCGGAGACTTCATTTTCTCGACATAAGCCATCGACGTGTTTTCAATTGATAGATCCAACTCGTTTCCTTCCGGCAGTTTGCATCTGCCACACTTTCTAGAAAGTACAATTAAAATGCATCCGTTGGTTTGAACAAATTTAAATTAAGTTGTCATTTCCTGTTGTTATTTCTTGTCATTGCAAACTCAGCTCACTCAAAGTAAGGGAATCTCCAGAAATCCAAACTCTCCTCGGCCCCTTTAAAATCCAATTTATGGCCCACCAGCCAAACTAATTCCTGAGTCCATGTAGTCCCTGGGGAAAAAAGTGGTTCTACGTCATGCGTTTTTCGCGTAATAGATTAATACGAAAAGCTTAATTCAATGTTTTACCACATTTGGGAAAAGTAATCACCCAAACATCATCCGGTCGGACGTCAAAATTGTGAACGTAGTCCGCCATGTCCTGGTAGTAGGACGGCATGATGGCCCCAACCTCACCATATTTGCAAAAGTGATAATCAATGACGATCCCCTTGTTGCATTTAGCCAACCAGGCCTCAGCACTTGAGGAATCAGCTCTAACGCATTTAAGCGACATGGCGTTCCTGCTTGGAATTACAAATCCCGTGAAGGTCTCCGCTGTGACTGAGAGTCTGACTGACTGACTGACTGTAATTTATTACAGAAGTTTATTTTCTCTCCATTCTACTTCATCGTTTATGGATTAGATAACCCTTGTCGTCTTAATTTCTAACGAGAGAGATTAAACATGAAGAAACTCTGAGTGGCAGATGCTCAAGTAGAATATTATTATGGTCGGCCCTATCATTCTAACTTAACTTGGCCTTTAAATTCCAAAAAGACCAGGCTAATCAATCCTTGTTTTGGAAAGTCAACAATAATGCCATCGCGGACTCTTTAGTCTCAGTTTTCTTAATTATTTTCGTTTTGCAATGCCAAATGCTGTAAATAATATAAAAGACTCTCATCCTGAGCACTACATGCATAAGTGAAGCGCTTTATCAATCCTCTCCCCCATGTGAGATGTGACCCCCTCAAGGATTGTAATTGTACAGCCCCTTCATTATTTTTCACAAGTCGATTATTTACAGGGAGCTTTTTCTTTACACTCAGTTTTCCACTGTACGATTGTTCCTTCCACTGAAAGTCTTTATCTAAGTTTAAGCAGGCGGATTTTAATTATTCCAGACCCAATCAGAGTTACCAGCTACAGAAGACAGGCATGGTAACAAGTTACATTTACAGGTTATAGAACAGGGCGAGGTGAGGAAAAGATGTAAAAAAAAAATGGTACGAAGAAGCCACGGTATGAACAGGAATATGTATAGCACAAGTCAACAGTTACGGGACGGGAACTGAAGTTCGAATATCAGCTTTTCTACGAGATCTTAACCATTATTAATTTTAATTACAAAAATAGAATCTGTCAAATCAATCATTTCATCAAATTATCCGAAAGTATTTGAAACATTTAAATCAAAAGTATTAATTCATTTGTTGAAATTAAAAGCATAAATAGTAAGGAGATGCATAAACATTTTCCAGAAATGCTATTAAATTTTTTAGAATAAAATATTTGTCATTTTTGATTTCACTTATACTTTTTTCTTCTTAGAATTCCGAATTTGTCGGGCGTAGGCCCACCTCTGCGCTCTCTGCAAGTAGAGTTCTTTCAGTCTCGTAGGTGTAGGTGGTGAGTTTTAGTGAACTGTCATGACCTTCAATTTTTCCAAATCCAATAAAACCTAATTAGCTAGCTGTGAGTCAAGTAATCAATCAAAAGGAATAATCTGAAGCAGACAGGGATAGACGGTAGGCGAGTATACTTCAAAAGTTAAAGAAACCGACCATTCATCTCGTTTGTCGTTTGTTAAGTTGGAGAAAAAATATCACTACCGGTAATACATCGGTTAGTAGTCGGTAAGGTCAAAGGTAGACACAAAACAACTTTTAGTAATTTTAACATCCAGACCAGACCAAACAGGAGTTCGAATCTAGTTCTCCTTCTCCGTTAGCTGTTTTATCTTGTGTGTTGGTGTTGGTCTGTGTCGTGTCGTGATCGTTTTGCCAATTTATTAATGGATTTGATTTATTCCACTGTTGATGTAGGTTCCACTACCTGTCATTTGGATTTAGACGGTGCTTCGTCTCGCCATTATGCATCAACGTCGCGATCCGAATGGTTCCCCACGTAAGTACTCGCATATTCTTGTCAACTATCGACGCAAACAATGAACTTTTTATTGTTGTATAAATCTGATTTCATTTTATTTTAAATCCAAGTGGGAGAAATGGTGCAAACTCGAATTTTCACGTCATCTCAACCGGATTATTCAAGTCTAGTTAAATCCGTTGCAAGGAAAGCCTGGGATTCTCCAAAGATTAAACTTGGACTCGTTTTATGGGTTCTTGGGATTGGTTTCATGGTCTTTGCCCCTGCTCCTTTCAAAGTTACACCAGGTAAGATTAACATCATAATATTCACAGTAGATAATAAATATTCTTCACTACAATTCACCAAACCGTTGAATCCGAATAAAATTGATAATGGTTGATTCATTCTGATGTTTTTGTAGACATGGCATTTAAATATGACGAGATGGTATACAATGCAAACAATCTCCTGGATCGTCAGGATGCTCTCCATGAGTTGGCCCAAGCCCAGTCAGTGCTCTACGACTCCCAAGTCTGGTTTTGGAGATTTCATTCCTCGGATGTTCGAGACAAAGTTTACAGGAATCAGGAAATCGTGGCTCAGAAACAAGCAGTTGTGGATGCACTTGAGGCCAAACGTGCGGAAATGATGAGAGAAGCCAATGCCTATGTCGGTCTCTGGTCGGAATATGGATTTCAAGAAGTCCGAGAAAGATTCTGGGGGGCATTTGAAGCCGGGAAAGTATTCGCGACGCGACAAACATTTTGGCAAATGTTCTACAGCCTCCTCTCTTCTCGTGAAGAATATTTCCTGAGTGTTCTCCTCCAGTGGGTTCTGACGGCCTTGATTAATTTCACGCTCGGCCTACTCGGGAGTCTCTTTTACTTTATCTTCAGCCTTGCCTCCATGGTCTACTCTTATCAACCAGACCCTTTGAGTGCCGTGGCTTTCTACATTCTCTCATTCATTGGTGGGGCAAGTTTGGTGGCCACTTATTTGGCAGGGATTTACGGGGCAGCTGCAGGTGGGATTTTTGTGGTCGGTAAAGTTTTGCTAAACAATGCCATTGAATACCGTCAACGTCAAGAGCGTCTTACAAGAGGACGAAATGAGCACAATGACTAATTATTAGGATATTCGGGTCTAGTCATCTTTATAGCTCATCATTTGTATAATTTTAATTACAAAAATACCTCGTCAGGATAAAAATCAAGCAGAAAGTATTTTGTTATGCAAATTCACACAAGACGTCCAAGATACAATTTAAGTGCATTTTCATTATCACAAACCTATAAATTGATATCAAATAAAACATGATTGTTAAAAGAAATATTTAATTATTAACTAAAAATGCTGTAGATTGTGAGAACGAACGAAACGAATTTATAATTTTTGCGAAAGTAGTCATCCGCCCAACTCAACTTTTGCGATGAGTTTGGAATCATTGCATTGTGAAATCAGCTGTTAACTTCGTCTCCTCGCAGTGAAACAGAATTCAGATTTCCAGTTTAATCCAAGTTTAATCAATTAAAACACTTTTGTACACCATTCCGAATTATCGAAAAAGTGCTCTCAGAAGCAGTATTGTGCGATGCTGTCCTCGTGTAAGTGACATTATTATCCACAACTTAACTTGTCTTAAGTTGTTAACCGGTGTCGGTCTCATCTCAATCTCAATCAATAATAAACTGACAATCTTAATTTTTTTTTAAATGTTAGTTCTACGAAGACATGGAGTTCCATCAGGGGTCAGATGGATGTCGAACCTACCCAAAATCACGACACATTACACAATTCATCCTCGTGACAAGGATCCTCGGTGGAAAGGTAAGTTGTAATCAAACTGGGTAGATAGATGAACCAACTACCAACGTCTAGCGTTTTGAAATGCTCATCAAGTACTTTCATTGTGTGGTAGTTTAGATGTTAACATGGAACGCGTAGCAGACGAAGCGGACGTGGTCATTGTCGGAGGAGGACCAGCCGGGCTCTCCGCAGCCATCCGCCTCAAACAACTTGCCAATGAGAAAGGGCAAGAGATCCGGGTATGCGTCCTAGAGAAGGCAGCTGAGGTCGGAGGTCACATTCTCTCTGGAGCCGTTCTTCAACCTACGGCCCTAAACGAACTTATCCCAGATTGGAAAGAGAAAGGAGCTCCACTCAACACGCCCGTGACAGAAGATGTCATGTCTCTATTGACTGCGACCTCACGAATCCCAATCCCAATCCCTCCAGGATTCCCTCTCAATAATCATGGTAACTACATTGTCCGCCTGGGGCATGTGGTGCGGTGGTTAGGAGAACAAGCTGAAGCCTTGGGCGTAGAAATCTATCCAGGCTATGCTGCTGCCGAAGTTCTTTATGATGATGCAGGGAGTGTCAAAGGGGTAGCAACAAATGATGTCGGCATTGCTAAAGACGGATCACCAAAGGTCCGTCTCAACTCTTACGCTCCCAATGATTCATTAATCCAAGACACTTGGTTTGAGTTTTTGAATTTGTTGTCCCGTTTCAGGAATCCTTTGAGAGAGGAATGGAATTCCACACACGTGCGACAATATTTGCCGAAGGATGTCACGGTCACCTCACTAAAGGCCTCGTCAAGAGATTCAACTTGAGGGAAAAGTCTGAGGCACAAACGTATGGGATTGGACTAAAGGAACTTTGGGAAATCCCTGCAGAGAAACACCGTGCTGGAAGGGTTGAGCATACCGTGGGATGGCCACTGGACAAGAATACTTACGGAGGGACTTTCCTCTACCACCTCAAAGATGAGACTCCGCTCGTCGCCCTTGGTATGGTCGTCGGGTTGGACTATACAAATCCTTACTTGAGTCCTTTTAGAGAATTCCAACGATTCAAGCATCATCCTTCCATTGCTGCAACTCTAACTGGAGGCAAAAGGTGACTTGAACAGCAGTTGAACAATTTTGAAGCAAACTGGGGCAATGCGGGACGGAGACTCTAATTAACATTTTGTATTTGACTTAACGTAGGATTGCTTACGGAGCGAGGGCTTTGAACGAGGGTGGATTCCAGTCGATTCCCAAGTTGACGTTCCCCGGTGGTTGCTTGATTGGTTGTGGAGCCGGGCTCTTGAATCTTCCCAAAATCAAAGGAACTCACAACGCCATGAAGAGTGGGATGCTAGCAGCGGAGAGTATTTTTGAATCCCTCGGAGATTCTTCGAAACAACGTACGTTCCCTTTTCTTTCGTTAATCGTCTTCGGATGCTCATGCCTCCTTTTCAAAGTTCATTTCCTTTGATTTGATTGGTTTCAGGAATTGAGCCCATTTCCTATTCGGACAAATTACGGGAGAGTTGGGTATGGAAAGAACTCCGAGCAGTCCGGAACTGTCGTCCTTCATTTCATACTCCACTGGGCTTGTACGGGTTCCTGGGGTACACGGGATTCTTTTATGGGATTCTGCGCGGGATAGAGCCCTGGACCCTCTCTCATGGGAAACCCGATAATACTCGACTACAGAAAATGAGTCAAGTGACGCCGATTGAGTACCCAAAGCCGGACGGAGTCCTGAGTTTTGATTTGCTCTCGTCCGTAGCCCTCACTGGCACTAATCACGAGGACAATCAACCTCCTCACCTCACGCTCCTCAATGACTCCGTTCCTGTGGATATCAATCTAAAAGAATATGATGGGCCGGAAGGGAAGTTTTGTCCAGCGGGTAAGTTTTTCTTTATTAAATCCCAGAATCAGTCCTGATTGGCTCTCACACCTACTTCCAACGCCAACCCGTTGTTTCTTTTGTAGGAGTCTACGAATTCGTGCCTTTGGAATCTGGGACGGGTGACCGACTACAAATCAACGCTCAAAATTGTATTCATTGCAAGACGTGTGATATCAAGGATTTCTCACAGAATATTAATTGGGTCACTCCTGAAGGGGGTGGCGGTCCTGCCTATAACGGGATGTAGGCCTAACCAACAAACTTGTAAAGTCTACTCACTCAAACTCACATTTAGTCAAACTTTACTGTTGTTTTTATCTGAATTTACCCTTTTCCGTAATCTATCAGTAAAAGTCTTTGTCCTCCAACTCAATTTCTAACAGTCATCTCATCTCCTAATGCGCTTCCGGTTTTTTCTATGAACTCGGGGAGAGAGGTGCTGGGCGACAACCGAGAATCTGATCTTTTAAACCCAACATTGACCCCCTTTCTGGCTTTTCAAAGTAGGATTAAATTATGTCATTCGATTATCGATGCCTTCCTCACATTTCCACTTGGCATTGATATTCTAAGTTATAGCTCCAATCCTAATTCAAAGTTTGACTTGTAAATTTTGTGGTTAGCTGCGAGATGGTTAATATTTAACGGGCAGTTTTATTTCATAAGACTCATGAGAGTCATTTGCAGAATTTATTGATCCATAACACATATTACGGTTTTACTGATAAAGTGACGTAAAGTCATTCATGTAAGCTTAAACCCGAAAAATTAGCAGCATCATAATTGACTCCTCACTTCTTCACTATAACTTAGAAAACTTTTATCTTTATATTATTATTCACTTATCTAAAAGTTTCCATTTGAAAACTATTCCAACCGTTGGGTTTTTGCGTGCTCATAATTAGTACGCGTTGTGTGGAGTATAAGTTGTTCGCCAAAGTGATGAAGTTTAATAATTTCCCTATTATAGCATTTTTGATAATGTATCATTCATAACGAATCCACCTTGTTATATTTTCTAAGCGTTGAGTTTATTTTGACAAAATTCCAATGAAACTTTTCTCGTTTGACGCAATCCCTTGTTCAATCAATTGATAAATTAATCTTTCTGCTATTGAATTGCATTTGAATGAGATCAAGTGTATTTTTTTACAGTCTCCTTTCATCAGAGAGAAATAATTGATAATTAATCAATATGTCTGCATCACTGGGTTTCCCTGAATAGAAGCGGGTAGGATCATATTCTATATAAAAAAAAAAAAAATTGTAACGGACTTCAATTTTCCACTGTCAAATATTGCTTCCACTCAAATCATTTAGTAGTACCTGCGGAAATGAAGGTTGCTCAGATTTTCCAGTATTTTGTTCTATTTTCTTTAACTTTCGCTATAACTACCAATTCCACCAAGATTAATTCTATTCACTCTGACAGTCCAGCGGATTGGTACATTTTTCAAGATGAGGGGCCTCCTTTTTGTTACAACGAATCGGAACCGTGTGGGCCATCCCACTGGGGCGGATTTTGTAATTCTGGAAACCAACGCCGACAATCCCCGCTGGACTTATCCCATGTGAATACGAATGGAGGCATTTGGGATATCATTCGAAATCCGCTCTATCGTTTAACCTTGAGTCCTGGTTACGAAGAAACATTTCAAAGCTTTGCCATACAGAATGATGGCCACTCCATCCAAATCAGTCTCCCACCAAGTGCAACCGACAAGTTGCGGATTTCTTACGACACTTTGGGTCAGAAACAATACCAATTCTTTCGTATTCATTTTCATTGGGGACTAAACGATAAGGAAGGGTCGGAGCACATTTTGAACGGAGCAAATTATGCAATGGAACTGCACATGGTCCATTATTCCCTCAAATATGCGTCTATGGAAGACGCCCTGGCAGCGACAGATGACCCTGAAGCCGTCTCCGTCATTGGAGTCTTTGTTCAAGTTTGCGCCGTTGGCTCAAAAGCAACGGCCTTTCAACAAATCCAGAAATATGTGGAAGAAGTTGGAAGCGTCCCTTCAGAGGACATGATACAAGTGAGAGCTCCATTTTCTCTGGCACCTTTTCTTCCGAGTGCGCAGGCGTTGTTCCTTCCAAGGGCAAGGGCACTTGCTCACTACAGCTATCTGGGATCGCTGACCACTCCAAGCTGTCTAGAGCTCGTGAGGTGGACAGTTTTACAAAAATCCATTTGTATCCTGCCGGAGGAATTGAAAGCATTTCAAAACGTAATGTCACACGGAGGGTTACCATTGGACACGAATCATCGACCCGTCCAATCCCTTGGCAAACGAATAGTGACATTTCATAAGTCCTAGAGGGAGAACTAGAATAATTTATTCTATACCTTTGTATCTAATGCTGAGTCAATTACAATGCAAATATAACAAACTAAATTGTTCGTTCTGTTCCTCCTGAGTCATTAAAACTAAACTTTATTTGGTCCGGATGGAACTTAGCGTTTACAGGAAGGAAGTCAAAAATTTGTTTCTAGTAAATGTATAAACTTATGCGCATAGCATCATCCGCTTTTGGCTTTTCAGTTGAAATATATTATTAATAACCGCAACAATTGGGAGTTTAACAAACCGTATAACATTAAATCAAGGTTGGTTTTTCATTCGATTAAGCCAAATTGGAAGAGATCACGCCTTCCTTCAATTAATGAAGCAACGGAACGGAGGAACCAATAAAGAAGATGAATTCAGGAATATTCCTGAAGTTTATGGAAATCGTAAAACCGACCACATGAAATAACCTAAAAAGATTATCCAAGATTTGATTGCAGATTGTTGGCTTATCTGGACTTTTGATTGTGATTTATAACTAACCCTGATTCCTGTAGGCCTCGTAATTACATTACATAAAATCCAAGTGGTGAAGTGGTTGGTGGTGAAAGCTCAGTTCACACACCCGATTGA
>Ga0194135_10002441_pt1 | contig 11296 bp, 4 predicted proteins | sample LitLau_LLRF_2013_FD_134024 | JGI IMG/M metagenome (GOLD analysis project Ga0194135, IMG submission 134024) | Freshwater sediment microbial communities in response to fracking from North America - Little Laurel Run_MetaG_LLRF_2013 (version 2) | ecosystem: Environmental > Aquatic > Freshwater >... | reverse complement strand
CCCTTTTTTCCCTTTTTTCCCTTTTTTCCCTTTTTTCCCTTTTTTCCCTTTTTTCCCTTTTTCCCTTTTTCCCTTTTTTTCCCTTTTTTCCCTTTCCTACAATGATACAGAAAGGGATTAACGAGCAAGCTAGCAACGAAGAACTCAAGTGACTATCGATCGCTCGTTATTTTTACCTCTTATATTAATTCCATTTCCTTTAACTGAACCAAAAAAATTGATTTAAGGAATTGACGAGCCAAAGAGCAAAGAAAGTTCAATATGGACTCTTTATTGCTCACTAATCCCTTGATATTTAATCCTTTCCTCCCCTTTTTTCACTTGCCTACAAGGATACAGAAAGGGATTGTGTATAAATCGAAACACGAGCTTTTCTTTATAAGTACCTCAATATGGTTGAAAATTTTCAAGCGATTCTTAAAACTTGGATATTTAAAGCAGTTTATTTGACCCATCAATATAAAAAGAGCATTGAAGGGTGTTTGGTACCATCCATGGGGAACAAAATGAAATTATATGTAACAGAATGAACAAGCGAGCAAGCCAAGAAAGACAAAACTGAGTCTCCATCGCTCGTTTGTTTTTTCCTTCATATTTAATCCCTTTGCTTACGCTCCTCAACTCATCCTCCTTAAAAAATCTCTGTGTTGGTCTTGGTGGTTCAAAGTGTAATAAAATTAAGAGCTTAAATGTCAACTCTTGTGGAAAAGTAGAGTGATATTTTATTGTGAAATACCTAGGCACACAATGTGGGGTTTTCCTTTCCTCCATATGCATTATTCCGATGGAAACTCTGTCTGTGTATTTGTTTCTAGAATTTGTGCACAATCAATCTGAAAATCGTAAAAAGCCACCGGTTGTTGATTTATTGTGCTGCCCATCTTTATCTCCTTTTAAAAGGAATAAAACATGTTGGCTTTGTTGTTATTTGTGTTATTCTAGAAGGTTTCATATTTGTACTAAAAATTGAATAAAAAATACAATTTTTCCTTGCTTGTTCTGTCCTTTCCGGTTTAGTCAAAGTAAAGGGCTCTGCGCACTTTGAAATATCTACTTATATCATTAGGTGTACGTTGGCTTACATTTGGAGAAAGAATGGCATGGATTTCGTTTATTTTTTTACTTTTACTACTCCTGCATTGATCTTGTTACCGCTATCTGCCCAAACCAGTCAACTTAACCGAGCATAGATAAACTTTGATGATATGCAATGAAATACGGTGAGTGAATCTGTGAGCAAGAGCACATTTGCGATTGTGGAAGATATAAAATCAATGCATGGCGGACAAACCTATCATGTCACAGCAACATAAGTACTCTCTCCTCATATAATTTCTATGGATGTGATTACAATACAGAAATAATCATAATAAGTGCTTATATTTGCATCCCAGCTTTACATTTTCTCGTTGGTTGGTTTGGTTTGATGGTTTTGTGATATTTGGTCTTACGTGAGCAGAACTGTGATGATCGAGCCAAGTTGAAAACATTTACTTAAAAAAAAATTAACATTTGAGTTAAGACCATCAAATCACTTTACATGTTATCCGTTGAAAAAAATTGATGCGAGGGGTATGTGATTTGCCAACAAAAATATAAACAGTTTCAGTCCTATTGTTTTATTTTGTAAAGCTAAATGATGTCCCCTAAATACCCAATGTTTTTTCGGAGGAGAAACTCGTGTAAACTCTTTAAATAGGGATTTATACCCGTTTAAAACTCTCCAGTAGATAATCTAGTTTGGGGAACGAAATCATTGTGTCCTAGATATTTTATTGTATTCAATGACTTACCAACACATTTACTTGCGTTAATACGTTGCGAGCACCCTTCTCTTAACAAAACTATGAAATAATGTAATATGTACCATGCAGGATCATTTTAAGTATTGTCTTTTCAGTTGAAACTCGTCGCAGGGATTAAAAAAAGGACAAAAGCACAGCACAAACAACCTTTGCTCGGTCACAAAATGACAAAACTAGGAAGTCACATGTTACTTCATTTACATGTTATGCAAGGTTCAAAACACACCATGTTTGTGTACTGATTGTTCAATAGTAATAGGAGTGCCTTCAAGTTAACGCAGACGGGCTAGTAAACAGAACAAGCTCATCCTTTTCATGTACCGTTGGAAAATGGAGTTTATTCTAGTTGGATTTGCAACTCTTCTGGACGCTGGAGTGCATTCATTTCACAAACTGCAACATGAAAACATTGCCAAGTGTATTAATATCAACTGTTTTATATTTAAAATGAAACAGGCTGAGTAAGCTGGTGAAGGAGCACGAAAAAGGAAAGAAAGAGAGTTTGTCTTGGTCCCTGCGCGTATCGCAAAGCTCCTTGCTAGATCTTTTCAAAAGATTTACGACAATGCTTTAACATGAAAATGCAAAAACATGCCCGACATGTTATGTCATAGTATGGCGCTCCATACATAACATTATTTTGGTGTCGCTCTTTACAAAATAAAGACACAAAGCAAAGCTATATTACTGTACAAGATTTGCCCCTTCCCCTTCATTATTCGAAAAGGTGACGTTAAAAATATCAAAAAGAACTGTGCGCCATCTCTCTAAAGATGCTTGGATGGCAAAATAAAATAAACTTTGTGATTGCGATCTGATCGTATACTTATAACGGAAGTTTGACTATGCAATAAGATATTTGAAGGCGTAGTTCATCGTGGTTTATACACTGCAAAAACTTCTGCGGAGAATATTTATTAAATTTTAAACTGTGAAAATGAGTAAGTTTGCATATTTCCAAGTTCACAAAAAAAATCTAAAAAGTTTGCACGAAAAGAATAACAAAGTCTGCACAGACAGACAACGGACAAAAAACAAATCCAATGCTACTAGTACATTGTAGGGCACTTGTACACATTTTCGATTCGGCTCTTGAGTCCAACCAGCTGCATCAAGCTTACTCCGGAAGGATGGCTACCCTTGCAACTACAACCCACTCTAATTAACCAAGTCTTCTGGCAATTCAGTGCCAACCGTGCCGTGTTGGTGGACGCACATTCCTATGTTTGATCTGCACAATTATGTTTCAAGCTAGCCAAATGCTCCCATTATTAAAGCAGTCTATTTTTGCTTCCGACAGTTGTAACTCTTTAAAATTAAGTTAATGTACTTCAGAAACCACTTAACTTTATCTGAAAATATAGCAAAGAGCTTGAGAGGAAATAGTATTACAATTTATTAACACATTATGTTTGAGAGCGCGACGAACACCCAGAAATAGTTGGACGTTGGACTACCAGTAGACATCTTCGAAGAGTTCTGCAATAGCGAGAAGAGATCCGGCAAAGCGATGATGGGGGATTACATCTTTCCAAAAGAGGTGACAACGCGACCAACACTTCCTCCGCTTGGTTTTTTCTCAAAAGCTCGCTGCCTTCAGATAATAGAAGAAAAGTTGGAAGCATATTTCGCTTTCACAAATTTATTCAACGATTCATCCAACATTTATGAATCATGACATACATCAATTTGATTCCCATTCATATTGACTTGAGGTGAAATGAGACGCAACAAAATTTGGCACTTAAACTCACATTTGTCCATTTGTAGTGTGGGTGTAATCCCAGAAACACATGCTTTACTTTATTATAACGTTGTGAACATGTGAAATTTATTAAACTTCGGAAGCCAGATTTTTTTTACGGTAAATAAGATTGTATGATGACATCAATTTTTTGTAAAGCTATTTACATTGTAAGCTGTAAATAGGAAACCTTGGGCTTGCTTGAAAAAACCTATTTTTCTTCAAAATTTCACAAGTTTTTCTTTAGAAATGAAGCAAACACATTACGTGTGGGTAATTCGGCTCCGTTTTTGCCTACGTAAGACACAATGGTCTCTGTCTTTCCCTGACATTCGCCATCTGCCATTCGTTGTAGTCAAGAAAACGACTAAAAGCCTCCACCATTCCATGCTATTCATCGATGGTAATGTTATCACGCACTGGGAAATATCAGCGGTGACATTAACAAAAACCCTGGGTAAACATTCGCTAGGATCTCAACTATCTGGTGGGTTATGTGAAAAAATGAGGCGAAACAAGTAAAAGCATTCCGGTTAATTATTCCCTATTACTCCCGTCTTTTGATTAGCATAAGGAGCTACAAGCTTTTCCGGCCTTTCCACATTGAGCTTGTCTTTTCTCCGAAAATACACTACCTTTTATGTATCATAATCTTCATCTACTGCTCCTAATGCTCCACTATTTTTGAGTCGGCGAAAGGAAAGGTGAACAAAGTTGTAAGTTGAAACAATCAGCCAAATACCTAATGTGAATAATAGCAGACTTTAAGTTTTAAGAAATGCTATTCAGTAAATCTTGCCAATTGGAAAATCACATGGGGAGAAGGGACAATAGACTTTGCTTAGGAGTTTATGCGTGTATGGATCATTGTCAAGACGGCTGGTTTAGTTGGTTTACGTTGGCAAACCTTCCCCTCTAATTTCTATTCACTTGGATTTATGACACGAGCCAATCCTGCTGATAACATTTTAGAATGTCTTTCCCAGTTATTAGCAGTCGACTCCCAGCCAAGGTTTCCTTTTTGGAATTTTCATACTTAAATCTTGTCCATATAGAGTCGACGAGAAATCAATGGAGTAGTTGTGGTTGTAGTGGGCTAGTTTTTGCTTTGATGGTGAGAAATGGAAAAGCCCTCTTCAGCTTCCATATGTTTATGTTATTAATTCATTGCGCTGATAAGTGGAATGGAAGGTATGAAATAAGTGGAGGATGAGCATGAACATGTGTCCAGATCAGGAAGGTACAACCAGTTTGATGCTTTTGAATACTAAATACAATGTTAATTATTGCCCTTTTGAACTCATTTTACGTGATACAAATGCAACATTCTGCACCTACGGCTATTTTTGGTTCTTTTACTATTCAATTGTTTCAAAAGCGTGACAAGGGATTTCCCTAAATTAACATTCGGCTGGTAAATTCAGACAGATGCGCATGCATTCCCCAAATACACATATGCTACGACCACCCACATGCCTTAAACTTGCATGACAAACATACCGTGGTTAAAGGTTAGAGCCTTAATTTGATACACTCTGCTCTGCTCTCTGCTTTCACCCAGTCTCTTAACTTTGTCAATAAGTAATTTTCCAAGCAAGTACGTATCCTCTCCTCCTAGTGTACTAGTACGAGAGATGTTATTGAAAACACTTGGAAAGTCAAAGTAAATTTCCGTTTTCGATACGCTCCGTTGATGACATGGGATATAGAGCGTAAGTAAAGCAGATCGAGGCTTTGCTCTTATTACTACTCTTGGTGTACATTTCCCGTTGATTGAATAGACACACAGAAGAAGAGAGGAGCATGAGTAAACGTGACATTCTTCATGTTACGGAAATCAACCTAGTGTTAATCTTACTAAATATTTCACGAATAGAGCAAAGTAAGAGTCTTTTCATTAACATCCTCTGCTAACTTTTCTCTCCAGCATCGCACTTGCTTTTAGTTAATGTATTATGCTTCATTTGGTTTAAATCATTCATGGGGACACCTTAGTCCCAACTTTGTGTACATCAATTTAAATTTAAATTGTTCCAAACTATTTAAGACCACGCTTGTCTTACCGAATCCAGAGGGTTGAAAACAATTTTAATTGGAACCTGTGAAATGTAGTGATCCTGCAAGGGAGTGGTTGCGGCAAAGTTGTTCGAAGACTGGAAAGAGTAATAAAAACAGTTTTAGCCATACATTCTTACATTATTATTGATTGTCCCAGTTTACTCTAGTTGTGCACATTTGGCATGTTGCACAAAACAAATAAAAGAGCAATATTTTCTGCATGTCTTTTATATTGTAGACATGCAGAAAATGTAAGCTTTTTGATAAACCACCTTTGGGATGTTAGTCTTCCTGCCCATGTATGTTCTTATTGTTTGCTTTCACTTTTACCAGCCTTTTATCTCAAAGGATGAAAATGATTTCTCTCTCATTGAGGTGATGCAAAAGGAAAATGTTTCGCGGTGGTGGATGGATGGATAGATGTATGGATGATGAGACTAGAAATTGAAAGACGGATGGCGGCGGGCAACTTGTCAAAGCTATAAAAGAGATGGAACACTATACCTGACTGAGCTCTCCCTTCTCTCCGAAACACAGTAGTTTTGTAGTCGTTTTGCTGGGAAATTTTGGACGAGCGCCCCAAAATTACAGTTAAAGTGCTCCCGACAACTTTTTGCTTAAATGGTTTCGATTTCTATGAAGATGAGCAAGCAAGACACCATTGGAATGGAAGAAGAAAGAGAACTGTTGAAAGAGTGAATCGTATTAATGGGAGCAATGGTATCTATGAGAAAATTGTAATCTACGGCTACGGCTGTGGCAATAATATTTCCAGCTTCTTTTGTGTGCATCCAACATGATAACTCTGTAACTCTAAATGGCAAAAGTAGGAAGAAATTTTCATTCAATGAATCGTCATTTTTCACAAAATTTATTTTAATGATGATAATGATAATGTTTTTTGTTTCTCCAACATCATTTTACCATGTAGTGGAACACTCAGCACGGAAGTATCTCTGATCATCCGCTTCAACGTTCACAGAAAAAATGCAAAACACAATGAAAACGTTAATTATGTTTTCCTTGAATTAATAATAAAAAATCAGTCACCGTATTTGCATTTCCGAAATGAAAATGCTTTTCATGTTCCATTATTAAAATGGCTCGCTTTCAAAACATTTGTGCCATTTTTCACGGCAAAATCCTCGGGTGGTTAATATAAACCTTAAAGATTCTCACGTTGAAAATAATACACGCATAAACTATGATGATCCGTGAAGTTACGTGCAGGGGAAAGTTTTACTTTGCAAATTATAGGGTGAGTGTTAGACTTACAGTTTTTCCAAACAAATATTTATGCATCAAAATTTGCCATAACTCTACACATAGATGACTGGTCCGAGTGTGGCCTGGGGTAGAGATATTTCCTGGTTTCAGTATTAATAGAGGCAATTCATCTGGCATCATATCCGATTTACAACTAAGTCTATTGTCCTAATAAAAGACACTTGAAGTGGAAGCAGTTGCACTCAATTCGGATGAGCTAACTGATAAACTCACTCTCATAAGAAATTGTAGGAGGTCTCGGACTATCATGATTAAGTAGTATGGGCACAAATACACACAGAAGCAATAGATCACAGCAAAAGATGATTGGGTTTTACTGACAATTCAAAGAGGTGTTAGCTGATTGCTCTATATTAGCGTACGATAAAACCAATTCGATAAAAAAGAACCCATTCTTTCTTCTTTACAGGAAGATTATAATGAATAGGTAGATGATAGAAATATTTTTTAATTATTGTGGGTGTGAGACAGTGTGGGTAATCAGATCTCAGATCTAATCAGTGTTGGTATTTTTTAACATGGCATAGTTATATGTGGAAAATGCAAGATAATTATGAGGTTTAAAGGATTTGTTCCATTATGGAAACAAGTTTTTAGTCTTCAAATTTTTTTATTGCTCTGCATTTAAAATTGTTGCTTCTAATTACGCACACATTAATTATTGTTCACTTGTGCATATCATATTGAATAGATTAAGTGATCTTCTTTAGTTTTTTGAGGATAAATATGTGTTTTGACGTATGGTTAGCTAGCAAAAAAACTTGGTAACAGCATAAATGCTTGTTTAATCATAAATAAGCTAGTTGGTTGGTTGCTGTTTTTAAAGATACTAATAAAAAAGAGACAAATTTAAGAATTTAATTGTCAATGAGTATGCTAAAAGTTACTTTAGGTACCCTGATAAAATGTTCATAAGCCAAAGTAGAAAGTCGTCATCATAGGTAAGTAGAAAACATTTTAGAAAATATTTTACATCAAAAACTACTTACTTGAGAGAACTATTATTTGCCTGCAAGTGAGTCCATTGAGTTAACTCAAGCATGCATCGAGAGAGCCTGCAATGTGCACCTTAAGTTAGCAAGTGGGGTATGTGGACACGTAAATCTAGGCTAAACCTTTTCATGATTTAAACTGTTTAAATTTTCATTTATAATGATTGTTAAATACTTGTTAAGCAAATTTGTCAGTTTGTCGATGTAGATATTTTCAACGTTGAATTTCCCATTGCGTTTGTTATTGAAGATTGAAACGTAGTTCCGGGTTTTAAACTCCTAGATTTCGCATTTTCATTTTTTCGTTTTTATCTAGCATAATATATTACTTACACCATTTAACTTAACACTGATAACTATGCCTGCGTTTTGTTAAAAGCTGAATGCTGGCCCAAAGAAGACAACCTTAGGTTCATTTCTTACCTAGCCGTAGTGGTGGTAGTAGAAAAAGCGTTTAAGGATGTGAGTAATAAAATTAACAAACGAGCTCCAATATGCTCTTGCAATGATGATCTGTCCATGTGGGAAAAGACTTGATGTATCCATGGTATGAGTTAATGTAATGGAGATTATGTTTTCTTTATCCAAAAGATGTTTAGGAGAGAATCGAACACAGCAACAAATATATGCCGGTTGCAGCTGTCACCACATTTCTTTACCATCCTTAAAGGACTATTCATTGACAAAAAGCATTGTGTATGGAACTCAACCCGCTTTCTCTCATTTGTCATCATTCAGAATACTCCTCAGATCTCAAGATCAGTTGCCAGTTCCTCGATTCCTCTCTTCCATCCAGGCTCAGTTACTGAGCAGATCCACAAAAAGGAATCTTCTGGATAAGAGAAGAAAGACGATGTTGGTATCAGTATGCCTTCAACTGTAGAATTACAGAAACATGAAACTTTTGAGTCTTCTTCACTTTCAAAAAGGAAGTTGGAGTCGTCGTCATCACCACTATCCCCATTAAAATCTCCAGAAAATAAGGTTTTGAAGTAAGATACCCCGGAAAATAAAGAAGTAGCCAAAATGCAATCCTCTGTACTATCATCTCCATTCATTGTCTCTTTGGCTGTTAGCACTACCAAGACTCCTGTGGAAGTCCTTTGAAGAATGCGAATGTCCAGAAGGCTAATTAGTTTCAGGTTTCTCCAGTATTGCAGTTTTCTAAGCTCAGCAAAAAGGCTCATGTTCCCACCAAAGGGTCCAAGTACGCTGCTGGCTTCGACTTTAAAAGTAGTATTTTTAAATTGGTCCGTTTCATGATTCCAAGTTATCACAAATTAATCTGAATTCGAATCTAATCTCTAATCTTTTGCTTTTTTCCGTGCTAACCCCTACACGATTACCAAGCAAGGATCTTGTTTGGTAAAGACGGACACTGAAATCAAAAAGTACCTGAAGGAACATTATGCAGACTTGTGGCTCCGCTTTTTGGCCTAGCCCTAAAGAATAAAATTGATGTTGGAGGTGAGTTAAAAATGACCAGTGTGTAAATTATAAATAGAAACAATACACTGCCAAAAGTATTATTTGATTCTAATTACGTTGGTTCAATTTACTTTGTTGTAGAATAGCTGGAGTCAAGATCAAGATTACCGAGGGAAGGTTGGTGTCATCTTGGTCAACTTAAGTTGTTAAGATTTTGTCATTGCTGAGGGAGATCGGGTGGCTCAGCTAAATGGCGAATACAAAGAGAACCGGAAATCCAAGAGGCGCGTAAAATTACATTATTAAGTAAACATTAATCCTATTTGCGTATGATAATGTATGTATGAGTATGATGCAATAATTAAGACAATTTTTGGTTGTATTTAATGTTTGATGTAGTCTTTGGATGAAACTGAACGTGGAGTTAAGAAGGAGGCTTTGGTTCAACCGGAATCAAGGCATAAAAAGTTTCATAGTGCTAGATGATCTTTTTAAGAATTAATTGAGTACAATAAACTAGTACCTTAGAGTACCTCAAACGAATATTAAAACTTAATTTGTAATAATAAGAATGAATTAAAGGAAACTAAAATTTTTTGACCCTGAACAAACACAATTTTTTTAAATGGACTTAATTAGTGTTTTAATGTGAATGCATGTAAGAGCAAACAGATAAAAACTGACAAAATAAATTCTAGTCTAGTTCAATTAGTCTGGTTACAAAACATTAAACGAAACAAAGTTTGTTACATTGGAAAAAAAGATGGGCGATGAAACTGGACAAGAAGATTATTTTCCCTATCGGCCTTCCTTTCTAAGCTGTCACGTAAGCTTCTGGTGATGACTCGAGGGTAAAATTCTCCTATTAAATTTAAGTTTAAAATGACATTAATGACAACGATAAATAGTGACGACTCACTATTTATCTACATCATTCCCGTCAGCCTTATCTTGAACCGGTTTCTCAGCTTCAGAGACTTTTGCACGAATAAAAATTAAACAACACCTATTATTTTATACGATTGATGACACGCAGATGCTATGAAAGAAGGAACTACACAATGATATGGCATTAACTAGTTTTTAAAAGAAAATATTTTGCAATAATTTATGGTCTACACGTACTTTCGGCTGCATAACCACACTTTTTAAACGAATCTAATAATCATCACATACTAACAGTTTCTGCCTTACTCTCAACAGACTAAAACAGCGTTGTCCTCGCTTGGCACTGCTTCAGCCTCATCCAGTACATCTCCAGTCGTCGCATTTTTAGCTGGTGACGGAATCGCCGACTCTTCCAATTTCCGCTTTGGTGGTGAAGCAGCCTTCTCTCCAACGATGGTGGTCTCTGCTGTTGTTGCTTGCTCCATATTGCAGGTGTAGGATTTACTTCAACTTCAAACTGATAAAAAATAAATAAAAACCTCGCCCTTCACTACCATGCAGTCTTAAACATAATGTTTTTCGGAAGGCTCTGGCGCTTTTGGGATCATGCATAAATACACAAACGATATTGGGTAACGTTGAGGGTTAAAGTGTTTGATTACCTGCAAGGAATAAATCGTGTCCCTATTTCGCATCCGTTAGCTGTAATCTATTTTATTAAATTTAAAAGTTATGTTATTTCCTCATTATGGCTAAAACATGTATAAAGATTTTAAAAGGAGAGCTGCAACTTGAAGCTAATCTTTTGTCATTGTAGCAAATATCCAGCTGTGTCAGTCGCAATCGTGCTCACCCACTCATCGAAAAAAATTTATAGAAGAATCCTTGAAATTAGCTGTGTCGTACGTAATATAGTTCATCCTAAAGTTAACAAGACTCAAAAGCTGCAGCACATACAAAATGGCGGTTGCAACCCTTTTTTAGACTAGAGTACTAAATTTTAGATAGGAACTATTATCAACACCCTTAAAACAAAATTAAAAAGCATCATAACATCGGAGATAGGATGAATTTACTACAAAATTTATTCACAT
>Ga0194135_10002440_pt1 | contig 11297 bp, 8 predicted proteins | sample LitLau_LLRF_2013_FD_134024 | JGI IMG/M metagenome (GOLD analysis project Ga0194135, IMG submission 134024) | Freshwater sediment microbial communities in response to fracking from North America - Little Laurel Run_MetaG_LLRF_2013 (version 2) | ecosystem: Environmental > Aquatic > Freshwater >... | reverse complement strand
CAGCCCCCGCACAGCAGGGCAGAAGAAGTCATCCTTATCGAGGAATAAATGTAATCCTTGATTTGAGGATGCAGATGCATCAAAGAATGCGAGCCCATGATTAAATTGGGAACACAATTGATTGAGTCAATTGTCTGGAATGGGAGATCTCGCGAATTTAAAAGCAAATTAGGGCCGCTAGGGGCTACTCCTCTTTCTTTGCAATTCCATTGAATCGTGTTTTCCAAAGAGCGAACACCAACACGACCGCTTCCTTTAAATGGGATGAACGTAATCGAACTAACTGGTGTTAAAAGTAAAGATTACATGAACGTATCGATTATGGAGGAGATGTTTTACTTTATTCAGATTTAAATTTAATTAGCAGTTTAAATGGCCAATTTTACAAACTTGTAATTCTGATTGCCACATTGCGATTCGCCAAAAATGACATGTTGTTACTCTACGCATAACCAATATTTTTGAAGCATATAACTTACTAGACGCAGCGATGTTACTCTAACAAAGTTATTTTTACAAAACAAGACATTTTCAGGAAAGGAAAATGCTGTTGTTGGGTTGGGATGAAGAATGCATTCTCGTTTCACTTAATCCTTAACAACACCCTGATTGCTTGGGTTCCAGAGTCCGTCCAGAATCAATCTTGACCCCAGCACTTGCAGCATCAGGTGAATATTGTGGGCCAACCCTGTGCTTGATTTCCGAAGCCATCGTCATGAATGCTTGTTCCACATTTGTAGAGTTCTTTGCAGACGTCTCCAAAAATGGAATTCCGAGGCCATCAGCAAACTCCTAAAAAATTAATATAAGCAATAATCAGCTTTACTGGTTAGAGTCACAGTCAGCACTCCACATGATCAGATGCATGAAGAAGAGTGAATTCGCATTTGCACCTTTGCATTCTGGTAGTTGACGACTTTCTTTGAAGTTAAGTCACATTTGTTTCCAACAAGCAGCTTATTGACATTTTCACAGGCATAGCGATCAATTTCCTCCAACCATTGTTTCACGTTGTTGAATGACTCGAGATCGGTACAGTCATAGACAACAATGATTCCGTGGGCACCCCTGTAGTAGCTGGAAGTGATTGTTCGGAAACGCTCCTGACCAGCCGTATCCCACTAAAATATTGACAAAAAAATATTTACACCCCTTTCTCTCCCATTTCCACTAAAAATCTTAACGGCTCGACATACGATTTGGAGCTTGATAGTCTTCCCATCTAATTCAATTGTTCTAATTTTCTGTAAACAAAGATAATTAGTTCCAAAACTTCATTCTCACATTGTTGCACTTTATAAACAATATAAGCAACTTACGAAGTCAACTCCTATAGTGCTGATATAGCTATCTGTGTAGGTGTCATCCTGAAAACAGTTCAAAATTAGCCAGAACCTACTAAACGAGCAAAATTTAAATTATTTCGTATTTACTCTTGGTGGTTAGTTATCGACGCCGGAAGCAACGTTAACGTTGGAAAGTGTAACATAACTCACACAATCCATTGTTTACTTACAAACCTCATTGAAAGCTTTACTGCGTAGTTTTGGGCTGACCACTCAATGTAAAAACCTTAGGAGGACAGATAGAATTTTATCTATCCTCCTTAAGCAATTACCACAATTCAAGAGTTCGTTTCTTCAACTTACTGAAAATCTAAGAAGGAGGCATGACTTTCCTACTCCTGAATCACCGATGAGCAGAAGTTTGAACAGGTAGTCGCTGTAAGAAAAAAAAAACGATTACAATTTAGCAATCTACGATCCCTTCCCTTGCTGTTCCTGGCCTGTTGGCCATTATTGTATTGGGCCTGACAAAAGTGCGTCGCACTACTTATAAAACTGGGCTATACTAATAAAAAATAATGTTGATTCACTCTGTCTATCTATCTTTACGATTGACGATCAAAGATGAACTTATATGTTACAACGTACGAATTAGCTCTGGTATTTTTCCGCGTGTGAAAGGAATCTAGACCCTCTAAATTGACGATAGTTCCAATCCTTACATTTACGGTAGAGTTTGACCTGCATTTCACATTCAAGTAATCATGATAGTCTTTCATGAATGTAAAATGGTGAGATGATCCATTCCTCGCAATTGAGCAAGAACTGCATTCTTTTTCTTTTGGGCGTGGATGGCTGGCTATACGTATACCAATTATCTAAAATAGTAGTATTAACTTACTAATCAGCGTTCATCGTTGCCATTCCAAAGGACTAAAAGGACCTTTGACTAAAACTGGTTTGATACAGCGGAGCCTGGAACAAAAGTTGAGCAAGAATTAAACTTAATTAATACGCCTCATGAATTAGAATTGGGAATTTAGAAAATTGGAGCCTCGCCTCGAGCCTCAGTCTTGGTTCGGTGGTTTTACCTTTAGGATGAGGGTGTTGAAACTGCGTATGTCCAGAGACTTGTTAGTTTTGGACCTGCTGGCTGGCTGTAGCTGAGAATTTAGGAGGTCACTAATATCCTTGATTAACTAATTTCTAGTAAAATTAACTTGGCTACGGAGGAGGCAGATGACGGGGAGTTTTCAGAAGAGAGTTCTTTTACTTGATGATGATGAAAATGATGATGATTCCTATCAGGTGAAGGACATGGACAATGGGAAGGGGAAAAAAGGAGATGAGAGAGTTCTGAGGTTCTGAGTCATTTTTTTTAATTTCTCTCTTCACTTCTCCTCTTTTCGTCGTCAGTCGTCAGCAGCAGACTCTGACGTGGTTTACTACGATGACAAAATCAAAACACTCACCACTAGATGGCAACCATGGAAAGGACGCCAACTTATCAATCATTCATCATTGTCTGTGGAATTTACACCTTTCCAAATTCAGAAATCTCATCAAATTCGACTAATTTTATTAAATTAAATTATTAAATTAAGAACTAAACGCTTCGAAAATAATTAGAAAAAAAAGCATATGAGTCAAATATCAGATAAAAATAATTGAAATTCCTTAATAACATTCTAATGGAGATTTTCCGTCCGGGAATGTCCATGTTTTGAAATTCCTTAATAACATTCTAATGGAGATTTTCCGTCCGGGAATGTCCATGTTTTACTTACTACTAGACGTTAACCAGTCGGAAAGGAAAAGGAACGCCGTGAGTTGGTCACCTAAAATCTAACCTCTGAGCATTGAAAGAGCAAATTCGTCCAACTGGCCTTCCTTTCCTGACTCCTGACTGGTTAGCTTGTTCATGTTTTCTCCAGAAGCAGAACTTTCTTTTGTGCTTTTGTTCCCATCAAGTGTTGTCATCAGAAGGTCGCCGTCGATCAAAAATTTGAATTTAGATTTGACTTTTTCGGAAAGAATTGAGAATTCCTCGTTGAGGTACTGAAACAAAATGTAAAATGAAAGTAATCCCGTTTATTGCATTCATCCATCCCTTGCATCTCACGATGCACAAGGATTTACCAAAATGCTTTCGAAATTATATCCTATCCTCGGTTTTGCTTTCTCCATTGGACAAGAAATATATTCTATAGAGCTACTCATATTTCCCTCTACTTTTGTGTTTAGTTTTCTTAGGACGCCAACAGATTATTTTTTCGGTTTCAGTGCTAATCCAAATATTGTGACGAACTTTGTTCTGTATTAGTCCTAATTCAACTTTGAAATATAAGGAACCCGAATATCCAGCTGATTTATTTTCCCAGTGCACAATTTCCTTTTCCGTTTAATTTGTGAGAAGCAGGCGTAGTTTTGCGATAATACTTCTTTTCTATAATTGATGTTTTCTACTCTGTTCGATATGACGGCTCACGCTCAATAATGAATTCTTTATATTCAGGTTGAAGTCGATCGAGGAAAAATGGCGCCATTGCTATAAGGCTTGTAGGTTCCTGCAACTCAAAATCATTTTAATTATGCAACACTTCCAGGAACGTATAATGTAAATGCCTTACGCCTTACACTTCGTTTAATATAATTGAAAATGGAAATTGTGTAATAACCTCTTGATGCTTGCATGGAGAAACTCCATTTTTGTTCATTGCCATTTCACTAATAATAACTTAGGATCCAATCTTCTTACTGAGGAGAGGCAGTTTTCTAATGATCCACACAGGATACTTGATACAGGATACAGCGGGTACTTGAGTAATTGGACCATCGCATACAAATTTATTAGCTGGTAATTGGCAAGGTGGAATTCAGAAGGCCATTTCTAAGACAAGGAAATGTATTGTAAAATACATGGTGAACGGATTTTGCCAACCCTATAAGTAGGTTGTTTAAAAGGAATGATTGTCTTTCTCTCTCAATGTATTAGTACCTAGAGCCAACCACCATCCAACCTTTATTTTCAAAAATTTTCAAACTACTTTCTGAAACTCCTGACCGTGAACCCCTTGGAGCTTGAACTTTTCTAGACGGGGTGACGACGAGTTGACTGGCGAGAGCAAAAGGTACGTCATGCCTATGTGTGTGTGAGGGAATAATCCCTTCAATATTTTATTTCTAATTCTAGCGAGAATTAAATTATAACCCTTTCGTCTACCAATATCCTTCATATCGGTGTTTGCGGAAGAAAAGACCAAGTTAAAGCAAATGACGCCGGAACCTGTTCCAACTTTCTCCATAAAATTTTAATAATTTGCTCTGACGTTATCAACCTTCCAATCGTTCCTTCCATTACTCTCATCCCCTCCCACTATTTGTCTCCAGTACACAGGCGGCATTGCAACAGTAGCCATGATAATCAATCCATTTTTACTTATCTCCCGTTCTAGCTGCTATTTCCCTCATTATTCACTTCTGACACCTTCTGTTCACCCAGGACTTTCTCTCTAGCATTTCCTGGGGTTCGCTGAAGCCCAACTTCCCATATCCTTGAAGTTATCGTTCCAGAACGGGATTCATCCGCTACTAGCGTCGCATAATCTGTTTTGTCTATTTCGGGTTCGGACGAGTTTGTAGATATATACTCTCTATAATATTCAAAAACAGAGGATGGGAAGCATATAAGGAAATTATTCGCAAGGCAAAAGTTTGAATGAGTTCATTGACGGTTAGAATTTGGAAACGGTTAGTACCATCCGCATTTGATGAGAAGGAAGATTCATCAATTTTCATAAGTGAGTAGCGCACAAGTTGAAAGTCCGTTGACGGCATTATTAAATTCAATTTGATGGAATTTGAAAATTGTTTTTAATCAAATATGAGCCCGCGAGCTCCCAACCTTGAACTTTGCAAAACTCCAAAGTGTCCAGCTAGCTAGGTTTAGATGTCCTTTTCGGAGTTTCAATATTTAATATCTCCCTCTTCCACAGTCAAATGAGGGTTATTCTGAACTCGATACTCTTTTATTATTAGCGTGAGCATGGGAAATACAGACACTGCCTGAGAACTCACTCGAGTTTGATTGATCATTCGTGACATATTAAGCTTCGAAATCTGATTAATTGTAATTGGGAACGTAATGAAGGAAACGATTGCCCCACGAGAGGTGATTCCTCATTTGATTTATTTTATTTTTGTTAAGCCTCCTAAAGGTTCATCAGATTTTCTTCTGTAATTTTTTTTCTGTTAAAATAGACACCTAACTGTGGAGGAATCGCACGAGAAAGTTATCTTAAATTATTAATTACATGCATGACACTCGAAAAGTTTGCCTCGAATCATCATCAATATTTTCCCTTCGTTAACTTTCTATAATGTACCTTTCCTCCCCCGTGCTGAGTGGCGGAAACTTTCTCCACCGTACCGTATAAACTCCCGCCCCTCTCTTCTCCTTTCCTTTCGTTTCAGAGAGAGGGAGAAGATGTATAAGATTCTATCAACTTTCTCACTTTGTTCTGAGATGCTTCTGCAACTTATGAGATCCCTAGGATCTGGATTCATTTGAGGAGGAAATGATAAAGTATTGCTCACTTCAGGCGGCACTCAATTTTTTTTTATATTATATTAGATGGCGTCCGGTCAACTTTCCCTTGGACTTGTCCTTTGTTTGATTTTGCTGACTCCATTGCCCCCGTTTGCCCAACCTGGTCCAGTTAGGATTTCCAATTCAACTTTAGTGCAAACAGAAAGTTCGGAAAGTGGGGAAGACGGAAGTGGGATAAGCATTCAAACAAATAAAGGAGCTGTGACAGATTCTTTAAAGAGTGATGCCTCATCCAAACAAAGTTCCGGTGGTGGAGAGGAGTTTGGAAGTTCAAATCCAGAACTTTCACTGGAGGATGCTACTACGATGGAGTCAGGAACAGACCCAGGTGTTTCTCCAACCTCATCAACTGAACCAATCTCTGAGAGCACAACATCCGTCAGCACGGATTCCAAATCCCGTCGGCAGGATCCCTGGTTAATCCTTACAGACGAGCAGACGGGAGGCTCAAGTGAGGCGAAACAACAAGACTTATCATTCCCACCCAGTACAAATGATCCGCATTTGGATTTAGTCGGGATCTTTGTCCAGACTTTCGTTATTCCTCCTCCGATTAATGACTCCTCATTCGGATCAAATGAAACCTCAGAGGAAGTAATGTCATTAAACAATGAGGCTCGAATCGACGGTGCAGCAAAGCCGAAAAGTAATCAAGGGGATCACCGCAACCGGCGGGATACCGATATCATTCTTCTCCATGATCAAAATCCGCCTGCAGTTCTGGTCATAGAAGAGGAATACCTCTCAACGTCGACTCAAGAGAGTAATGACGAGTCGACAACAGACGGATCTAACGAGACTTCAACGGAAATTAGCGACATTGGGTCGGAAGGGCCCCACTCGGTCGTTCGTCGAAATGCCATGGGAGGGACAAGTGGTCCCAAAAACGAGAATGGAGAAGACGCTCTTGCTGGAACCCCGTCACCCTCACCTGTCACTCCTCATCACAGGTCTACTGGAGAGGCAGTGCCCAATACCTCCTTTCTGGAACAATTCCTTCAAGACTTGGCATTGGATTCACAGTCAAGGGAAGCCGCTTCTCACCCGAGAGGTGATGAAGTCCCTACTCCTATTACGGAAAGTCAGCCTGACTCTTTAGGTCCCATGCTACCACAACCATTATCATCAAAATCCAGTCGCCGTATCCCTCAAACACAGTTCATGGGCCCGAGTGGCAGCCTAATACCTGATTCATTTGAGGAAACACCAAGCGACGAGGAAAGAGCTGAGTTCCCAGAACTCACCGCCGTACAACCCCGCCCACAAACCCCAATACTTTTTCTTCTTCTCATCTCTCCTGCAAAGTCATATCCGGCCAATATGTCAGGCTCAACAAGTAATAAAACTTCTGACTCAAACGAGGGTGAAGCGTCGGAGGAAATATTGTCAAGAAGGAAGAGAGATCCTTTAATGACGACTCCACTCCCACCCTTATTACCCTCCACTCCACTTCCTACATCAAATCCTTCAAAATCGAGTGCTGCTGTCACGTCCCAGGTCGCCAATGACAGAAATATCCCCCATTGTATGGTGAGCCCGATGGTCTCGGGTCAAGGCTCCAATGAAAACTCTAACGTTTCTTCAACATCCACTGGTGACGACAATTCAACAACCATTGTAAATATAAAGGGTAGCTCATCAACTACAAATTCTACGTCAAGTTCCGCAAGCATTCCCTCATCATCAGCCTCTCTGAGCTTGACAAATAACGTAACCGGAATTCCAGAAGGTATTACCCAGAATTCAGATAGCATCGGAATCACCAGTACTCCAGAGACAAACGTGGCAGATGGAGGGAGCCATCCGCTCAATACAATAATTAGCAGCACAGGTAATAATTCCGCAACTACAGGGATCTCCACGATCACGGAATCAAATAATACGAGCACCGCTGTTATTTCCAGTAATAATTCGTCTGCCTCTTCGGCGACATCAGCATCCAGTGGAAACGTCACGACAAATTCTATTTCCAACGCTGCGAATTCCACTTCAACGAGTCTCTCCAATGGAAATTCAAGTTCCAATTCGACGACAACAGTGATTGTGATTAATCCTACATTTTTTTCCACTGGTGCCCCAGAGAATTTGAATTCCAGTTCAGCAGCGATTCCAGCTAATCCTACAAATAGTTCTAATGGTGAACCAGGAAATTTGAATGTTTCCGCAGGGAGTGCGAATTCGCCGGTGATTTTAGTCAATTCCACAATAATTTCTACTGGGGTTCCACAGAATGCTTCCTCCGATACTTCGACTTTCAATTCAACAGCTAATGCTATTAATAGTACCGCATCAAATTTGAGCGTTTCCTCAGGAAGTTTGACTTCCAATTCAACTTTGGCCCCACAGAATGCTTCTTCTGGCAGTCCGACTTCCAATTCAACAACAGTTGCAGTTAATTCTACGAATGTCCCCGAAAATTGGAATACTTCGTCGGGAACTTCGAATTCAAGTTCCAATCCAGCACTGCTTGCAGCTAATTCTACAAATAGTTCTATGAGAGTTGCCCCAGGGACTTTGAGCTCCAACTCGACTCTGATTTCAGTGAATTCCACAATTATTTCTACTGGTTCCCCGCAGAATGCTTCCTCGGGTACTTCCACTTCCAATTCAACAGTGATTGTATTCAGTCCTAAAGTTATTCCAACGGGTGTCCCAATCAATTTGAATTCCTCTTCGGGAACTTGGTTCTCTAATGCAACATTGCTTGCTGTCAATTCTACAACTAATTCCCATGGTGCCCCAGAAAATCTTAATGCCTCCCCCGGAACTTCAGCTTCCGATTCAACAGCGAATCCTTCGATTCCCACTGATGCTCCAGCTAATCGAAATGCTTCCTCATCCTCCAATTCCACTACTACTTTAATTACAGGAAGTACAGCAGCAGACGTGGAGGCTAATAACTCATCGGCTCCTGGGCCAAATGCAACACTAAATAGAAATCAAATACTAAATCCATCAACGGATACTTCTCCCAACAACAACACTATTCTAACGGGTACAAATGGACCCACAAACTCGAGCCAAAATTCCGGTTCGCCCAATTCCGGAAGTAATTCATCAACCCCAACAAATCTAGTGAGCTCTACGAATTCAATAAATGAAACCGCCACATTTTCCAACTCAACAGGAACATTGGATAGCAGCCGCGTAGGAGGAGGCCCGACCCGTAACAATACGAATTCTTCTGTCAACATTGGGAGTACGAGCACCTCATCATCAAATTCAAGTAGCGATGACGTCGCAGATAATACAACATCCGCAGGAATCGAAAATGGAAGAAGCCTTATTCCACAGGGTGGAACTCCCGCTACAGCTACGAGCCAACCTAAGACCAGCAGTGGCTCATTGACAGAAAGCTCGAGTTTAAACCCAACCGAGCGCAGCGACGACTTGTTAAATTCAACAATTTCTGGAATACAAAATTCAAGCCTAAATTCAACAGGAATTCTAGGCGGGACGGCAGTTCAGGGCTCAGCAGCATCGAATGTGTCCATGGGCACTACTAGTAGCAACTCATCCCCTCCACAAGGACAGGCTGCTCCGGAAAGCATTTCGGCTCCTGTGGATTCTAACGTAAGTCATTATTATTAACCTCCATTCCTAACTTATTCTAATTGGCAGACGCATTATGATTTAAGTGGAACGATTTTCCTGACAACGTACCTGAGCTGCCTATTTTAATAATTCAGAAATAATTCTATGAAGGTCGTCCCACCACCATCATTATGGGTTGCGTTTACGTTGTAACTGATTCAAACCAAAGGCGTTTGGTTCAAAATGAGACAAATAAATGAAAAAGACCGCATTACTGTTTGGTGATGATAGATTAGAACTCAAATAGAATGGAAAGTGTATCCAATCCAAAATTCTAACAGATGAACAGATGACATGAAAGGAAATTGAATTAAATTAGGCTATGAGCATTATGGATGACAGTTGAACTCTTGGGACGGGGATTTGAGGAGACTTTCATTCATTTCTCACTACCCAGACTTTTTAGCCTATTTGTGATAATCAAAATGATTCATTTGAGACCCTGCTGACTATTTTACTGAAAATCTTGGCCTGTCACCACAATTGTCATGGAAGGAAAATAACCCCATGATAGATTATGTGAGGGAAACGCTCCTTTCTATCTCAACCAACTTCCAGACGCATTTCGCATCCTTCCTTTCCATCTCCACGTCCATCAGTTTTGTGCAGATAAATTCTGGAATTTCACTTTCACTCCCGAGTGTTACTTTATCCACTTACACTTTCTCCTGTATTATGTGCATAGATTTATAAGCAGGAAAATGGAATCTCGCAGCATGGCGAGAGAAGTCAAAGCTCTGATGCTATACCTACTAAACCAACTTTACTTATTTAAGATAACCAACGAAGCAAGTATTAAAAACATTTAGTTGCTTCCATTTTTATAGTTTTATTTAAAATTTGAATCCAGGGAATTCATTCAATTAAAATTGATTTTGTTTCTCATAGACTCAAACTGTTGTTGGTAATAATGGAACCTACAACATCGCTTACACGGTTTCCGAAGCTCCTGATCATCTCTACTACTCCTTTCAAGAGACGATACGGCAGAACGTGTCCTCTGGCTCTTACCGAGTCCTACTTCCTGATGGACGAACAGAAGTTGTCAACTATACCGCTGACGACTCTGGCTACCACCCGGTAATTACATACGAAGATACCAACAACGCTACTACTTCTAAATAACAAAGAAACGGTATCCAGCGTTTTCATCACTTTGAATTTCCACAACAGAAGTCTGAGAACTTTCCCTGTCGCGCTCCTCAGAATTCTAGTCATCAAAATAATAAAGAAAATGACGCCCTACTTCTGTTAGTTCCTTGCTTCTTCCCTGGAGACTCCTTATTTTATGCTCACTCTTTTATCTTTTCCTACACGTTCTTTGTCTTCTGCGTGTATTATACTTTCAGTTCCAAAATGTCTTTGAAGTAGTTTCCATTAAATTATACGATTATCTCATCAGTATAAAAGGGAAGGTAATGCAAAGCTGACGAAATAAGTACACTTTCAGGATTTGACACATTTTCAATCCTCTTCCTACATCTTCTCACTTTTACATCCTAAAAAATGTCTCCAGGTGGAAAAAATACAGGAATCCTCATTTGAAAATTTGTGAATTACACTGGAACCGATTTGTGGAGCTAAAAGTTTTTTAAGCATTTAATTTTAACTTTCCTGAGTTAATCGTCTTTCCCTACCAGAATAAATTCGGAATCCGACAATTATAATCTTTTTTGGACGGAAATGTCCGATAATTGGTACCTTGTGTTCATAATTGAGAAACATGTATGGAATTTAAGGCCGAAAAGTTTATAATTTGAATGAAAACTGCTCCTCTCTACTTGATTTTGAGTTAAAACAAAATTAAT
>Ga0194135_10002439_pt1 | contig 11299 bp, 12 predicted proteins | sample LitLau_LLRF_2013_FD_134024 | JGI IMG/M metagenome (GOLD analysis project Ga0194135, IMG submission 134024) | Freshwater sediment microbial communities in response to fracking from North America - Little Laurel Run_MetaG_LLRF_2013 (version 2) | ecosystem: Environmental > Aquatic > Freshwater >... | reverse complement strand
TAATTTCACTTGAATGTACAACACTCATCCATAGTTCGATATTATTCAAGTGGAAAGGAAAGCGATAATGGTAAAATGTTGGAGCAGGTGAAATACAAGAGGCAAGCGAATGACACATCGTAGATAGAATTTGTCTCGAAGAGTTCAGTTTTATCGCACGATTGTATCTTCCTGCATCAAAGTAAAAGAACGTGTGGACAGACACCTTGTAGGTCGATTGGCTGCCAGTTTTATCAGTGAAAGTCTAGAGAAAGGTTCTCTCATCGAGTTTTCATGGCACATCCACTAACCCATTTTATTTCTTGTACTTGACATTTATTCTTATCCATATGTATATATAGTCACTATTGTCATCGGGTCTGCTTTATAGTCTTCTTCTCTTCCTTTGTTAATATTTTTACAAGTGAATGTGCATCTATTCAATCACCTTTTTATTTCTTAAATGTAACGACGGTGGCCTTTATTGCGCGAGCTACATTGAGACACACAGAAATATTTATTAAGGCCTCTCTGATTACTGTTCAGTATATAGCTAACGATAGACATAAAAACGAGTTTATCTCAAGTTGCATCGTTTTTAATCGCGATTGCTTTTCGATACTGTAGAGTTAGACCATTAGTGTCTTCAGAAACACACAAGACTGTGAGAAGTGAGCGAGTGAAGTATAATATAAAGCATGGACTTAAAGCGTGGGAAAAAAGTTCCAGGTGAAACTAGTTCTTCTACTACTCAACTTGCTAATGAAAGTGACAATGATTCTACTTCTGTTGAAGACCTCAAACTTGAAACAATTACTCCAAGTGAAAGTCCAACTCCGTACATTGTTGTCAAGAAGGACTTTCCCTCGTGGATAACTCAAGAAGGAAATCATAATTTGGCCTTTGAATCCGATAATAGTTTCCTTAAGCTCAACAATGATAGACGCTCAGGACATTCTCATAATCTTAATCACCTTCATAGTAATATGGGGAATGGGGATATAATTAAGTCTTTTGGGGATCATCGGCTTGATAATGGAACTCAGAATCCCAAACACTTAATTAACCAACTGGGTCTTCTCAATTATCATAAACCAGGTTTGTCTATCTTTAATTCATGTAGTACATTTACTTCTTTGGTAACTTATTTTTTCTATAAAACTACCTGAAGCATCTTTGCTCGAAAGCTTAACTATAGAATATTAGTGGCACGTAAAGTAAAAAGTAAAATAATATAAATCATAATATGAATCATCTTTTACAGGTGCGAATTCCATATTGAATGAACATGATGAATTGGGGACTGGAATTCTTCCTAGAATTGTCAGTCCAATCAACACGAAAAAAATTGAGCCAGGTCGGCAAGAACATTCGGCTGGATCATCAAATACGGTAATTTTCCAAATTTTGAACAAATGAAATGATACGATACTTATTAAGAAGTACGAGAAAGTTTGATTATTTCTTATGACTAATCGTGCTCTATGCTTGTGCAACAATGTATACAGAGTCTGAAGCACAACATAAAGGACACTCTGTACTTTAACGATGGCTGCAGAAGAATTGACATGATGCTTGTGTTCGAAGACGACCTGGACTTCACGAAGGAACAAAGGAGAAAGACATTCCTCAGAAACCTTGTTGAAGAAGGATCAGAAATTGAAATCGAGCATCCTGACCCAACCAGAAGAAGGGTAAGGCACAATTTGTCTGTTGTTACAGTTTTATTTCTTTGCCCCAGTTGTTTTATGGTGAAATCGAATCCTATATACTTAGCACATGAAGCACTCATAATAATTGCCATTGTCTATTGTACACACTTTTGTTTATTGCTAACTGTATGATTAGATTCTATAATGATTGTTTCCAACAGTTCAATCACGAGACAAGAACTCATTTCGTAAAAGTCCATGCTCCTTGGGGAGTGCTAACAAAATACGCTGAGATAATGAACATGAAGATGCCAATTAAGGTAAAGTCGCTAAATTACGCAAATTATTGCATACACCACTCATGCAAGTACTAACAAGAAAACAATTTCATATCAACTTTCACCTTTCTTCTGAAGAGTTGTGAGATCAATTTTCAATGTAAAAAAACTGTCATTGTCAGCAGTACAAGTACTTCTAATATAATAAAAAAAGTTTTTACTACACTTTGCACAATTCACAAGTACAAAACTAGTTGAATTTGTGCTTAAATGCTAAAAAAGAACGAAACCTTGTGTAAGTTATGTATAAACAAGTTCGCCTTCTAAATGTTTTACTCTTTATCTTTCAAATCATTCAATAATATTTGGTGAATTGGTCATTTAATATTAAACAAGCCTGAGCCCATAACATCGCGTAATCTAATCAAACCTGACTTTAACTTTAAGTGAACCTTATTGCATTTTCACGCAAACTTTTTATTTGTAACTTACAAGGCGTGTACTTCTTATCAATTATGTGCAAGGTGTGTTTTACAGTACAAGTTTTTGTGACTTTGTCCAGTCTTACCTGTCAAAAATTGTTTCGTGTCGTCGTAACACATTAATAATTATATTATTACTATCTGAAAAGATATTTTTATCCGAATTGATCATACGAATATAGTTCCATACAACCGTGAAGGTCGCGCGAATGTCAGTAAACAGTTTTTTCCCATATCTCTTTTCTTTGTCTTTGATAATTGGTTAGACAAAAAAGAAGAAAAACCCATTCCATTAATAACTGTTCCACATATTCCCCGATAATGATTTTGGTTCATCAAAGCAACAACGAAGCGATTTCCCATTCTTAGTTAGTGGACTTGTGTGTGTTTTCTGATAGAAAAAATGTGTGTCTCCTCAATTAGTCCGCGAACAATGTTCATTGCTCACAAACTCCAAAAGTTGTGTGAATAATTGATGGCTCACTTTTTCCTTGAATCATTAACAAGTGTTTGACATTTGTGTGTGCTGCATTGTGGATATGACAGAAACTCATCTCAATATCGTACAAAGCATGGGTATGTATCTCCAATAAACTCATTTTAGCTGTTTGCTTTTGCTTCTTGCTTTACTACACAAACGCTTCACAGGAAGAGAAAGCATTTAACCATGTTCATAGAATACACCTGCATATATATATATGCATACATATTCATGTTTTCATGTTTTGTTCGTCTATTAAATGCCCTATACACTGACTGACATGCACAATTACCAACACTTCGTCTGCTAATAATATCTAGAGTAAAAGAGTTTTATACACCTTTACTAAATACAACGACCCAAAAGCTCTTGAGTATAATGAACACATACTATCTATCTATTATATGGTATGCATACTTTATATTGTTTTCAATTCTACATGAAACAAATAGTTCGCGACGCCTGTCATGCATAAATGTTTTCAACTATGGCAAAAGAATACTTCCAATCAACAAGTATTCAATATCCTTTCAGCTAGTAAATGTCGTATCCCCTAAAAGCCAAAATATACTTCAAGCTATCGAGTTGTGTTGGGCATTGCGTTTCATTTGCTTATAAACAACATATGGTGTTTTGAATTTTATAAAGGAACATGAATCAGATGACCAATTTCTGGAAGAGCCAAACTGTTGGAAGAATTTTTCCAAAAACAAACTTAAAATGTTTGATTACGATCATAATCGAATCCCGAAAGAACCGTCTTTTTTCATGGCTTCTTTTTCTAGACAGAAACAAGAATGGTAATTACATTGTATATTTCGATAGGTTTGACCATGCCACTCAATATTTAATTTTCTAAATGCTTTGGGCTGTTTCATTCCAGTTTTATAATCAAAGATAGGGAAACGTTCTTTACTCCTGCACAAAGAAGTCAAATAATGTGGAAGATAATGACAAGAGTTAAGTTTGATGATGCTGGGGACGAAAAGGTATTCATTCATATATAAAATTGATTTAAAGTGCATAGTAGTTATCATTAAAGATTCAAGTTACAAGTCTTGATTTTAAACTCAGACTGGGATTCGTCGTCTTTTAAACAACAAAACTTTCGTCGCTGCATTTCCCCTGCATGAAGGCTCTATAGAGGACGATGACATGTTGCATGATCGCCGAGTAAGCATTTCTTTTGGAATTAGAATATTTTACACTACACTCATAAATTATGCGACTACTAATTCCAATTTTTACACAGCTCTTGTATACCGAATGGGCTCATTTCAGCAACTGGTACAAAAAGCAGCCTCTATGGTTAATTAGACGTTATTTCGGGGACAAAGTCGCTTTGTATTTTGCATGGCTAGGATTTTACACTGGAATGCTTATTCCAGCCTCTATAGTTGGAATCCTATGCTTCATGTTTGGTGTTGCGACTATTGACACAGATTACAACACTCCAAGGTAAATTCATCATCACATATATTTGAATATATGATTACGTAATTGCGTCTAATCCAAATAACACATGAACAGCCGAGAGATATGCAGCGAAGAGAAAGGAGGAAACACAATAATGTGCCCTTTATGTGGAAAGTGTAATCTGTGGCAGTTGACGGATTCTTGTACTTTCTCCAAACTAACTTACTTCTTCGACAACCCTGCCACAGTGTTCTTTGCTGTGTTCATGGCATTTTGGGGTAAGTTAGACTTAATTATGTACTCTACACAAACATACATACAATAACATTGGCAGTATTTATTTTCGCTCATTAATATTAGCACGCAGTTTTAGTGGTCACTTATATAAGGGCTTGTGAGTACATATTTTCCAGCTCTCTTTTCTTTATATTACTCGTCACCACTTGTGTATGTATGTTGAATTGACGAGCTATATCTAGATAAAGCATGGAATCTAAAAAGGTCATCATTTACTATTTAATGAGAATATCTGAAGCGTGAAGTTAGATAATGGCAGTTGCCTCAATGTCACTAGTTTTCGTTGACAGAGTTTCTTTGCGTTTAACTTGACGTACTTTGCATGGATACGTGTATATATATTGCTCTCAAATATCAAAAGACATTATTATCAGTCCTCGTTATCTACTTTTTGCCCTATTTCTCACGCAACTCTAAGGAACGCAATGGCTATTGGAGTTTAGAAGTAATATATGCATACGGATACATATTCGCACAATGAAAAAAAAAATTACTCAGCTTTTTCCGATTCATTTGAAAAGTATTAATTGTGTTCTTATATCTTTATAATGATGGTGATGGGATATAACATGAACAGGAAATAAAATCCGTATCAATGTGCCAAATGAAATAAATTCGATATTGACCTCATACACTGACTTGTATTGCATGTACAATATATATAATGACTCTTCTAACTCCTAATCTTTTAGCTACATCATTCTTGGAGTTTTGGAAACGGAAACACGCAGTCATTTCCTGGGAATGGGATTTAAGAAGTTATGAGTTTGAGGAAGAACCTCGACCTGAATTTGAAGCTGCAGTCAAAACAGTTCGAATCAATCCTGTTACGAAAGCTCCAGAGCCTTATCTTTCATTTTGGCGAAAAGCTGTTCGGATGTTGTTCGTGGGGTCGCTAGTATTCTTCTTGTTGTTCATCGTAGGCTTTGTAGTTGTTGGAATCATCATCTACCGCTTAGTAATGATGAGCTATCTCTACTTACCTGCTGCAAAGGATTCAACTCCTAATAGCCAGTCTCGGATTGAATTTTTACAAGATAATGCCAAAATTATTACATCTGTTTCTGCTGCTATTATTAATCTTGTTATCGTTGTATTTCTGCACAACGTGAGTTTCAATGTTACACTCGTGATGCTATCTCAGTCACTTTTTTGATGATCTAATCTTAATGATAACTTTACATTTTAGAGAGTTTACTATAGAGTAGCAATTTGGCTGACCAACAGTGAATTTCCTAGAACGCAAACAGAATACGAAGACAGTTTCACCTTCAAGATGTTCCTCTTTCAGTTCATCAACTATTACTCCTATTTGATTTATATAGCTTTCTTTAAAGTAATTCAACACTCGAATTCTTATGCACGTTTGCTTGTGGCTGTTGCTTATCGAATGCAATCTTTGATTTGTCAGGGTCGATTCTTTCGACATCCCGGAGATGATTCAGATAATAGCTTTGAAAAAATTCGAGGTGATATGTGTGACCCAGCCGGATGCTTGTCTGAACTTTTCATTCAGCTTTCGATTATTATGGTTGGGAAGCAGTTTTTCAATAACTTCATGGAACTATTAGCTCCGTAAGTTAATGATATAAATATGGAGGGTTTATAATTTATAAAACTGTATATGCTGTACTTAATGTGGCCAATCTTTCAATGCTCAGAAAACTTTCGAATTGGTGTCGGCGAGTGAAATATTCATCGGCAGTTGAATCGGACTCTCCAATGTTTCTTAGCAGATGGGAACAAGATTATAATCTGAAAAAGGTTGACCAATTAGCTTTGTTCCAGGAGTATTTAGAAATGGGTAATAATCCATAAAATCAATATCGGAGATAATTCTGCAACCTCTGACACTTTCTTTCCTTCCTCTCTTGATTTATTTATGCAAATCGTGTAAATAATTTACTGTACAGTTATCCAGTATGGATTCGTCACTTTATTTGTCGCAGCATTTCCTTTGGCTCCGTTCTTTGCGTTGCTAAACAATGTTGTGGAAATCAGGCTGGATGCTTACAAGTGGATAACTCAGATGAGACGGCCTTTAGCAGAACGCGTCGAAGATATTGGAGCGTGGTACGGAATCCTTCAAGGAATTACGTATACTTCTGTGGTCACAAATGTAAGCGTCTTAATTAAAGGATATTACAATTACTAAATCAACCTTACTCACATTTGAAAATTATAAATTCACAGGCTTTTGTGATTGCTTACACGAGTGACATTATTCCTCGCCTTGTGTATAAATACACAAATGATAATGGAACCTTAGTAAATTACATAAACAACTCTTTGTCAGGTAAATCAAATATTAACGATGCATGCATGCTCTTGAAATAGAAAAAACGCAAGTCTTACGTCATTTCTTTCTGTATTCTTCAAATTAGTCTACCCTACAGCCAACTACAGTTATCCAAATCAGCAAAAGTTCAATAATGTTACTAAACACGAGTGTTGGTACAGAGGTTACTACACAAATGCAAACGACGAACATCCCTTCGTACCTTCACCGCGATATTGGCACATTCAAGCTGCGAGATTAGCGTTTGTCGCCGCCTTCGAGGTGCAATCAAGAGATTAACTTTATAAATTATGAAATTTCTTTGCTCACTGTTTCGCTAATCTTGGTACTTTCCCTTGCAGCATCTTGCATTTGCCTTGACTGGAATAATGGCGTTTGCTATTCCTGATGTGCCAAAAGAAATTAGCGTTCAAATACAAAGAGAAAAACTTCTGGCAACCGAAGCGCTTTATGAAAGCGATTTGGCGAGGCTCAAGCGAGGCGAGGATACAAATTTAACAGATGATGAACATGATATGATAGTACCTAAGCGGAAGCCATCATTAATATCATGACAGTAATTAACGTGATTGTTCAATAAGTAAAGGTATTTATCATCTTTAAATGATGATACATGTATGCTTTAAAAGCTCCCAGCACAAGATGTTTCATGTTGCTCACATATTTTATTGTTTTGTTACAAAAATGGCCACTGTTTATGCAAAATAGCGATACAAAATCTTGTGTTAAAAATCAAAAAGGATTATTCCAAAGTAACAATTTGTATAGAAAAAACAATAAAAACTTGCTTAATCTAGTTTTGCACTGTGTACTTTTCGCATCGGTAAAAAAGATTTGTCATTAAAGCACATTCATAAATTCCGATCCAAAATAAAAGTGACACTCAAGGGGCCTTCAATGTTGGCTCTTGTCTTGAAGCTCGAACAAGTACGATTGTGTAATCCACTTCAATTGCAGTCGGATTATTTGCATTACCAACATGTTGGACAAATGGAAGGAAACACAACTTGAAGTCCTTTCGAAATTCGTCTTGCAAACACGCCGGAACTCGACTGATGAAAGGATTTGCAGCTATTGCGGCAGCTGGAAAAAATCAAAAGAGTATATGCTATTGTTACAAAAGTTCTCTAGAAAAGTAATTGAAGGAATAACAAATGCATACACATGTCTTGTAATGTTCCTTACCTATCATATCATCAAACTTGTCAAAACGGAACTTCCGGGCGCAATTCGAAGTCTCGTGAACATCATATCCAATTGTCGTCATCAATTCAGCAATATCATGAGCAGGATCCTTGCTGTAGTAGGACTTTGGTATAAAATTCTTCACATCCTAGGAAATTAAACGTTCATAATAAAATTAGTATTCATCTCCATTGTGGTACTACCTTAAAAGAAATAATATTGTTCCTTACCGTAAAATATTCTTTCCAAGTGGAACACTTGCTCATTGTGTCGTATACCGAGTACACAACAGATTTGGAGAGAAAGTAAAACCCAATTTCGCCATTTGGGTTCAAGAGATCTCTTAATCTTCGGAGGGCTTTTCTATGCAACCAAAAAATATTATTAGAAAAGTGTTTACGCAGCCTGACACATACCTATATTGTTCCACAGTGTTAACTCACTCGTGATCAGAGATCCAATGGAGAACATGAAGGGAAAATATTTTGTCGAATTTGCACGGGAATTCGCAATCTTCCTTCATCACATCAGCAACCATGTAAGTCACGTTGGGATGAGCGTTCTTTACTGAAGCATATTCGACCATTTTCTTCGCCACGTCGAATCCGTACAGCTTAGTTTTGTTCGTCATTCCAATTTTCATCAACGAGGGGAGAATTATGTTCTTCGTGATGAATCCAGTGCCACAGCCAAAGTCCAAAACGGTTTCGATCTTCTTGCTCGTCATCTTTGAGACTATGTAAGGCACAAGTTCCATAGCGTCTCGGCGCTGGAACTGGCTGTATGATTCGTATAACTCCGGATCGTGCATTTTTGTACTTTTCTCCTTAGTCTGAACTTCTACTAATAAATAACTCCGAAACAAACTCCTATTTAATACGTGTGCCTGTGTGAACTGGCAAATATTGTGCTTTCAATTTGTCAAACTATGTTCGTGTCTGTATAAACAACTCTTTGTAGCTTTAATGATTAAATATTCCAGATTGGTAAACTCGTCAAATTGAAGACTGAAGTGCTAAAGAACGGAAACATCTCTACTTATATATACCATTTTTTAAATCTCATTTTCACTTGGCTTTATGTTCTCTCACTCTAAGGTCACTTAAACTCTTTGTCATTTAAATGAAACTGCGTTTGTGAATGAAGATATTCTGAGAATACTTATTTTTAGAAGATGAGACACAATCACGCAGAGAGTTCTATTGATCACAAAAATTGATAACCTATCAATAGTGTCATGTAAAGGCGTATGTATAATATACATATATAGTAATAAGATCTCTTGCATGCTTAAACCTCCTCAATGGATTGCGCAACATGGGATATAAATAGTTTCACTTTATTTAAAATACTTCATTCATATGTACGGATGAGATAAAAAATACTTTCTTGCAGCGGTTTTAAAAACTCAGACACGTCGTTATTGTTATTTACAGCAGAACATAAACTCAAAGAACAATATGATAATGATATAATATGTAACAACGTGAACCCCGTACACACCACCCGCACTTCATTTCATAATAGTCAGATATATAACTTATCAGGATGCTATGACGGTGATGTCTGTATGAAATAAATGCACGTAAAGTTACACAACGAGACAATTAAGACATTTATTGAACTTTGTAAATTTACATTTAAAATATTGTGTAGTAGTTAATGACACTCTTAAACAGCAAAAGTTTAAAGAAACGCATCTACCATCATCAACACTACATTTTTCAGTGACTTCCAAAATCTACAGTGTGTGATTGGATGTACACTTAAGTCAATGTTTGTGTGTGTGTGATTTTTTCTACTATTTCTATTTTTTACACACTGCTCTCCTTCTCATTGTTCCATCGTTTCATGCAACCTTATCATCATTAAACTACACTTTTTCGTCAAAATTAAAATTATAACCTGTCCCTTATTATCATGGTTATCATATCCTCAGAACATTTTCCATTATATGCACAACTACTTTTGACTAGGATACCATTTCATAGAATTTTGAATAGTTCCGACACTTCGGAGATTCCTCTAATCTTGTTTTTTCTACTTGGAGCACAGCTTCATATTTAGACTCGTGTAATATAGAATGTTTGGAATTTTTAAATAATAATAAAATTGAACCCTTAATTATATGATAATAGTTTCAAACGTAGTTTCGCTATTGTTTCTGAACAAAAGTGGGACAATATATATTAAAATTCTTTAGTTCTGAAAGATGTTTCTTTTTTTAAATCTCTGATTGAAATCACAATTACAGCTGTAAAGATTGTATGTATTTATGTATTGTATATTCACAGTTCCAACGATTATATCATAATTATTATCAATAATACTGAAAGACTCAGAGTATGCAACAGATTCCACTGGGACAGTATCGGCAGCCACTGTCACATATTTATATATCTCTAATGAGAAATCGAATTTGTTGCACACTCTGTATTTAAATTAAAAATTACATCCATGCTTTTACACTCAGTTTGTATGTAATACATATTAGTACATGTTGCTCGCATGCACCACTATAATATATGTGTACAATATAGTCATAGCACAACTTCTAGATAACTCTCAAAACGAGCAAATATATTAATCTGCTTATTATTGTCCTACTCTCTCTGGTAGTGTAATAATACGCAATTATTACAATAGATTGTGATTTGAACACTTCAATTAATAATACAAATTCAGCCATCAAGTCGCTGGAATTATTGTCGAATTCTCGGTGGCAACAAATGGCAAGTCTCAAAACACTAATTCATACGGAAGAATAAAAGTACTCTTTGACTGAGAGGTACACACGTAGGAAGAATGGAAGAAAAGACAGGAAGTGTCCCTACATGACGCGCATTAATTTCACTACACACAAATATCTCATCATTACTGCTCCATAATGTGTAATAGGTAACTCCAAATAAAGTAGACAACCCCATGATTTACACAATTACTTTTATATATACACTCACAACAGGTCTACTCACTAGATATCTCTACAAGTACATTTTTACTCCTTACTCTTCTTCACAAACAACATTTGACATTACTATTCCAAGAGATGAAACACACTTTCGAGAGAAAGAAATAAGTCTCCTTACAAAATACACAGAAATAGGTCAAACCCAACCATAATAATAACAAAGGGATTAATTTAAGTCGCATATTAAAGGAACTAGTCCAATGTTACAAGACAACCTATATATAAAACGACGACGGAAGCGACACGCACACTTTGTATG
>Ga0194135_10002438_pt1 | contig 11303 bp, 12 predicted proteins | sample LitLau_LLRF_2013_FD_134024 | JGI IMG/M metagenome (GOLD analysis project Ga0194135, IMG submission 134024) | Freshwater sediment microbial communities in response to fracking from North America - Little Laurel Run_MetaG_LLRF_2013 (version 2) | ecosystem: Environmental > Aquatic > Freshwater >... | reverse complement strand
TGTGTGTATCAAATTTGTTTGCAACGAGGTTATTTGTCCAGCTTAAAGTTTAATATCGTTCATACACAATAAATACGCAAAAGAGTTTTATACCCGAGAGCAACTTTGCATTGATACTGTGGCATTAACATTTTTCGAAGAGGTTTGCAAACATCCATAGTAGTAGGTGATTTTATAGATCGGAGTTCGTACTGAGAGCAGATTTCATTTCATTTTTTGTAAGTGAAATACACACACGATACATTATACGAAACGGGAGGTAATATGCATATAATATAGAAAAAAATGGACTTGATTTTTAAGCTGTCAATTGTTTAATACGAATCGCGTCCTTGGATGAACAGGTTATTGTCCAGAGAATCCAGAGGAGAGATTCACAGTGAAGTCCATAACCAGGAGAGATCCATCAATCCAGATTTGAGAGACATTGTGGAGAGTGTATTGTTTGCATGTTCTTGTAATAAAAACAAGTGAGGTAGTGTTTTGACCTGTGTGGAGGAGTTAGCAATTGATGGGGGGTGAATTTCGGACAAAACAGACTCCACTGACTCTGACGACAAATGTGCAGGGTAGTCGTATCGTTGGTGGTGGTGGTGGTGGTATAAAGAATAAGTGGCATGCAATTGTCATTGTTCTCGTGAGTTGTTGTCTGGATGGAGTTTCAGGCCAAAGTTCAAGTGAGGAGAGGAATTGCACTCCTCCAAGTTCGGATGATTTCCCAGCCGATTTGTTCACAAAGACTGAACGACTTCATGGAGCGTTGGCCATCCACTTTCTCGTCTCACTTTATGTCTTGTATGCCCTTTTGCTCGTCTGTGATGACTATTTCGTCCCTTCAATCGAGTCCATCTGCAGGGGTGACACACGTCTATCTATACTACATATGGGCATGTCATATGCAGATGGAGTCTATAACGTTGTTCTTTGTATTATTGCTCAAAGACTTCAGCATACCTGCGGATGTGGCTGGGGCGACTTTTATGGCAATGGGAACCTCCGCACCCGAACTCTTCACTAATGTCATAGGGACCTTTGTCACAGAAGGAGACTTGGGATTAGGAACGATTGTGGGCTCTGCTGTGTTTAACATCCTAGCTGTCGGGGCTTTATGTGGAATCGCAGTCACTACAGTGTCCGTGGCATTTGGCTCGTCGTCGTCGTCATCGTCATCCGCTGTCCGAGTTGGTATTCTCGTTTGATACGTTATTTTTCTTGGGTCTAATTTTGTTGTAAAATCATCGTGTAGGGTGTAAAACTCGAGTGGTGGCCTTTGACGAGAGACTCTGTCTTTTACCTGCTCTCAGTGATGACACTTGTTATGGTTCTCAATGACCAGAAGGTCCGGTGGACAGAGGCACTCGCAATGCTTGGACTTTACGCTGTCTATGTCCTAGGTGAGATTTCAAAGGGTCTCCATGCCAGACATTGAGTGCAAGATTTCATTCGAGTTTTCTAATCTTTTTCTTGTCTTTGCAGTGCTTAACTTTGACTCCAAAGTGAAGGCAACAGTAGAACTCCTCTGGAAGAAATGCAAGGAGAGTTGTTGCTCCTCTTTTTGTTCTAAAAGGGACAATAATAATAAGTCAGAGAGGATCTCAGGAGTTGTAAGTAAATTGGTAGTCACTGAAGGAACTCCTCTGCTGTTTCCATTGAAGGGAGGAGCCCTTGAAGCATCTGATTGCGAGAAGGAACGAGACGAAGACATCCCACAGGCTGTTTTAATTCATGAAGCTCTCAGTCGTTCGAATTCAATGGCGTGTGTTCACGGTACTGAAAAACAATATAAATTTATATGTAAAACGTGTAGTCGGGTAACAAAGCTATTAGACAAGTTTCGACGAGTGCCTTCACTTGATGAATATGATTCCTCTCATGTCGTCAGACGAATGTGGAGGGCTGTGGACGTGGCCGGTAGAGTCGAAGGAAGAGGGTGAGTGGAAATTGGTCGTCGAGTGGGTCGTCTCATGGCCAATCAGAGCAGTCTACTTCTTCACGATCCCCGATTGTCGGAGAATTGGATGGAGACGATGGTACGGTCTCACGCTGGTCATGTGCGTTGCGTGGATTGGGGCTCTCACCTACGTTATCTCTTGGATGGTCACAATCATTGGTTAGGTCACACCCAAATCGAGATTGTTCCAGGAGCAAATCATAACGCAACTTTATTTGCAGGAGAGACGCTGGCAATTCCAGATTCAGTTACAGGTTTGACGTTCCTTGCGGCTGGAACGAGCATACCTGAAGTTCTCTCTTCCTTTATCGTTGCCAGACAAGGTAAACTATTATAGACTCTAATTTAGAAAATGGTGGGGTAATGTGCAAATGTCTATATTTTAGGGCTGGGATCTATGGGCTTCAGCAATAGCATTGGATCAAATACATTCGATGTTTTGGTATGTCTTGGTCTCCCGTGGCTCATTCAAGCAACGATTTTGTCTTCGAAAGAGACTGGAGGTCACATTGTAATCCACTCGGGAGGACTGGAGATATCTGCTCTCCTTTTGATTTCAGCTCTGGTCATCTTATACGCTTCTGTCGCTCTGAATGGCTTCGTCCTTGATCGCAAAATAGGAGTGGCGTGTATCGTCATGTACATCGCTTTCATCGCGATTGCTTGCTCATTAGAGCTCAACTTATTTTTTCCTGTTAATCTTCCTCCTTGCTGACATTTTATGAATCAATTTATGAAAACTCACCAGAATAAATAATTGTAGGATATACGACTAATAAATCATATCTCAAGGTCTCAAATGTTTTTATACAGTTTGAATATCTCTATGAATGAGATTATTCAGCGAATTTGACTTCATATCAACTAGGAGCTTTAAGCAAATGCTTCAAGATTTTATTCGACTTTATATGCTTTCAGTTTTAATGCATGACAATAATTATAAGGCAAGTAACACAGAATTCTGTAACATTTGCTATTTCGTAATTTGCACAATAGTTTATTTCTGCATCTAAAAGATATCAAAACCACTCACATATATATATCTCCTCCCGTTCATATTTAAAAACTACTACAACACTGCACGGTGCTTTCGCACTGCCCCGCCTACCCTTTTATATGGTTCTTTTACTACAAACTAATTAATAAAACAATATTGGACTAGTAGTTTATATAACGTGATTGAAAGCGACGCGTCGCTGTAAATACATCCTCCGATTTACAATGACTTTTAAAACAGTGCAAATGTACATTTTTCATTCTTATACATGATCCATTAAGTCACTTTACCTAATGATATCCACCACCGTACATCGATCAGCTACTTAATATATTCTAAGCACCTTTGAAGTCACATTCTGCTAAAGTTACAAATTCATTCAGTCTGACTGAAAAAGCTTTCAAGATCATACGCGCGAGATGGTTACTGGTTATGGGAATTCCAGGCTTTGACTCAGCATACACATATATTATATAAGAAATAACCCTCTTTTAACTTTCAACTCTTTTGTGATAAGGAATGTTAGTAGTCGTAGTCATAATAGTTTATCTCAAAGCTGGATATGCTTCCTTAAGCCGGGTTTAGTTAACAATCATGCATTTTATACTTTTAGTTGTACCCATTTAGTTACAAATTGCTTCTTGCAGCTCTTAAAAGCTGTACATGTGTTATTTACCTAGAGTATACGTTTCTGAATCAGGGATTTTGGAAAAGCTCGTGACGAAAAATCAATCAATCTAATTTATAATCAAGAATTGAGTTTGAACAAATGTGTTTGGGAATCAATTTTTGAGCAACCCTCTACAGTAACGACACTTATAATTAGTATTATATGAATCATTATTACGATGTAAGGAATGACAGTACAAACTATTAGTACACTGGCCAAAAACGACAAGTTTAAAATAAATGGTTCCCATTTGAACAGAATTTTACAGAGAACTTTTGCTGACACTGAGTCATAATAAACAACACCACCAAGTCAAATATTGTAAACTGACCTACTATTTATATCATTTAAATACACAGACCTGTAATTAGCATAACCATTTGACACCATTAAAAGTGTATCGCGTCACCTGAAGGGAATTCAAACAATTAGACATACAAATATATCCCACTTTATAAGCTGTATAAAACCTAACGACCTCAAAGCTACCGAACCAAATTATGCTTCAAGAAACCAATAAGAACCCGTTTTCATATTTCCTTTGTCATTGCATTTCATATGCAATACTCAAGTTTAAAAAGAACGTTATTAAAAAAGTCACATATTGATTGAAATTAAATGAACAAATGCCAATGTGTAATATGTGACTGAAGGAAATATTATATATTCTGCTGAAAAACATTTGCTCTCAGGCGAATACTAACTAAGCCTGTGTATATATATTAAAAATACAAAAATCACAGATCCTTTGTGATTATTCTGTTAATAATAAATGGCACTCCATTGTACATTCACTATATTAATGATCTGCGTTGCCATTCACCCTTTACTACAATCTCGTATTTGCGACTACTACACTTATCATTGCTAATCACAGACGAGTCTGCGGTATGTAAGAACAATACTACACACATATATACTAATACAAGTTAACAAACACTTTACACCAACTCTAAACATGCGTGAAATACAGATTTCAGAACATATTTAACACGTATAGTGTGTACTCGCGATGTAAATGAAGAAGAAAAACATTTATTTTCAACCAGAAGTCTTCGAAAGCCGGGGCTAAAGGAAAAAAGTCAGTTCTGAAATTAAGCGACGACGACGCGACTCATTCAGTCCTTGCAAATTTCTACTTCCGTTTGATGAGTAGCAGAAGCAGATGGCGAAATATCTGTTGGAATGGAATTGTCGGTATCCATCATCTCTTGTGGTTTTTCCAGAGTGTTTGCGTCTTGGGTGACGGAATGATGAGATTCGTTTGAGTGAGAAGGTACAAATATTTTCTCGGTTGAAGTAGCTTTGTCAAGGGAACTTGAGTGACTTAAGTGACCAGACCCTTCTCTGTGAATCAAGGGATGATGACTGCAAGTGACTCCTGTTGAGGAGTGTTCATCTGAGATCTCTTGGCTTTGATGAATACTTCGATCTCCATGGACGAAACACATCGGATGATGATACTCAGGCAAACTGGATGATTTTTCATCTGGAGACGAATCGCAACTCGTCTTGCAATGGTCATCGTTCTTGTACCCTGGGAAAGCGCAGTTCTCATCTACATTTATCACACATCCTTGTCCTGATGATGCTGTTGGACTGCGTGGAGCAGCTACTACAGTCTGGAAAAAAGAATATCCACATATATTCAATGATGCGAAACAACTCTTTAATTCCACAGGAAGGATTTCAGTTATGATGCATTGATGCGCATATCTCGTGAGCTTACTAAAGAAATGAGTGATGGCTTCCTAATGGAGTCATCCAAAGTTTGAGTCGGATGAGCTGCTGAAGCTTGTGGAAAAGCCTCATCTGTGGAATGGTGGCGATTGTGATGAATATGATGATCGGTAATTTGATCTGGAAAGCGAATGATTTGTGTTTGATTGTGAGGATCATGAATAGGTGAGTCAGTATCTCGAGACTCGGAGGAATTCATGATAGCATCCTCCATGTCTAAGTGTAAAATACTTTCCTGGCTTCCAGTGAACTGAAAGTCCGAGTTGAATAAAACCTTCTCAATACAAATATATAGCGGAAAGTTAAACGTGTATATAAAGACACTCACAATATAGCCGTAGTATTTGAGGATATCCATTTTACACATGGGACACGTCCTGTGTTCAAGGAGCCACGGATCAACGCAACCTTTGTGGAACTCGTGCCTTTTGCAATAAAAAGTTACAGGTTAATAAAGCCCAGAGGTTTTTTTATTGCAAAAATATTGCGACACACATCACAAAGGAGTCTCACCTGCATGGAAGCGTTCGTAAAATATCTCCTGAAGCATAAACTTCAATACAAACCGCACAGCATTCTGCCTCGCCACTTAATTCCTGAAAAGTTACAAAATATTTAAGAACATTTTAGAGCGGACACTATATCTGGTTTGAGCTTCTTTATTACACAGTACATACTTTGTCCGTCATCTTGATGTTCCGTGTGGGGATTTTTGCCAGAGCTTTCTTAGCTGCATTACACAATCGTTGCTATAAAACGAAACGTCAAAAGTCCGTTAATGTTTTTAATGAACCACGAAAGAATATTCTACAAACAAGGAAGACATTAAAACTGGGACATTAAGTTACCGCAAGTCGATCCTTAGCATGGAGGTATCGAAATCTCTGCACGTAGTAGAACACCAGCCATGCCAAAGATATGATCATAAGAACAATGAAAGAGATGGATACGAAAAGAACCGATGTTCTGAAAAGGAACCACACAAGAATTAAGATGCATCAATGAAATCTAGGAAGGATCTCGAAGAAAAAGTCAAAAGATATTGAGAGACTATTTATATATATATACGAACGAGGGAGGATATGAGTAGTATCATCTCAAGAAAACCCAGTCGACCAAATAATATAACTTTGTTGTGATCATCATGGACAAACAGTCTTTGTGTGTGTCGAAATGCGTCAAAGCAAAAGTTCCGAAGAAAGTAAGCACAATGAATCCCCGCAAAGGATGTAATATCCGATGTACATGACTACCCGAATGTATTTTGGGCCTTATAACGAGATGACAGCAGTTTGCAGCTGCACTTGTGCATTCGAGAAACTTATATATTATGGTCCCGTCTTTCATTCCTTAACAACAAATCTTCGCTAAGGGTATTGAAGATACTTCCTAACTTTCTCGGAAAGTCTAAAATTGTATTACACGTTAGATAAAACTACAAAGGGTTCATATGCTTCACAATTTTTTTAATGATTTTCAGGAAACACTATTTTCCGTGCCTTATTTGAACTTTGCTTGCTTCTCATCAGAAACTTTTTAGTTTCAAGATGAGATGTGTTTGAAGGAGTCCTCATTAAAAAGCATTCCTGAGAATTGAGCTTCCTTACTAATTGATAAAGAGATTGACATTTGAAGACTTTCCTAGATTTCCTGGTTAGATCGATAAGTCGAATAAAAATGCACAAGTAATTAGGCAGAACTTTTCTAGCTTCAGAAGGAATTGAATTAGCTTCTGTCTAGGGAAACCAGTGTGGATCTGTGTCGCTATTGTCTGTACTTATGTCTTCGTTTCCATCCAACTACAAGCACACACATAGGTAATTTAGAACTCTGCTGAACTCTGATGATTATACTTTGCTATCCCTAGAAACACTCACTTGGGTAACTTGGGTTAAATACCGCCTACCTCTGGTTGTTACCAGTTTACGTCACTCTATTTCTTTCTACTGTGAAGGCATAAATCCGATTTGTTTTCGGCTTTTGTGTGAATGACTTTTCGTCAAATTCTTACTGGCAGTTTGCTCTTTTAGTTCAAGAGAAGTGATTAAGTGTAGAAAGATAGCTTCAAACGACGGTGTGACCTTCAAGCAATAAACCGGTAACACCCGTAGGCGTCATGATTTCTCTTCACAAACAAATTCCCTAATGAATGTAGAATTCTTTATCACTCCGAGAAGCAAGCATTTTAGCCTTGGTGTTTTTGATCTTTCATTCATTAAAAGAGGATTAATAATAATGTGGTGAAAGGATTCATACCGGTTAATTCCGCTGTAAGGTCGAGTGCAAGTTTCTCCCACTGTGATGTACATGTCCACGCGTGTTCCTTGGTCCACAATGCTAGCAATTCCTTCGCCTATTTCTTTGGTCGTAAATATCCCGGGAATAGTGCCTATGTACAGGAGTATATATAGTGTCACATTAATATGCTTTATTCGTTTTCCACAAGTGTGGCATCAAGAATTCTTACAATTTCTGCAATTGCTTAGTCCCATCTTTTCGAGGTTGTCCCTCTGCTCTGAATCATTGTACACGACCATTGCCGTCGCTTTCTTTGCTTGAGCATTTTGCAGTTTTGTATCAAAGTTACAACTGGAACAGAGTGTGACAAGGAGAATTCATTATTTTATGATCGTGACTTTTCATGGAAGAAACGTGTGGGAACTCCTGTTCTGAAATTTGTGTGGATGGGGACTTACTTTCCACGCTTTATGAGTGCAATCCAAGGACCATTAGGAGGGATGTTGCTATTTGAGAAAGGTTCACATCCAAAGTGATTTATTTTCCCGTCTGAACTACTCAGAGATTTTACATGGACAACTACTCCTGCAGCAGGAAGTACTCGGCCAGTCCCGTATTTGCCAATCTGCATTTCAAAAATGTACAGATTAAGTCTTCCACAGCTTTACAGCTTAACATTCTTAATACTCTTCGTACTTTTGTAATCCTATAAATAATTCATAAGTACACGAGCCACGAGAAAACTATTTAATGAAAGCATTTTCTACGTACAAATTAAATACTAATTTAAGCTTTGCGTCAAATCCCAACTGATCTTACAATTTAGATCCTAACTACTTGGATTGTAGCAAAACTTAAAATTACATATTATGCCAATCTCTTTGGCAGGAAAACACTTTGTAATTGCTTTCTAGTTACTTGTTAGCCTACTAGGCACTCATTTGCTTTCTCCACAGGTCTCCGTGCAGATAATAAGGCACAATGTATGAAACCTCGATGGAGAGCGAGCATAGGCTACTTATTCTCACTCTCAACTTCTCAGATACATAACGACCTAACAAGACACGGAGAGATTCATTGCAAAATTGCAGTATGCCCCTGAAATCCAACACTCCTCTATATACTCTCATACTATTTTACTTATATAACCAGATCACAAATAATTGCTAAAACGGAGTAGGACTAACTTCCATCCCTATAATATGTATATATTCATGCGAATTTCCGTTTCAAATATCACCCAGATCAAAGATATTTCACTTTAGTATACGCCTGAACAGAAATGAACGAGGTATTCAGAAAGCCCCGTGACTCCTTTTATAAAGATAAACTGCAATGGAACATGAGATCAAAGCGATCTCTATACGAGCCAAAATCTTTCTCTAAAGGACTGAATGTAATAAATCACTCGCAAACTTACCTCCAAGTTTTCGGAGTGGAGCTTGTTATTCGTGGGATTGATATAAGTGACATTTAACCATGCCATGGTGTATTCTTCTGTAATTGACCACTCTGTTGTGACCACAGACTCCACAGCACTGTCGAAAACCAAAAGCACCAGTAGAATCCCTTCTAGGGCAACAGATTTCCATATGGATTTCATCTTTTTTTCTGATTGTGTATCTCGACTGACTAGATCGAGTGCGAGTAGAGAAAGCAGCAGCGGATGGATATACTTTCCACCAAAAAGCGACTTGTGTTGTACCAACAAAACAATTGTTTCGGGATAAGTGAGAAAGTTAACTTCGTAACAGGTTCACATGGAGCAGGAATGATGAGCGAGTAGTTGTTCTCTTCTAAAGGAGAAATTGGAGACTAGGGATTTCTGTTTCTTCACTGTTCCAGCAAAAGTCTTTTTAAAGTTACTACTTGATTGTGCAACTTCGAAAGCTGAGGGAAAGTGCGGACGGGATATATAGTGACAGTACAAGTGTTTTCCTTGGTGTGTTGAAGAAAGCACTTGTGTCACTTGAGTAAGTTCCAACCAGTGTATGTGTGTCTGTGTAGGTCCGTATGTGCAGACCAGAACGAAGACTTTCTCCGAATCCTATCGAAGTCAAGCGAAGTACGGTGTATTGTAAAAAGGCCTCAAGTTGGCTTCACAACTGACTACGATGATGATGATGATGAATATGACGACCCAGATCTATCTGTCGTGTCAACAAACAAAATGGAAATTTAAGATTTACAGTTACACTTTTGTCACAACCATATATACATTCCTCATTGATAAGCACCCAATTCCTCAAAATTCACATATGTCCACGTAGTCAACTCCGACATAATATTATACATCAATACATCTCTTTAGGTAGAAGCGACGATACTTTGCCCTCAAAAGAGCAAAGGAACTGTCAAACTCTTTTTAATATGCAAAAAGAATGTTGTGTTTTCACTTGACTCGCAAGCACACAAACTGCGTACATATAAACACACATAAACGGGCATATTGCCCATCTCAACATATATCGGCGAGTAACAGACACCAAAACAGACTGTACATTATTATTAGTATTTTCACGAGTCAATATTTGACAACTGATGAGATCCAGACTTGAGGAGATCAAATCTCGGGACTGTTACACGTTTAAAAGAGTATCACTCGTTCATTAATGTTCTCCATAAACTGATGTGTGAATGTGTACACACCCACGCTTCACACAAAACCAGTTTATATGTGCACAGGTTATCTAACTCGGTTCATAGGAATCATTTCTAACACACATAATAATAATTACACTCATGTAAATATAATTTATGAATTTGGGAACAAAACTGCCAGCAGACTTCTTTTTGTGTCATGCATTCATGCTAAACATAATATTATTACGGTATATCTGTATTACTGTGCTTTTTAAGTTTGTTGAACCAAGACTCAATGATCAAGTTATATTGTATCATTTTATTAATTCCTATCGTTAGATGAGATCACATCACAAGTATTTGCACAATTCTCAAAACTGCAAACGTTGTCGATCATATGTATTATTACTGTCACATGAAAACCCAAACTGATGCCATGAATCATATCAAAAGACAGCAGCAGTTTTGTGCATTCTGTTATTTTCAAAATACACTGAATAATACACAAAAATACATAATAGTTACGTTGAGGCTAAAGTACATTTTAAGGAATCAAATGCGTATCGTGCATCGCTTTCTTATTAACAGAGCATCGCATGTACATTTCTTTCATCTATTCATCTTGTGGAAATTGCCTACGTTCCATGAGGATTGGATAAAATCAGAGTTCAGGCGTTTGAAGTTTCATTCGACGGAGGAAAATCTCTTTAACGGCGACTGTGTGTGTACGTATAACATGGAGATTAATATAATATACAGACTTGACTTGCTTTTCCCAGTCTTCACCTGAGTATCGTGCATTCGAGAAATTTAATTGCTTCTTCACTCTGAGCAAGCACTGCTGCAGTTTTGAGTTTTAGAGACCTTCTTGTTCAATTTTTAATGAAACTCTAGAGGCTACATATATTTCTTTCACTCGTCCATTCCTCTAATTCTGGGTATAGACTTTCTCACAGAAATTGTGTAGACTTTGGGTCTTAAGCAAATAATACACTCGCTGTAAAGTATCTTCAAAATGAACCGGAATCGTATTTTTTTTGAATCCGAAGTTTTGGAAATTGGTTAATTTCATGATGTAGTACTAGGAAAATAAGCGAATACGTGTTTCACCGTTTTTCATTTGA
>Ga0194135_10002437_pt1 | contig 11305 bp, 5 predicted proteins | sample LitLau_LLRF_2013_FD_134024 | JGI IMG/M metagenome (GOLD analysis project Ga0194135, IMG submission 134024) | Freshwater sediment microbial communities in response to fracking from North America - Little Laurel Run_MetaG_LLRF_2013 (version 2) | ecosystem: Environmental > Aquatic > Freshwater >... | reverse complement strand
TGTCTGAACTGTTTGAGAAGGACGCAGGGACCTCCTTTCCTCGTTTGCTGCTTCCCTCCAAACTGAACTCAACAATTCCCTTTCTCTTTTACCCCCCTCAGCCAGCTTCCCTTTGCCTTCATAAAAGGCAAAAATGCTGCCGTTAATAACTTTTGTCTCCAATTGTTCGCCTTTCTTTTTTGAAGAACTGGGTATGAAAAAAATATCCACGGCTTATTTATTTAACCACCACTTTACTTTATGAGTCCAATATATTTCTGAAATCTGAAATGTGGAAAACTTCGAGGGAAGGAAAATTCTGAGAAATGGTCACTTTTTCCAGGACGCATTGCTTTTTCACAAAAGAAAACATAAAAGTTCTTTTTCAAGAGATATGAACAATGACTTGTCCAATGGTTCTATGCATTGGGACTGGCCGGGGTCCCAAAAAATTTTTAATCAAAGGCTTTGATATCAAATGACAAAGATGACAGGACTGGAATGATCAATTGCTTTCGCTTTTATAACAATACATAAAACTGTACAGTCACTCCCATTCCATTCACAATTCCGTGAGCATTTTCACTTCCGAGGCTTAACATGCGATTTTTTTTATCCCTGTGTCTCCCAGTCCCAACGCAGACAAAGGACAATTTAACGCCTGTTTCCTTTCCAATTTCCATGGATAATTCAAATCAAATACCAAATTAAGCTGCTTCCAGTTTCCAAATTCTGGGTGAATATTTGGGACTCTGCAATCAACCATCTTAGCGTACATGAATTTGATTCTCCTGGATGTCACAAGTCACAACACTTTTCACTAAGTTTCATCGTAACCACCGAAAATGTCAAGAGAGAAGGGAAAGGACTTGGTGCTACGGTTTCATTCATTTTTAAATTAAATATTTCAATCAAATTAATCTGAGCGGAGCAGCGACGTCGATTTCCGGTCAATTAATAATTTAGTGAGCGACCTCGCGATTAATTAAATCCACGGGCAACGGCACAGTCAATCTTTGTTTATACCTCCCGTGTCCCGTCTCCCGTCCTTAAATCTCACCTAGCCTTATTTTCCTCCTCCTTCAAATGGGATTTGGAGATTTATGCAAGTAACGAGAAAGATGAAAGTAATTACTTTGCATTAATTTTAACAGTTTGTAAGCGTCTTCATTATTATTAATTTTAAAAGAAAGCATGCTCTAGTGTCTTGGATTAATTCTTGAGACTGGTAGAAGTCGCAGTTTTTGAAACTGTTCAGTTCTCAGTTGAGGAGGTAAATCACGAGGCCAAGAGAGGGTGGGAAACGCAAAGGAAATTGAAGAATTTCCAAAGTGGTCACACATTTAATTAATTTGTTGATTAATTCTCCAGTTTCTTCGTCATGGTTGGGATTCTGAGCAGACTCTCCTCTAGGGCCATCCAAGTCTCCAGGAATGGACTGGGTCGAGCTCAGGTGAGTCCACTTACTCATTCATAGCCATGCATCCGGGTGGGCGTAGTTAATTCCAATAATCCCAGTTTCCCAGTTACCTTCATTCACATCTCCTCTCTAAAACTCTAACTTCTCTAACCAGCCGCCGGCTTGCCGGTACCGCTTAATGATTCCTTCTGGCTAGCGGTTATTATTGCCTACGTATTCAATCACTTCGGATGTTGGGAGAGGTAATAAGACTTACTTAATCTTTGTTTTACAGAAACAATTGTCTACAATCAGTTGGAATGAAGCTAGCACCTCTAAGAAACTGGTAAGCATTTGCTAAAGATGTAAAACTTGGTTATTTTTAACCTTAGTGGACTCGTTTGCCAGAGCCACCTCATACTACATCATAGCATAGCCATGCTCTTAGTCTTAAAGTATCGTTGACTCATTATGTTTCTTAGTTTTGGAGCTCAATTGGATTAGTTGGGACAACGGGAGTAGTCATCCTGGTTGGCCTAGAAACATCCGTTCGGGCAGCCGACCTCCAAGCTCATTCTCCCCATTTACCATGGAGTCATGCTGGATACTTTGACGCCTTGGATCATGCATCCGTACGCCGTGGTTATCAGGTGTATAAACAAGTCTGCGCTGCCTGCCATTCAATGAAATATCTGTGCTACCGTCACTTGATCGACGTTTCACATACGGAAGCGGAAGCCAAGGCCGAGGCGGAAGAAATTATGGTAATAATAAATATAATGCGATGCGAAATAAATGGAACCGTTTTCAATTTCAATTCAACTTTACCGTTTTTAGGTTACTGATGGGCCGAACGAGGAAGGGAATATGTTTCAACGGTCAGGGAAACTCTCGGACCACTTTCCCAGTCCTTATGCAAACGAGGAAGCGGCTCGATTTTCTAACAATGGAGCCTACCCACCAGATTTGTCTTTGATTGCCAATGCACGTCACGGTGGGGAGGATTACATCTTCCATTTGCTCACGGGCTATATCGAAGAACCGCCTGCTGGAGTTGTCCTTCGTGAGGGTCAATATTACAATCCTTATTTCCCTGGAGGAGCCATATCCATGGCCCAGGCACTCTATAATGAGGTTAATCAAATGCCATTCCTGATAATAGGTTATGTCATTTCATGTTAGAACTTTCGCATGAGGACAATACGCAAATCCGGACTGGAATTTAATGTTTTATTATGTTGTGTTTGTTTCCGCTTCAAGGTCGTTGAATATGCCGACGGAACGATTGCCACTCGCAGTCAAACTGCCAAGGATGTGTCCACGTTTCTGAGATGGGCTGCTGAGCCTCATCATGATACACGGAAGAGATGGTCAATTAAGGTAAAAACAAGGAGACAATTCCCTTAACATTATCTCTTAGGACTCAATTTTGCTAATCTCCTGTGATGTTCTGTAAGGAATGTCAAAGGCCGCCTTTAAGCACATACTTTACGACACGACTTTTAGTTCATCATGATCGTCCGGATTGAAGCGCATAAAATGACAACAGTCTCTCCATCTCCTTTTACTTCCTACTTGAGATGGAGCATAAGTTTAACTTCCTATTTTCATGAGAGCGCGAGATCTTAAGTTGATTAAATGGGGTTGATTTCCTTCCATCCCTTCTCCTCGAGAATCAGAAATCTTGTAGTTTAGGTCGTATCGTAGGGCGATGTCTGGTTACGCAACGGGAAAAGTTCCTCCTTCCTTCCTACTCATAATCCCCAAACTGCTTTTTCATCCTTCCTGTTCCTATTCCTATGCTCAAGCCGAGATGAGGAGCAGGCACTTCAACAAAAGTTCCCCTTTCACTTTCGTTGAATTTATTGAGTCGACTTGTTCCCACTTGGACTTCTGGGAGTCATAACAAGACCCCTCGACGTCTTCCTCCTTCATAAATGTGTCAGAGCGTCTCATCCATCTTATCTTTACCATCTTTCCCCCAAATATTGGAATGAAATAATGCCAGAACTCAATATAAGCCAAATTACAAACAATGGGAAAACGTCCCTCTCTCGTTTATTGTCTGTGACCTACTTGATTGATGTTCTTTCTTCCTCTTTTTTCTAGGCCCTCCTACTCATGTCCATGTTGTGCGGGATTACGTTCTACTGGAAACGACATACCTGGGCCGGTTTAAAATCTCGCAAGATCGCGTTCAAGCCCGTCTCTAAAAAGGAATAGACCTAGTAAATCGTAAGCATACTCCAACTAAAATAATTTGAAAACAGAACCTGTACGATTTACCTTGTTGTCACTGTAATGCGAAATCTTAAAAAGAGTGAGAAACAGTCATACGTAGTGTGAGCCGAATAAAAGGAAACATGATTTATAGATCATTGAAAGGCCTTTTCTTTTTAAACGAATTTGATTTATTCTCAATCCAGCCACTGCCATTGCGTAATTTCCTGAATTACACTGTGTTAACCTGATTAAACCTTATCTAATTTGATCAATCCTTTAAACTTGTTGATTGTTGACTAGTGTAGCACCAACTCTTTTTGAATAAAGTAATTCAGAATTATTGGGAAGTATGGATTTTGAGCTTCACTTCAGGTTTGAGGATCTCAGTTTAGCATAAGATCGGAAAAGATGACAACTGTGATTCAGTAATAAGAATGACATGATTTGAGTTGATGGCGTGTGGTTGGCTTTTATTAAATCTGGAAATTGCGACTGGAGTGACAAAAGTGCAGTGAAGGTACGCAGTATACAAAAAATAGTTTTCACAACTATGAGCACGCGCGAGATGGAATAATTTATGGCTCTCTGATTGGTCCTGAGAGTGGGTTGTAGGCCTGTTCGACGGGGTAATGGACGGATAGAGGCTCTGTAAGGACAGACAAATATCCATTAGATTCAATCAACGTAATAACCAGTTTAGTTGACTTACCTCTGACTTGCTCGTACTGAAGGTTGACTGATGGCTTGGCATTTGGAACTGCTCCACCATCTTGGGCCTGGACGTCGTAGACCGTCTCTGGCTTCTTGAGTAAAATGTTGACGTTGGTAGCTCCTCCCTTGGATGCCTTGAGAGCTGCTCGGATAAGCTCTTCTACTCGGTAGTTGGGTACTACAATGTCCAATTGTTGATTCTCAGATCCTGGGCCACGGAGCCACAGGATGTGCTCAGAGGACAGGGTGATTTTCCTTGGGTCAACACCCTCGCAGCTAAACTGGAAGTTTCCTGGAGAGACTTCACGACGTCTGCATTGAACAGAGAGGGAGCCACCTGGTGGTGCAATTCCAGCGGAGTCCACACGGTCTTCCTGCTCGTAGATTGGGCGGTTGGTTGGCACTGGGTAGGAGTACTGTGGGCGAGACTCAGCCAATCGGGCAACGGTCATTAGCAGACCAACTGTCTGTAAATTTTAGAATAAAATTCAATCTTTAGAGTTCCGCCTATTTCCTATATTTTTTGAGGAATCGGTTAGCAGGACTTTGTGAAATGAGAAAAGTTTAAATTCTTACCAAAAGGGTCTTCATTGTAGCTGTGTTTTTTTTAGAGTTGACGCTGTGAATTCTGATTCTGTGATGAATTAGGCAGGGAAGGCCTCGAACTCCTTTTATATTCCGTCGAACCCCCTTCACGACGATTTGCGAGCGACTTCTTGAAGGAATTAATTGGAAGAATGGATTTTTAGGAAGGGAACCTTTTGCCCCACATTCTCCGCCTCCTGCCGAAGGGGGCTTTTAATTGGTCATTTTTGGACATCGCATTACGTCTTCATCTTTAGCATCTCCTGAGCGGCCTTATACCTGTCTACCTGATTCCTTATCTCCTGCGACATTTATCCCATTCACCACCTACCATCATCCACGGAAGAAGACAAAAATTTTACAGGAAAATGAATGAGTCAAATGGGATTAGATAACTTCAGATTTGCGTGAAAAGTGAGTCTCCTTTTGTTAAACATCATGCATGCACGTAGACATGTGAATTAAGTTCCTACACAATTAAGTCCAAAAGCCTTATTAGCCTGCCACTCATGGTGCAGATTCCCTTTCAGCCCTGCAGACAAACCGGTTTTCTGCATCATTTTATGAGTCTTTGTTTGGTGCGTAAAACGGGACAAAGGACGCTTGTCCCACTACTCCAGAGAAATTGAATCTTTCCTGAAGGACTCCATACCATATTGCGAATTGACATGGTCGTGAGGAACAAGGCGTCCTCGAGAGACTGACGAAGAAGACACAAGGAGATGAGCAAGGCTTGGGAAGATTTGCAGAAAAAGCGTAACGGGATTATTATTTTCAATAAAAAAAATTTCCAATTTCATTTTTTTCACTCAACGAATTAAATTTTTTCGTGCAATACTGGTAATATGTTAATCTGAGATTCGCATAATTCTTGTGAAAGTTTTATCAACGTATATATGCATAAATTGTGGGATTACTGTTTACGGAAGGACATTTTCTTTGTACCTTCGTAGTATCGTAGGTGATAATTAATAAGTCAGTGAATTCTACTTTGGATTAATTTTAATTCTTCCAAATTAAGAGGCATTATCCCGCATCCTTTCGTCGTACAAGTCACAAGTCACAAGTTAAAATAGTTGTTCTACTCCTCATCAAACTTCAAACGTCATGCAATGGCCAGTGATTGCTCTCTTTCTTCGTCACCTTGTAGCCAGAGTAGTCCACTTAAGAAAAACGTCTGATGAGCTAGCTCTCAGCATCTATTGGTTGACTAATCAATTTGTTTCTCGCAGAACCTCGTAGAGTCGAAAAATAGGTCAAAGCGCATGAATTATTCAATGCGTCCATTTTGGCTTGAATTTTGTTGCCAAAAATGCTAAAACTTTATCCCTCCCTATGTAGTGAGCACTACTTGTTGAGAGTAGGAAATTCCAATGAGAGCTTATTAATTATTATGAGGAAGATGCCGTAAGGACACTTTATGAGTTCATTTCTCAAAATGGGGAAGTCCGGAGGAGTAATCTTCCCAATTTTTTCAACTCGGAAGGTCAAGATGAAAAAGATAAGACCTTAAGTCACATCATCAATTACAATTGGGGGGAACAGGGCACAATTGACCCGTGCGTGGCTTGGGGTGCAAGTAGCGTCGCCTCTTTTGCTGAAGGATCGCACACCAACCAACGACATCAAATGTAAGCGGTTGGGTAAAGTGAAACAAAGAACAGAATTGTCATTACAGAAATTATCATAAATGTGTGACTGGCGTGTGTTTGTCAGTATTTTGTGGTCTTTCCACCAAGGCCGTTCGTGTAATCCTTTTGGCTCCTGAATTTCCCTGAAGGGATCTCGATTTCATTTAGAAGATGGGTTTGACTCGATGACGCTCCCCCAGTGACACAGATTCCGTCATTTCAAGGACAAAATTAAACTACCGCGGCTGATGCATCATGGATGGCAATAGGCCAAAACATTTTTAAAAGTGGATAAGATGACGACGCGAATTTCATTGACAGTGTGTTCTCTACATAATTTTTTTACATTTTTTTAAGTATCGATTGCAATTGCAAGTAACTAGAAGATGTAAATTTATTTATGTTATGTCTGATGTAGATGAAAACTGGTTAGATCAGGCAACTTTTGGTTTCTGTTTAGGATCAAAATGTTCAAAGGATCAAATAATTGGATCTCTGCATAATAATCTAAATAATATTTTTCCAGAAATTTTGTGTCTTAGTGTGCTGAACGCAATCTTATATGGACAGTTAAAGAATCAAGGAAGCGGTTATACATGCAAGGAATATCAGCTATTTAATATGTTATTGCATTCATTATTTTCACAAATAACACAACAGAGTTTAGCATCCGCAATGTACCGCCTTCAATTTTGCTCCTGTATGGTAATTTCCTGACGTTTTTTTTTTTTAATGCAACATGAGAACCTGGACACGAGTTCCTGAATAATGTGCTCTTGTTATGCCAAATTTCCATTTTCGAATGCCTTTTCATTGGGTATAAAAGTTCATTCAGGTAGATTGGAATTGATTGAGTGCTCGTGCTCCCGTATTTTTCAATTAATGCAATCTCTCTTCCTAATAAATTGTAAACAATTCATTACGATCGAATTTAACTGAATGAAAATAAAAGTAATATAACTATAACAGGTTTATTAAGAACAACAACATCCTAACAGGTTTCACTCAATCCGATTGCGAGACTCGACTTTACTACGTGCCACCACCGTTCACAAATTATTACCAATTTCCATTCTGACTTTAAATATGGTTGAGAGGGATGGAGGGCATGGGAGTGATGCTTGGATAAGGAATGCCGAATACGATCCAAATTAATATTTTAAGGAATGGAATATATTAAAGACATCTATCGGCCACGTACAGAAGTCAGAATGCTCGCAATTAGTATGTTAATCAGGAATTACATCGTCGTCGTCGTCGTCGTCGTCTCCACAATAATTTGCATGCGAAAATCCAAACGAATCCTAACTCTCTCACTCCCACTAATTTACTACTAATTTTGGGAAGCCTCCATACTTTCACTGCCCTCGATCTCAGGTGCTTTACGAGGAGGACTGAGACTCCACGTTTTATTTCCACTCGCCTCCGCCTCCAATTTTAGGAGTTTAATAAACATCACAGGATTGTTGTCTTTGACCATTTGCGGATTAATTGTGGTGTACATTAACACCCACCAGGGATGAGTGACGACGACAAGTGACACCGGGCCCGCACTCGTCCCAGAACAAACGTGAATTTTCTATTTTTATTTACACAGTATAAAAACGTATAATGTAGACAGGAATTGCTCTGTATAAATATCCCTTCTAAGTTTTTAACTTTAATTAATTAATTAATTAATTGTGGAACACGGATTTGCAAAATTACAATATACAACCAACATTTACAACTTAGTAATCCTATCATTCGTCTTCATCGAATTCATCAGTTCTTTGAAGTAGGCTTTGCAGTGGTTGAACTCGTCGTGATTGTTGATGATGACTTTGTGACCTCCACACTGCCTTTGTCTTGTTCCTCCTCAGACGATGAGCCTCTCTTGCTTAGTCGCATTTTGTCCCCTAGGGCACTGACTACGCGCCGACTCTCTTCGTCGGTTAAGTCGTAGTGCTTCCGTATCACGCCATCTTTCGTCTCGTAGATAATAAAGACTTCTGGTTTGGAGGCCTCCTCGTTCCCGGCCATGACTTGCACTTTGGTATGGATTTCTGGCTCCTTGAGCAGAATGTAAATGATTGACTTCTTCGGGGGTGGGAGGTACACTTTCTGGTGGTGTTTGACCTCGAGGGTTGGGCCATAGACGAATTTGATCTTCTCTCCAGTCTCCTTCGCATGTTCAATGAGTGTGTCCTTGACGGCCTCTTCATCCCTGGGCTTGTAAATGATGAATTTGATTTCGTTCGTTGGCGGTGGCGGTGATGGCCCGTATTCCGCAGGTGGACCATAGGAGGGTAGGGGTGGGCCATAGCTGTCTAAAGAACCGTGGGCTGACCCGCTCGGTGGACCATATGAATCATATCCTTCGTTCGGTTTTAATGGAGTTCCGTAAATCACACTTGGTTTAGAAGGTGGTCCATAAGAGTCGCTTGGTTTTTGAGGTGGTCCATAAGAATCGCTTGGCTTTTGAGGTGGTCCATAAGAATCGCTTGGTTTTGGAGGTGGTCCATAAGAATCGCTTGGTTTTGATGTTGAGTAGGAGTATCCTGGGGATTGTGTTGGGGCTCCATCGTTGCTTGGTGATCCCTGTGACCCAACTTGTGCATACGAATCGCTTGAGACCGGAGCTGCCGGAATATCATAGCTGGAGGTCGGAGGCGTGGGTTTTGCAGAAGGTAATGAGTTATATTCGTATCGGCTTGACGGAGGGCTGACTTTGGACACTGTATACGTGACCCTGGAGGGGCTTGGCGGGGCAATGTAAGCTTCACCTTTTGGCTGGATAAAGACAAACTTTGGAGAGGCAGGGGGAAGGGGCTTGAATCCATAGGCGATATGTGGGGAGAGTGTCGGTGAATGAACTGTATGGATGTAAGGGTTCGTCTCCAGGGACACAAACTTGTGATTATTCAAATTCCCCTGCTTATCTTGTGTGGAATACGAATAGGCCAGGTGTGCCTTGTCGAATTTCCAAGGACTCGGAGGAGTCAGCCCCGTAGTTGTGATTCCATACGCCTGCGCTACTAGGATGAGTAGTGCGATGATGGGGGACATTCTCTGGAAATCAAAATTGTAAACAGTTTGGTCTCGAATCTTTTTTTCTGAAATTTAGTATAGTAAAGCATAATTCGAAATTTCAAAAACAATTCCAAACTTACGAAAACCGTGTTTGACGACCGTCGTCGCTTTGAATCCCTGGAGCCAACGAAGTTCGCGGTGCGTCTTCACGTCCCTCTTTAAAGACAATAAGTGTCCAACTGACGTCTTGACCAAGGTGACAAGGGAAGTGATGACTGAAAATGGATGGAAATGAAAGTGAATCCGTTGCAGATCCCCCTCAAGATACCTCCTTAAAGTGAAGTCATCTTTTCCTTTGAGTGAGGGCGTCTGAAATGTTTTTTGGGAATCAGACAAGATGTCTAATAGGCGAGTGAGTACAAGGAAGATCCGGTTATTTCACTCCTCACTTTGACTCTTCCTATATCTGTTAAATTATGAAATGAAAAGAATTGTTTCGCTAATTACATAACCAAAGGAACGGCAACTCGCATCTCTCACCTCATCTCGCATCTTTTCTGCAATGCACTCTAATAACCAAATCATCCACTTCTGACTGCGTCTTCACTTGCATTTGCCTTTTCTCAAATCAAGTTTTTTTGGCGTTGGATCCTCGCCTGACTGCAGGAATATTTTGCATAATGAATTATAAACAAATAAAAAGTAAAAGTTGAGCACTTGAGAGGGGACCCAGGCAGACGCGCGTGTGTGTGGGCAGGCAGATGAGATTCCATTTCCATTATTCGTGATCAAAAGAAAAATACTTCTTTTGACTCAAACGAAATAAATTATTTGGGTTACGTTGAAACAAAGGGGCGGGTGTAACAATTAAAAACATTTAAACTTCAGATCTTGCATCACGGGCTCGGATTTTATTTGTATTTAATTAATAACCAGGGGTTAACATATTTTCCCTCAAAACGTAACAACAGGAAGATGAGGAGAGTGAGAGTGAGAGAATGAAACGGAAGCGACGGTACGCTCAGGTATAATTGATCACGCAGAACAGGAAAAAATGGCCCACTTTTGTCTAAATAGTTTGCATATTAAATCCCCCCTGCAGGGCTCATCGCCATTAATCATAATCACCCAAGTCTTCTTGCCGGAGATTGAATTGAAGATTGAGACGAAAAGGTTCGTAAGCTTGTGTAGCTCATCATGCCCAATCAAATTAAAATCTTTGATCGTGAGATGAGGAGATTCGCTCGCTGGCTTTCCGATTTCTGATTGTCCTGACCTGACTTTGGGGGAAATGAGTCTCTGATGCAAGAAATGATGATCCTGACCTGACCTTCCTAAAATCCGAGGCTCTTCACACTTTTGAGAATTGTGGAAGCGTCACACACATTGCATATATTATTTGAGATGGAATAACCTTTCCGTAATTGCTTCTTGCCTCATCACTAATTGATGTCACAAGGGATGAGGCACCATGTTTTTAAAAGGAATTGTCTCATTAACCTTCTTTAAAGTCTTACTGCAATCATGCGTACTCTACAACGAGAATCCCAAAGGTTAACCCAAAAGTGAGCAGAAAAGTTTCTAATATAAAAGGTCCTTTTGTCTTAATCTCCTGATCTTGGGCGATTCCCTCGGAAATTCTGAAATGCTACCCAAGAGAAGTATAGTATTAATCTACCGCTTTCCATTACTCTCGCAAAGTTCCGAAGGTTCTTAAAATTTCATTAATAGCCTCCGCTACCTTTCGCAATATTTGAATGTTTTC
>Ga0194135_10002436_pt1 | contig 11305 bp, 6 predicted proteins | sample LitLau_LLRF_2013_FD_134024 | JGI IMG/M metagenome (GOLD analysis project Ga0194135, IMG submission 134024) | Freshwater sediment microbial communities in response to fracking from North America - Little Laurel Run_MetaG_LLRF_2013 (version 2) | ecosystem: Environmental > Aquatic > Freshwater >... | reverse complement strand
GAGTTTGTAGACTGTTGGACGGATGGGAGATCTTTGGCTTTCTGCTATTGAATCCGGAGAAACAGGATAATAAATCTAATTTGAATCTTGAATCTTGAATCTTCTTACTTAAGAATGAAAAACGGAATGTTTTTTTTTTGCGTTTGATTTCTGCAGCAACTTTGACTTCCGCCAATTGGCAAATTTTACCCTGCATGTTTTGCGTGAGAGGAATTTGAAAACAGAGTGAGACGTGAGGTTAATCTGAATGACAGAGGAGCCACATTCTTATCTTTTGCACAAGTTTCACGTCGTACAAAAACTTATTCTTTTCTTATTCTCACTTTTTTATACGGAAATCAAAAAGAATGTGGAGTACTTGCTCTTAGGAAAAAAAAAGATTTTAATATTTGATGGAACTACCACACATGCTAGGATAATAATGTTTATCTCTCACTGTTTGATTTTTTTTCTCGCTCTTAAAACTACAAGCGGTTTCAATTTGAGTTGTACTTTCTTCAAAATTATGACAATGTCCTTGGCCTCTGTTCCTGTTTAATAGATAAAGAACGTAATTCATGAACGACAATGGCAGTGATTTTATCTCTTTCCATGTCACTATGAAATTTTAACTGAATTTTAAATGAAAGTCTTCCAATATTTCACGAGGCTCAATGGCGGGCATTTCCCATATCCCGCCCCGTCTTCATTTTTATGCCCAAATTCCCAAGAGTATAAAAAAAATAGGAAAGGAAGGGAAGGTAAGGTCTTCGTGAGGAATGATGACAAGGAAGGGAGAGAGAAAGCTAAGGGGGTACAAGAACCCATTTCCTATTTACGTTTAAACTCAAACCTCATCCAGACTTTTCTCGTCTTATAACTTTCTGACCTACATCTTGAAAAAGGCCAATTTGGTTGGTCTTCATCGGATGGTAAAAGTTTGCCGAGAGAGGAGTAGAGGAAGAAGACACGGAGGAAGAAAAACGTTCCTTTCTCCTTCCTCCCTTGTCCTTTTCTTATAATTCCATTCATGGGTTGGCCTCAGCAGAAACTGAGCTATTCCCGTGTCTCTCTCAACTTTCTCCCCACGGGGAGAGAATGGAGGAGGTGAAATAAAAGTTGGACTTGAGGGAGTCTCATATTGTTCAAAAGTTTGGAATTTGATTTGAAGGGCTCGAGCGGGGCAGACCAGAATGGGATGATGGAGAAATGGAATAAAGAAGGGGAAAAGTGAGAGCGGCGCCCCATCGTCCCGTATACTTTTCAAGGGGAAATGAACACAAAATTGGATGAGAAGTGAGTGGAGGAGGAGGAGAAGTGGAAAAACTTTGAGATAAGAGAGATGATTAAGCATTGTTGTTTCTTGGATTCCAATAGCTCATTTCATTATTCCCAACTTAAAGCAGAGGGAGGAAGGAAATCCGACGGCGGAAACAGAAGCAGCAGCTGCCAGTGAAATTAACGAACTGGAGCAAGGGAGGAATCATAGTTCCCGCGCTCCATTGTTTTCTTTTTGTAAGGGGAACATGTTGAAGATTATTATTATTATAAGCTTTAATCCTGGGAGCTTAGTTTATTATCGTTTAATAAGGACTTAACATTTTCAGTTTGGTTACGGAATTCGCCAAAAGCGTTTCCATTAAAACCAAGCTCGAATCAATGGTTGCGGACCGGGAAAAAATTAATTGGTTTTCCGACTCGGGGTTCAGGAACGAAAGAGGACTCTGGGGAAAGCGTAAAGTGATTGTTGCGTAAATGAAGCGAGACGGTCTGTATAATATATAGTCCTTTGCGGGTTTCCCGCGGTATGGTTCCAGTTTCAACTGCTTCATATTGAATTAACTCTCCCCCAACGAGTATTTCATCGGGTCTTGATTGTTTTTGAAGTAATTTGGAATTCTACCTCTTGTTTCTACAGTTTCTCCGCTGGTTTCCAACTATTTTTCCTACTGATTCAATTAAATTCAATTTCTGCACAAAATACGAAATGTTGACTTTTGTCTAGATGGGGGCTGGGGTAAAATTTAACAGATGCTACAAATCGCAATTTACTTCCCCAAAAACGTCTGACTTTATCTAACCCGCCTCCCCCCCCCTCCAAAAAAAGAAGCTAAAAACAACTTAACTTTCGAAAATGGTATACATTAGGTGGAAAATTGAAATATTTCTCCAGGAAACAGAACTTAAGAGGCTATAAGCCAAGTATATCATAGTTAGGAATGTACAGCCATATCAATAGTACTTACGATCGTACCAGAGGTGGTTATTGGGGATATTACAAAAAGAATAGTAGTTTCATTCTCCATTTTGCAGAACTTGATAAATATAGTTATTGTCTCACTTTAGAAGTTAGCTTATTTAGAAATTAAAAAATACTTACGAGACTCAAAAATTTAGAAAGTTTATTACTTCAGAACTCATGTTGATGCACTCCACAATATATTGAATTGAAAAAAAGAAGAATTTTTCCGGAAAGGTTCAGATTCGAAAAGTTTGTTTTTGGAGAAAGTCTGCTACAGCAGGGTGTACAGCTACCGCGGTAATAGAGAAATTAAATTCCAACGGCTTTCTATATTATCCCATTCCGCACTGGAGCTCGCTCTAGCGGAAGCGAAACTAACTTTTACAAATCCACCTTTCACTTTTTGTTTGAATTCCGTGGAGACAGGTGGAGAGTTCACGTTGGTTGTTTCCGTTTGCTTTCACTTTCACATTTGTACTCGCTCAACCCGCACTCAGGCCCTAAATAAGGAGAAAGCGAGCAGGAAAGTTATCAAATACAATGAAACAAACAAACAGTCACGGACCCACTCACTGTCACTTAGGAAGCCGAGGAGGAGAGACAGGCAGGCAGAGAGGACAATGGAATTTATGTGACACGCCGAGACAAGAGAGAATGTGGAAGAGGAAATGGAATTTGAATTGGAGAATCATTTGCGGGCTTCACTGTAAATTGCGCCAGGAAACGCCATGTGCGTCAAACAAGATTAAATTCTTGAAATGTGACATGAGTATTTTATGTTCACCTCAAGCTACCGATTATACTCATTCCCGTCCCGGCTTTCCCAGTTCACTTTTCTAGTCTTCAGACACTTCAAAAAACTGGTAACTAGGCCGAGTCCGATTTTACAGATTATTAGAAAGCTGCTTTTTTTCGGGCCTGGATTCCCCTTGAATGTAAAAGGAAAGAAGAACTGAATAGGGTCAGAGACGAAATTGTTTCGATATGATTCCTTTTCTGGATTCCATTTTAGATATTCAGTTTCCGCCCAACTAAATGATTTAAACTTTGAAATTGACTCAACGCTCACTCCCACGACTTTCCAATTTCGTCTTATTATCATTTTTTTTTGGATAGAAATCAATAAAATTCCAAATCGATTATATCACGAGAGGCACCAAAAGAGAAGCGAGGAGAGGGTCCATTTTTTTTAACAGAATTTCCTAAGCATCATTTTAAGAGCATTCCCAGCTGTCCCTTTCTAGGATAAAATCGTATCACCACCAGCGTGCTGCTCGTGCTCCACTTATTTTCGCCCCGACTTTATGGGAAACCAGAATAGTTTCGCCTTTTATACTCGAAATAAAACTTTAATGGAATCAGTTCCGTAGTCGGGGGAAGATATTTTGATTTTTATAACCAATAAAATGAGAGTTTACTCTATAGTGGCAGTGGGGGAGCGCAAGTTGCATGAAAAAAGTTTACTACCACGCAGGTACTTGCTCTCCGCAGGGAACGTGTTTTCCAGATTCGTCGTACTGAACCTCTTTCCTATTGGATTGGAGATAATCAGTTTACATGATTTAGTTACACTGTGCCCAAAGGAATTGATTTTTAAAATATTTTTCGTTTCGCGGGAATTCTGGATTCGGAATAATGCCTCCTTTTATAATAAGCACAGGGAATTGTGGTGCCTGGGGGTTCACTGATAAAATGGCAGAGGGACATGGGACAGGAAGCAGAAAGGAGATTAATTGTTTTTCGACATGTTTCCCAAGGGGTTGTAATTCCGGCAGTAAGGCAAACTACTCTATTACTTGGGTTGAGTTTATCTTGTGGACACAGGCCAGCTCTCTTGCTTCCTAATATCCGGCAAACTAGCCTGGAGAAAGTTTATTTTTCACTGATGTTTCATTTTCTTTCTTCCTTTCATCCAGAAAAGTAGAAAAGCAGGATTGTCACTGCCATTTAAAGATTTCATGCCTCGTGCCATTCCTTGAGATTACTCAGATTACTCGTATGGGTAACGTTTAAGACGGGAGGATCTATATTCGTGACTCTCTCAAAAATTGGTTTATTTAACCCAAAAGTTGGCGTAAGAAAAACACGGGTTCTCCACCAAGATTTTGGGTGGAAGACGCTGGAAGTCAAGAATTCAAAAATAGAGTTTGCAAAGTTTTAGTCTATTAACATTTTTAAATTTTATGTAAAGTTATTAGTGTTTGCCTTTTGGAAAAGATTGAACGGGGGTCCCTCGTAAATTTGTGTCTTGTTTCGGATTTTATAAATATAATTCTGAATCCGAAAGCAAGACCAGGAACTATTAGTTTAACGATTTTTAATGAATTTTAAATAATTTGGTTATTCAAATTGGCTTTTCTTAATTATTGCCGGGATGTAGGTCCCACCAAATTCGGGCGTGAGCATATGGACGGGATAAATCTTGACTAGTTCTGCCTTCCATTCCGCCTTGTCGAGGCCAAAGAGTCGAACTGACTTCTGAGAATGAAGGGACGTGAGGGGTCTAATGATTGAGTACAACGTCTCAAAAATCCTTGGAGCTGACAGAGAAGAAAAGATACACACGTGTAGTAAATTTAATTAATATCTTTCTGGTCCTGTTTCCTTGGATGCAGACAGGGAAAGTGGCACTTACTGTTGACCACTATCATCGTCTCTGCAATTTGAGGGTAGTTGTTTTCATAATTATTGACCAAATTTATCCACCCACTCACACCTGTTGGAATAGAGGGAAAGGAACCCAAATCTCATAACACTCATACATTGCAAATAGAAAGAGCATAAGAGGATCAATTCCTGTGGGATTACATTGGAGACACGAGTGGGTGCGGAGATCGTAGCCAGCCATGTTGAAGAGGAGATGAGTTCCGATGAATTCCTTTCCCGTCTCATTGGATACTTTGTGAACATTATGGACTGCGCTTTCAAATCCAAAGAGGAGATACCGCCGGATCTGTTCCCGTTGGCCATTTAGAATCAGACGACGAATATTGATTGTTCCGAGCCGAGTGGAAAGAGCTTAGAAAAGCAGATCAAATGTTGTAACAAATCAATATACTAAATTAATGAACCCTAACCTGGCCGTCCATCGTAGTCTCTCAAGTTGAAATGGAAAGGATATTGATACTCGAATCGACTCCAGTCCTCATCCAATATCTCATCCATCCGGTTCTCCTTCCTCCACACAAAGTTCTGGCGGGTTAAAAAACGAAACATGGAGACAGGGAAAGTCTATTGAAAATCGAATCCTCAATTTTAGGGTTAGCGCGCGGCGCAGCCCGTTCCTTTTTTTCCGCAAAAATTTCCCAAGAAATAAATGAACGACTGTAATTGCTCTCAAATTTGCACAAACACTCTTGCATTATGTACGCAAGAATTTCTGCACACAAATATCAGTGCACTTGTTAGATGGGAAGGAAGAGCATTTAAATGTTCCAAAATAGTAAGAGAGCTTTCTCCGCCTTTACCTTCCTTATCATTTGCTCAGCTTCCTTCAGGTTGAGGCCTCGGGCTAAAATTGGAGAGAAAGGGATTAAGAAAGAGATTAAGGGATCGATTCTCTTTCCGCCCACAGCTGTTTTTTAAAAGGGATTTTGTGTAATAAACAACAAACCTCGAAGCCATCGGATGAGATATTTATTTTCGTGCATGTAAATCTGGGTGAGTCCATCTTGGACTAAATGTCGAAACTGAAAAAAAAAAATTAAATAAAACATTTAAAAAAAGTAAATACGCAATCTTTTTTTTAAATCTGGCGCGGTTGAGGTTACCGCTTGGATGGCTTTGAGTTCTGCAGCGGAATATGAATCTTCTGCAGCGAGCACATCTGATACCGAAACCCACCCTGCCCAAAGAACAAGAACAAGTTGCAACTGCAGACAAATTGACGTCCGCATTATCGTGATCTCTTTAGTTTACTGCTTTGCAGAACCACTCCACTCCACTTTTTTCTTCTCATAACTTTTTTTTTTAAATATATTGATGCTTGTATAGGACGTAGCTGTGGGAACGGAATGGGCTAATGTCGAATTGATGAGGTAATGGGCGGTTCCGAAGGTCTCTAATACCCTGGGATTTGGGATTCTCCAATTACCTAATTTAGGCTCAAGTACAACAAGAGATGAGCAATTTAACAAAATTATAAAGGTGGGTTAGGAATCCCACCATCCCCTGCAACTTTTTATTCACATTCATAAACTTGGCGTGAGTCCTTGCAATATTTCCACTAGTCTACCTTGACACCTTGAATAACACGCCGCTGAAAAAAAAACAAGTCTGGTGTGCAACAATCTCTCTTTCCCATGCAGAAATATATAATACCATGTCATGTCATTTTTATTCCAATTACTTCCATTTGTTCACCACTTTTTTCAGTATTTTTTCCTCGGCAAAATCGTAAATTAGCAACCCCTTTTGCAAAACCCTGCTTATGGAATTCCTTTCCTAACAAGAAATGATGGAAATTCCATGTACATTTTTTTGAGTTGTTAGCCGGCTGCCGGTATCCGGCTGACAACAGTTGAAATGAACTGAATAATTTAATTTTTACCCGGAAATTCGAAAAGGGAACAGGAGACTACGGGTTTTATTTTTTAAAGACTCTTCCATATGAAAATTGGTTCATGAAATATTTACTCCCACCCCTGTTACCTTCTCCTATCTTGGAAAATAAGTTTTTCAGGCGTGTAGGAGGCCAACAATCGGAGTTTTGATTGGGTAAAATGAATTTCCCGAACTCCCTCGTGTAAATATTTTAGTAAGAATTCTCGCAAAAAAATGAGGATCGAAAGGTGTCAATTTATCTCCTAAAAATTTATAAGTTTACCACCACCACCAGGGCCGAATTTAAATTTTTAAACACTCCCCTCCATTTCCCCGTCGCAGCATAAGTTGATTTGAATCGAAGGCTTTTCCTGGCCTTGAGTCATAGTTGGAGCGAGAGTGAAAGCAGAGGGCGGCGGAAGTTGACGTGAAAAATGGAAAATATAATAACAGTGAGTGTGAGACTGTGAGTCACGTTTATTAAGGCGTTAGGCCCACAGTCAGAGTTTTTTGAAGAGGAAAGTGAGACAACATAATTCTTGCTCTTATCCCATTGGCGTGTGTCAGAGTCACTGCGGGGTTTTAAGAAACGTGGACGTGGACAAAGCATAATAGGAAGGATGTATTGCACAGGAACAGTTTCCTATGATTATATCAATCCAACTCGGTCTGGTGCTGCTTTCACTTAAATTCAACTCCTTTCTCCACTTCGTGACTCAGTCCACTTCTTTCCTCCTTTCCTTCTCCACGCCAAGTTTCACAGGGGAAAACTTCCGTTTCCTCCTAAAGTGTAGCACAATTAGGCTCATTTGCTCTCCTCACCACCCGGCAGTAAAAAGAGAAGGTTGGTAATTAACCGCAGACGTGGGGACCGAAGGAAAGGAGGAAATAAATTTAATAATTATCTCAGCTTTACCCAAACAACGAGGGCTGTTTTCAACTAAAAGTCGAACCAAACCTCACTTCAACTCACTTAAAACTTCATCCACTCAACAAGTCTCAAAGTCCTGCTTAGAAACAATCAAAGTGGTGAAAGGCAATTTCGTGGATATTATTCCCACAATTCGAACGATTGAAATTCCAGGAGTAAGTTGGAGTGTGTATTGGCAGAGAAAGTTCTTAGCTTGCATTGCGGATTCGGTCGAGCCTTGTTCTTCCACAAACCCCGTGGGCAGTTTTTGGTTCAGACCATAGAGAGTCTTCGAATGATTTCAGTTGTTTGGGACACTCATATGTGATCATCTCTTCACGAAATGTCTGAATGTCCAAGCTCTTCTCATCATCACAACGCACAGAAGAATGATGCGGTAATTTTAACAATAATTTAATCCCAACATTCCATTAGAGTTAGCCAAACTTCTGTGAATCTCGCCTGAATATGAGAGGCTAGGGAGAAGAACGGATTAAACCGAGCTGCATTTTTAGTAAAGACGTTCTCGGAGACGGGAAAAGTAAAAAAAAAAAAAGAAACATGTTGCAAATAGTCGTATTCCGCATGTTCAAATCCTTTACAAATCCTTTTTTCATCGGATTAGGTTTACCAAACAACTGAAAGTCCTTCCAGTCTCATTTCTTTAACTTCCTCTTGTCATATTCCTTTTATGTACAACATCAAAAGTTTGGTGAAATAAAATTAAATTGGTTCATCCAAAAATAAAACGAAACATTTCCCAGCAATTCTAATAATATGGCCATAAAACACGGAAAGGCCGCAAGCGAGTCTCAATTCCTTTGTCAACTTTTTAGTAGTCATTTGCGATGATGAGGAAAAATAATGTAAGAATCCAATAATAACTTTTGAAACCAATTTCCCACTTTTTGCTTTGACGTGTGTATCGAATGGGGAGCAGCAAATTTTAGAATTTAGTCGCACGCTCGGGGAGCTTAGTATAGGATGGCTCCTAGTTTATGACAATGTGCCATTGTTAGACGCTCCAGCCTGCGCATGAATAAACTAGGGGGATTATAAGTGAGGCCAAGTTCTTACAGCCTGACCCTCTCATAAATCATTGAGACCGAGGACAGAATTGCTGGGCTGAAGATGATTGATATTAGAGAAAGTCGTCTGTCTTTGGCCGCGAGGGAGGAAGGTTCAAAGTGATACATCTTCCGCACTCCCTTGTTGACATACTCCGTGAGTCCAACATTCTCTGCTCAATTTGTTTAGAACTCTCCGGTTGCCTGCTCCACTTTCACTCAATTCTTGTTTAATATTATTTTACCGTAGTCTGTCTCGGACTAACCCGTATGAATCCTGCTACCGGTGAAACCACAATATGATCGTTAATCATTACCCAAACGCTTTTCTACTCGAATCTTTCGACATCAAAAGATAATCGAGACATTTGTGCCTCCTTGTCGAAAAAACGTCATGATGGATGTTTCAAAGGAATCTTTTGGAAATGTACAGTCTACCGTAGGAATTGATTGTTCCTATTTTAAACTCCTTCCAACCTAATTTCTATTCTAAAGATCTGGCGCTTCCGCTATATGTAGAAAATTTATAAAGCTCACTCGCATGCTTAGATTCCGTGTGGGTGAAAATGAGTGTTCTTTTCAATGTATTCACAAAAGAAATCTCTGACATTCTATAATAAATTTGAAGTAAAATGGGAAACCCTTCTCAAAAGTACTTTCACCAACGGAGAAATTTTACAATGGAAATAAGGAAAAGGAATGCTCTACTCTACCTTACAGAAACGTAATGTGAATGCGGAGGTTCTCATCTTTTCTCCTTTCGTTTTTGAGTCATCGCCTTACCCTGTTTAGCATTATTATTCTGATCCCATTATGCCGTCAAGAAAAACCTGCATGGTTGAGAAAGTGATTCAAAGAACAACGTACAATTTTTAGCAACGCCATATGTAAATGGAGAGGTTTTCTTTCCTTCCGTCGATTTAGATAAAATTTACTTCATGAAAAGTTGACAAGTGGGTCACTAGAGTGGGGCTTCCAGCGCGGCACACAAACCTATCATTATTTTTTCTATTGAATAAAAAAGTTTTAATTTTCTTAAGATTTCTGCGAGAAGTTTCTTGGACCAATATCGAGGGAGCCTGTTAAAGAAAGGATATTTTCTCCGGGAAGACTAAAACTCACAACCACTTTACCCTTCCGTAAAGTTCCTTTAGCGGTTTGACTAAAATCCGCGCTCCACTACACAGGAAAACTGAAACTTTATGCTTTGGTCGCTGATTTGGCGCATGCAGATTGGTTGAAGTGGAGTGCGGATTTTAGTAATTTTAGTCAAACCCTTTAAATCATGGCAAGGCTAAGTGGGGCTTGAAGTTTAGTCTACCCGGAGACAATGCTTTCCCCAGATCGCATACTTGGTCCTCGAGTAGTTTTAGTTGTTTTCACCAACTTTCAACAGATTATCATAGATTAGCATTAGCTCTTCGGAACTCATCGAACTCTGTTGACCAGATACAAGTTGTATGTTCGGTCCTATCATCAGAGAGGACGCCGACAAATGATTCGGCGTTTCAAATGTTAAGTGGAGAATGTTGCCCAACACGGTTGACAAGATACAGCTTGAATGGCGGCGAACTACTCTCAGAACTAGAGTAAACGATGATAAGTAAATAAAATTATATTTTTTCAGTCTAACCGGGGATGAACCACACTAAAGTGGAATCTCATATCTCGATGAGCGCCACGTGTGTGATAGAGGGACACAATATAACTACTCTCGGAGAGTATTAGGGTCCGACATTCAACTGTTGCCATTGCGCGAATTTTCAAAATTTTTGTTTGTTGAAAAGTTCCAATGGACCCCCTCTGAACCTTGTTTTTTTTTGTTAAGTATGAATACCTTTTTTGGAGAATTTTGCCCAGCCCTGTTAACCAGCTACAAAGCTGTATTGGCCTCTCTTTTCATTACACCGAGCCGGAGAAAAGAAGTTGGGTTCAGTTCTCCTTGACATAATTCGTTCGGAGCTCTCAACGGTTTCCAAATGCTTTCCCTTGCAAATTCTCAAATCTCAAGTTGAGACTTTCAAACATAAAGTTCGTGAAGAGAAGAGTGAAATTTTTAGATCAGTTGAATGAGAGATGAAAGTTTTGGGAAATTGATCACTCTCGAGAGAAATATAGACGAGGCGGGTATTAGGCCCCTGGCCCTTACGTTCCCAATTCAGTGGTTCCCAGAAGAAGAGGATCAAGGTACAAAGAATGACTTAGTGGTGTGTCTACCGAATAGGATTTCTCGGTTGAAATGTGATTCAGAATAGACTAGAGCAGAGCGGTGGAGAAGAAAGTGAGGATGAATAATAGAACCGCAAGAGGAGAAAGGGCAGAATGGAAAACGAGGAGAAATGCTGCACGGCTTTAGTCCTTCCTGAGGAGTCTCAGGGCTTGTCCTATTGGTCTCATTTACTTTTGCAACCATCCGTAGGGTTGTCTTTTCCTGACATCTTGAATCCACGCTATATAATCAGCAATGGTTGGTTGGTTGGTTAAAAGCTTCCCATGCCCCTAATGGTTGGTTGGTTGGTTGGATGAAAAGAGTGGAAGGACAAGCAAAAAGAACGAGCCTCTCCT
>Ga0194135_10002435_pt1 | contig 11306 bp, 8 predicted proteins | sample LitLau_LLRF_2013_FD_134024 | JGI IMG/M metagenome (GOLD analysis project Ga0194135, IMG submission 134024) | Freshwater sediment microbial communities in response to fracking from North America - Little Laurel Run_MetaG_LLRF_2013 (version 2) | ecosystem: Environmental > Aquatic > Freshwater >... | reverse complement strand
CTTTTTGGCTGGAAATATGTTGACATGTGCTTTTTTGAAAATTCGTCTTATCGTTGTTATGAGTTCGAATGAGAAAGGCCGACCAATCTATTCGGAATTTTCCACTCTCGTCAAGACGCAATGATTTGGATTTTAAAAATATCGAGCCATTTGGCAAAAATGTCATTTCAGTCTTGAACTAGGTACTTGATATTTTAGATGTCTATTGCTTGAACGATTGAAATATTTTATGCTGTTTTATTATGAGACAAAAGGCGGGGAGTTGATAGGTATGTGCCATCAGATCATACTATGTATTTCAATTTTGATTTTTAGAGTTGAGTGTTCAGTGCTTCTTGACTTATCATCACTAAGTTAATATTATGGCATAAACGGATCGACCAATAGAATAGTACCAAAGTTTCTAAATTATTGTACCTATTGCTTAATGGCAGCTTCGGCTTTAAAAAAGTTTTATTGTTTAGAGATAACGATGACGCGAAATTCTCAAAATGAGACACACAGCCAGAAAATAGCAAAACGGCTATCAATATACATATATATGTATGAGTAAAACTTATGCTAGACTACATTGCAACTAACTAGCTACACATTAACGTACACGTTACAATGCCAATGACGCAACTATGCTCTACCAATATCTAAACCATTATCATCACCAAATAAGATATGTGTTGAAGGAGTGAATGATAAACGGCAGTCATAATCTGTCTGTTTTCAACAATTAGACGATTCGAAACAAAAATATTTATCACCGGGAATGCGGATTTTACTAGTAAAATAGTTAATTACATGGGCATAGATTAAGAATCATCGTCCAGGACTAGGATGATATACTACTGATGGACAAATAATCAATTAACTCGCTGCAAAGAAGATAAACACTTGATGACTTCAAAATAGAACGATGAAGGGCCTATTCCCATTATTAGGGCTATTCCTTTAAGGATGCGCCTGGGATCAAATTAACTTTTTCTGAGAGACCACAAAAACCAGCTCTCTGAGATGAAACACAAACTGCGACTCATTACATAATCAACCTAATCGCAGTTCATTCCATCGAGCATGGGCCTGAATCCTATTTGGATCTTTAAAGGAGTAGCCCTAGTCATAACTTGTTCGAAACTCTATGCCCGTAAAATTACCAATTATTATAAATAAATTAGCGAAAGTCTATTTCCACGAAACCGTTTCTCCCCATTCATGAAAAAGAGAATTCATTGCAAAAAGCCCGTCTTAACTAAGTAGATGCAGGTTACAACGGCTCCCAGGTACAAAACAGACAGGAACAATACAACACATCTATACGCTTAGACGCAACAAAATGAGAAACGCGGTATACATAAACTTATTAGGTAATAGAACTTCCCCCAACATAAGGCCCGTTATTGTTTGACCCGGGCCGAATTGAGTTCATAAACATAAGAACAGCGATTGAGTTAGCGTACCTACTTTTGGTGCGGTTGAGTCGAGATTGGGTCAACTAGGTCCCGCAGAAAAAATGAATTAAACTCGGTCAAAATCCAACTTAGAACATTAAACGTTCTATCTTCTGAATGAAAATCGAATCCGTGGAAAAACAAAGAAAATGAATAAAATTAAACGGAACAGACAAGGGCCAACAAAATTAACAGAGCTCCCAAACATTTAAACAAAGGCTATGTAACATAATATACATAAATACATCCAACTAAAATCTGACAACATCAATAAAATTATTAACATAAATAATAACATTGTAAAATTTTAAGGAAAAGAATAAACAAGGAATAGGATGGATACCCATTATCAAACAATAGTCAACATAAAAGTAGACGCACAAAGAAGACTAGGCAGGTAATAGATTTTCAAATATTTTTTAACAAACAATATTTTTTGGTTAGTGGTATCAACCAAATTCAAATAAGGAGCTTCACCTGGCTGATTTTAAAAAAATCCACCGCTTCTCCACAGTCAGTGGTCGTTGAAGCTCAGTTCCTTATTCCGTTTTTGTGGTGAAACAAATAATAATGGGATTCTCGCCAAGTCTAAGAATGAAAGAATGCGTAAGAGTGTCTGAAGTTCTAATGAGACGTTCATTCTTATTGGTCGCGCCCAGCCAATAAGCATGCTAGTTTCAATAGAGCATCGGACATTCTTTCATTCATAGAATTAGCGGGAATGCCATTAACATTTAAAATGACTTAAAATAATTAATAACTAACGTTAAATAAAATGTCCAAACCCCCCTGCCGACCACCTCTCCACAACTCAGGGCTCATAACGACACTTTTTTTAATTCATTACCGTTGATTTTAAAAGGACCGGAAACATCCACTTTTATAGTTTCTGAGTCTACTTCTATAGTTTACTATTAATTGATTTCGTAAAGTTGACAGGATGCATCCATGCCATTGAGAAGCAGCACTTTCACCTGCGTCGTACCTAGTCGCATGAGAAACCGTACACTTCCAACACTTTGATCTCGAAGTCCTGGCCACTGCATAGAGGCGGGTTGTTGAACGTGTGGCAGCTGTCCGTTTTTCCAAAACGCACGTTCTCGTCCATCCAAAGAGCCTGGGAACCACTGAATCAAACACCCATATCGTTAGACAAGGAACATAAAATGATTGCGGAGTACATAGGGAATAGTAGAGCTGTGAAGCCGACTGCCGAATGTCCCCAAACGCCTACCCTACCACGCTTAGCGAAAATCTTCGGACGCCCGCTACCGTGCTTAGCGGTCACATGTAAAGATCTACCGAGAGCTTCACTTTTTTAACATTGGGTTTGATATATTGTTAAGCTATATCCGTATGCCTAACATGACATAAATTCTAATGGCACTTCCCACCAAAATGCGCAAAAAATGCAAAGAAGAATATTGATTTTCGAGGTCGTCGTTTGGCCGAAGCCTTCTTTGGGTTGTAAGGATATGGGATACGAATTGATACAAAATCCTGTAATGTCGGTCGGTGACAAAATGGCCTTTACGAGGACAATAATGTTGTCACAAAACGAGCCTCAGTACCAAGGCCACGAGGACGGACTACACTACTTGATAGGCGAGAAAGTAAGAACGGTAGGTGAAAGCTTTAGCGGTGGTGGTAGTAAAGGTTTTTTTTTGACGGCACTCTAATCAATTCTCTCCCAATGAAACCAATACGTGAATAAGCCAATGGCATCGATAGATATTTGTTTTGAGTAATGGTGTAAAGTTGACGTATGTCACTCTACACTTAAAAACTTCCCACGACCTAATAATGAATGTATCAGATACAGATACATGAAACAATATTTTCAATGATAATCAGTCAGACCTTGTAAGACACAGTCTGACATAAATAAGTATAAATAGATTGATTGACTCATTTTGCTATCTATTGGGAGTCCTTACTATTTATAAATAGAATGGGTACACGTTTATTTTTCACGATGGAATAGGTAATACAAAAAGCTTACCCTCCACCGATAGTTAGCATTTTTGCGTCGGCAGCCATAAAGAGCTCCGCGGAGTGGTCCAAATGGCCGTCGCCGGCTTTCTGCTGGGTTCCCACCCATGGGTACTTGACGCGTTCAGGGTACAAGCTAAACAAAAAGGTTTCCCCCGTTCCGAAATAAGCTTGACGGTTGCCTTTGTCATCTTTTACATTCCTCTCGCCCCATCTAGTTGAACAGTAAGCTCCAAATACCTAAAAACAATTAAGACGCTTAAAATATTCTCGTGTATACTATTATTTTGGCTCAAGGGTACCTCTAATTACACATGTAGGCATCAGGGACTATATTTTGGCGGTACATTCCGCGTGCCAAAAATAGAAACCCGCTGTGTTTAGCTTCTCAGGTTACATGTCTTTGAAATTAGATTTAAAGCGAACGGTTCATTACTCTTTAAAACAGGGTTTAACGATTTCAATAGATGGCTTAAAATCGTTTACCCTAAGATAAGTGTAATGTATCGTTCGCCTTAATAGACTAGTGCTAGTTGCGCTATAGTCGTACGGACTTTGTCTATTTAGTGACATGCTAGACATCTACTCGAACTTTCAGGACCAACTCATTTGGTAGGAGAATTCCTGCCAGTAATTAAATAATAGGGGTTCACACGGTGCGGTATGTTTTTCGAACTTAGCACAGAGGTCCCAAGCGTAGTTTATCAAACAAACATTCCAACCGGGAAATAATTCCAACAATTGTGCTAAATATTTCCTGGTTCGACTTTTTGTTTGGTAAACAACAACGTGCAAAATTCGAACAGAAAAACATAACGCACAGCGGGCATCCCTAATTTTCCTACCTCGTTTGTAGAGGTTTTGATCATGAGTAAGGTGGGTTCGTAGTTTTCCACCCGATGGTAGAAAGTGGTCAGCGAACATCCGTGTTCCTCTGTTGTGTAGAGCAGTACTGGCTGGTACATGGCGATCCGCATAGGTAACCATGACCATAGCGCTAACAACTGAAACAGGATAAGCATATTCGTCAAAAAAGCACATTAGTAGGTACTAGGCACTAGTCGGCGACCTCTCTTTAAACGCAACTTTTTTTTAAGATTAACATTGGAAAAAATAAAAGATGACGCTTAATGGGAGGTCCTCTCAATTGATGCCTTTTCTCCTTTTTATATTGGTACTACTTAACATTAAATGTATTCCCAATATCAAAGACTATAGATTAACTTACACCGACCACCTGTGTTACGACGTGGAAGGCAGCTCTTACAGCTTTTTTAGCCACTACCAAACATAACAAGGAAAAAACCCTTAAAAAAAGAATTATGGGCTTAAATGGGACCTGGAAAACACAGGTCCCCCCGAAGTTGCGCGTGGACCTAAGAAAATGACTCAGGTCCATTTCCAAGTCCATATTTGCCACAAATTTTAACATGGACGTGGCCAGTCTTGTTAGTCTATAGTCCCTGCCATATTAGACGATAATGAAAAATAAGATGAAATGACTCCTTGTCTTCTGTTTTTTAATATGTATTTTACTTAAGCATCTATGGCTGATGTTCAAACCAATAAAACAAAACACGACTGCGATTAGCTTAAATATCATCAGATCTATCAGTGGGGCCATTCATTTCAGAAAGGATGCTCAATGCTCATAGAAATTAATTGAATGATACCTACTGTTGGGAAAATAAAAACATAGAAGGTACTAAATTACGCATAAAAGATCAAGAGTTTTAGTCGGAGCTTCTGCAATTTTTATGATCTTGATAGTTGAATAATGACATTGTCGCCCTAACAAAAATTGAGTATCTCATTTTTTCTGTTGCCTTATTTGAATGACCCCATTAATGATGGCACAACTCTTTGTTAAAACTAAAATGGAATACCGTCTATACTATTAATAATTAGGGGGGATCACGATTAAATGAAAATTTGTGAGGGGTAATAATCAGGATTAGGAAGCTTCTAACCAACAGGAAACGTTACAATAGAAGCTATCCTGAATATTACATTTTAATTTGATCGTGATCCCCCTACTTTTTGTAAATAAAACAGAGCACTAACATGAAATGTCATAATGATGGGAAATGAGGTGAAAAACTGAAAACAAAACATAATGCAATAAATAATGACGAATAGCAGACAAACAATACAATCTTTAGGTAGAAAATGTACCCAGCAAGGCGAACGACACTGCATGACCCAAAAATGAGACATGCATCATGAAAAATAAAAGTCAATAATCAGAACGGGTGTTTCGATACTTTTGGGTTGAAAAACAGGAGGAACCTGTGAGAAGCATTAAGTGTTGAGAAGTGTTTTATACTTATTTAACCTTTCTTTATCACACCTAGTAACCCCCCCAAAAAAATCTCCAAAACCACAAACATCATTGAGACCAACAACATCAGTAGTTGCATCTAGAGATGCACATGATTATCAAACCAATTAATAGAAAAGTATATAAGCATAGCAGCGAATTTTATTCTTTTACAATATAGGGTTGAATGGAAGAATGGTTCTTTAGGGCCAAAATCCGCCCACTTTCAAATTTAAAGTCATTTTTCATTTCATTATTATTGTTTTAAGTCATTTGAAAGCATTTGCTTATTTACAGTCTTGGGATGAAGAGTTAAGCATAGAAAAAATGTCTTTCGGAGATTTTACAACTCTTTAGCTAGAATCAGCAATATGCTACTTTGTCTGATTTATTTTATAATGTTTCACTCTTTGTCTGATAGGTCTGATAAGGCGCTTCTCCCCTATTGCAAAATTATTAGATCACAAGTTTTGAATGGAACAACAAGCGGGGAAGCAACGGACGCTCAGGTTAGTTGGCTCCACTTAACAAAACATAAAAATTAGGCAGCTAATAGCAGTGTAAAGTGGGGGAGCCTTTATAATCAACTACGGCCTTAACTACATTGTGGTGTTCTTCAATCTAAAAAACATCCATGCAAATGGATCCTTCAGCTAGTTTGATAGAATCATATTCAGAATAACAAAATGGATGGTACAGTGAAAACAGTTCTTCTGTTTCTCCGCATTTTATGTTCAAAGTTGCTGGAGAACTTATGAAGCCTCCCAAAACCGCATACAAATCAAATGGCGTGCAGGCAATATTGTGGTTCGGGTTCCTTGACTTTGTCAGTGTGAGACGAGTATTGTGGTGGTGGTTTCTGGTCATAGATTTTTGTATGCTCCCTATATAAGGGGTAACGTAATAAAATCTCGAGCAACTTTGAAAATAAAGTTTGATTGAGAGATGGTTGAGGCCTTGCACAGAAAAACTGTATTCACCGTCCGACCCTAGTGTTTCATTCTGAATCTGATTTTTTAAATAGCAGTGAAAGTGTCCATTGGGAGAGGAGCTGAAACTCACCTGATCATGGTCCACCACTTTGGAATTGACGCAGTGGACCGGGAAAACTCCCTGAGATGCGACTCTCTCCACTGGGGATCGCGCCCCCTGTAGCCCAGCAACAAACACACAGCCACACTCATAGTTAGCTTTGCTACCTATTAACCCCTAACAAGTCTTAAGTTAAACTGGAACAAATTCGCCGGAGTTGAAGCAATGCCTAGTGTTGTTCCCCTCACTCCCTGCCCTGTATTGATACGCGAAAAAAAGAGAAACAGCCCTAAAAAGTCATGTACTAGACTCCGGATATTAAAAAGGAATGGCCTACTGTTTTTAATCCTTGCGACAGAAAGATTTTTGGTCTCAACATTTTTCAGACACCTTTACCACGTGATGACTGATGACCCTTTACTGTGACTAGGGCCCGATATTATACAATAAAAATATGTCTAAAAGTTATATGCAAGTCGTGATAAAGTGAAAAGATTAAGAGAAGCTCAAGACACTCTCTCCAGATGTTTTTCAGTAATACAGAGATAAGGCACGTTCTATTTTTATTCATTGCAGATATGGACATGAATTTTCCCCATTTAAATAGCATCGGTTCATCGGGTTGGCGCATTTATGTATGTGTAAAGAACATGCGTCGTTTAGAGTTTAGACGGACATGCAGGTCAGAGAGGCTGGGTAGTCATGAAAAGTGACACACTCCAAACAGTAATACGATTCACAAAAGTCAAATTAATAATTATTACTACGGAATATAAAAAAATTGAGAACACAAACAATTTGGCGATCGTACAACCAAAATTGACAATCTTACTTTTGATTTCTGTTTCCTACACTGGGTGTAAAATAATTATACATTTTTAGGCGAATCGAACTTTTCAAAAGAAATTGGCATCTCAAAATATATATTGGTGTTTTTTCTGCAGGCTATCGGATGGCGTATGTACCTGGTACCTGGAAAAACAGGTTGTCCATTAAAGGTTTCGTCTGGAGTGTGTCACTAAATTGATTAGTAGGGATGTAGACGGACACATGATAACAGCCCAGAGTACAGTCGACAGAGTCTACCTACGTCATGCTGGGACACCACGCCTTTTCGGTAGAGCGAGTTTTGGCGCCCAAAGGTCCTTGTCCAAGTCTGGGGGTCGTACTCCTCATCCTACCATCACCCACCACCACCATCACCAGAACAAACCCATATTTACATGTTATTACACTACATTTTATTCAACTTCAATACGTTTGATCAGAAAAAAGAGCAAAAATACTTATAGGTGTCAGAAACATTCTATATCCTTTGCCCATTGGTACTATCTATTCATAATAATATTTTTTTACTTCAATTTTGGTAAACCATCAAACTGCATTTCTATTCCCCATCCCGACTTCTGGGAGCTAAATACTTTTTTAGCTAGGCTATAATTATTTAAATTTCGATTTAAAGAAATGATTTGACTAGTACTTAAAATTTAAGAAAAGAGAACAAAATTTGTGCAACCGTAATCTTAGCAGTTATTAAAATTTAACTGAAAAAACGCATTGAAAAACAAGCAACATTGATGCATTCTGGAACATTGATAATTGTCGGTCTATCGATGGTAAAGAATGACACCATTGCTGCAATACCCTGTCCACAGATAGGATAAGACCAAAAACCTATTTTTAGGGTGACCGTGATACCGAAAACAAATAGAAGCGTTCGTATTAGCATATTATATCGTCTTTTCTTCTTTAAAAAATGAGTTATTTAATAAACACCGTTTACATTTTAGAGAACAAATAGGGTCACTTACTGTTTGCGAACAGGGTATAACAAATAAGGAATAAGAGGCAATCAGGATTACTGGAGGGGAGGTCGGGAGATTTTGAAGCTAATTAGGTACTAGACAGACAGCAATAGGTTCAAATGTTGTAGGGATCAACGATAATTTTTTTTCTCAAATAAATAAATAAGTAAATAAATAGGTAACCCAAATCTCTGATCTCGATTTACAGAGGCCAACTGAACTGTTCAAAAAATGCATCTGCTCAACATGAATTTTGAACTATTGGAAAACCATAATACCAATCTGGTTTTTAACGGTTATTCATAGTGGATTCATTATCTGTACTACTTGGGTAGATTAGTTATACATTTTAGTACAGAAAGGGATACTTAATTTGTTTCCTATGAGGTAATGGAATTATTATTAGTAGGTATACCAACTTCAGACAACTGCAGTTTCGGAAGCCTTAGTAACCACTGGCCTGTGTTACACGCTACTTTAATTTGCTGCTTTATAAAGTACCCATTTAAATTAAAAAGGGGCTGTTAAAAGGGTAAGTTAAAAAAAGGGGCTTACCTCTCGAATGGTGAGTGTATGACTCATTAATTTAATATCGACTTGAGACTGATTATTTGGCAGGTTGTCGGACGACCGGGACCGGATCAGCTGCCGCGACCCCGACACGTTGTTTTTGCTCTTCAATGTCATTTCCATGCTCGTGAAGATGCGCTGGATGTACACCGAAGTTAAGGCCCGAATACCGAAAGCCGTCCTCATCAGCTTCGATGGTGCTACCTGCGAAACAATCATTCATAGTTATTCATATAGAACGTGCCACAAAATGGTGTCCGATGCTAGATTGATTTCCTAACCTAACGCTAGTTACAGACATACGGGATTTTGTCGTGCGACGTTTTCCTGGGTACCGGGGAATGCCCACAATTCATTCAAAATCCATTTTGTCTGTATCTAGCGTAAAGTAATAATATTACTACTACTATATATGCGACTATACGCATTGTTTACACGATGCACCATATATACTTCATGCATAAGGTGCCTTTTTGCAATAAAACTTAAGTCTGCTTACCGGTAACTCCTGACAAAACTTGTTAAAGGCCACCTCTATTCCATTTTTGAGAATGTCGTCGTTGTATTGAAGTGCAGCTTTGTGAAAAAGGACAAGAAGAGACATGGCAACCCTGTAGAGAACTTTGATGCCCTCGTGGAAGTAGCAGTCCATGACGCGGATAAGGTGCGGAAAGGGCAGTCCTTGCAGCACCCACCAAAGCCAATTCGAGTAGATCCGCTCCGCCACAGTTTCATTGCAATGTCGGGCCAAGTGCACCGCCGCCGCTTTCTGAAATTTTACAATCTTGATATAAATCCATGTATGTCACAGAGTAACACACAGGAGGGTAGCGGTCTAGAATCGTCACCTACCAGTGCTGTTAACCTGACACTATAATATTTTATATTCATTGAACTCTATTGTTTAGCCTAGGTTAAAAACAGCCACGCGTCCTTCAAATATTGCGCTATGATTGGCTGACACTGTCAACTCAAAAACGAAGACAAGTCCCCTCATCAATTTTAATGTCAGAAATATAATTAATAATATGGATATCTATAAAGAAAGGTAATTTTTTGCGTAGTTCGAAAAAAGACACTAACTTCATAGACTTGTTTAAACTTGCATCATAATATAAGCGTGACAATAATTATTAGCATGGGAAGTAAAGCCCAGCCTTCCCTCTGTATTACTCAGTGGTCTATGTAACATTATAACCTTGACTCAGAGGACATCTATCGTTGTGTAGGGTGTGTGTTCGTAATCTATTGACATATATCTAACTCGGTCCATGTTCCGATGCCGCGGTTCATCGTCCGATTATACCCGAGGGCTGACGAAGATTATTTCTCTAGTTCAATGATCATCGATTCACACTTATAAGGTAGTATTGAGCGATTTCCCACTTTCATAAAAAACGACAGGTATATGAACTTTGCAAGTGTTATGCTGACCCTACCTGCTACACAGCAGTCGTAATAAAAAATGAACTCGAGAGCCCAGCTTTGAAGAGCTTAGCTATGAGAATTTCGCTGATACGTACCACATGTTTTTTGGTAATTTGCATGACTGTTCTCCAGGTTACTTCGCTCAGGAATTTCGTTTGAGTAACAAACACCTTTTTCTTACTTCTGACTAGACTCACAAGGCTGTTAAAGCAGTCTTCTTCTGTTCAACAAAAGAAAAAAAAGTGAGCACAGCTCAATTCTACAAACAATAAATCATAAACAGTCGCCCTATAAATTGGATAACTGCGATTTGCGCTCATCGTAAATATAAATGCTGACATAATATGTTTGAATTTGAGTCTCTCCAATATGGAGGATGGGCATTCATTATAAAAATATTAATGAGGACTTCCATAAATATAATTTTGAATCTCGGCATAACAGCAATTACGACGTCTATTTATAAACAGGGCGTAACTTTGATGGATGAAGAAATTGAATAAAGCTATTAAACAACTTGCGTTGCCCAGCTTTCCCAATAATTTATAGGTGCAGCTGATATTACTATCGAAACATAAGTTTTTTCTCCCCATTTCCTTTTTAATATACATATAACTTAAAAAAAGGACTTTTTTCAGGTTAGGTACCTCTACTTTTGATAACTTGTCGATAATCTCAAATTGATTTTTATTTTAACATCTAGAGTACCTTCCCCAGTAT
>Ga0194135_10002434_pt1 | contig 11308 bp, 6 predicted proteins | sample LitLau_LLRF_2013_FD_134024 | JGI IMG/M metagenome (GOLD analysis project Ga0194135, IMG submission 134024) | Freshwater sediment microbial communities in response to fracking from North America - Little Laurel Run_MetaG_LLRF_2013 (version 2) | ecosystem: Environmental > Aquatic > Freshwater >... | reverse complement strand
TGTTAGCACCGCTCGCTCCGCAAACCAGCAGGACTCACCATAAGGACTTCAGCTGCGCCGGGCTCGTCTGTCATAATCTGGAATAAAATTAAAATTGTAATGGTGAAAATGGCGAGGGCCTTATACGAAAACTTTTTACGTTTCAATTACGAGTTACATTACACAATGCCAATAATGACATAACGTAATACCTTTTTCGTATAATGTAACAGACGACGCCCAGAAACATGACGAGGGCAAGGAAAATGAGCAGTCGATCGGTGAGCTCCCTACGTCCATATTTTGCGAGTAGTGACCTAGATGTACCGATTGTTGCGGTCTGTTCCTGTAGCTCTTCCTGTGTATCCTTAACCTTTGCAGACGAATGACCTGTAAAACAAAGAAATTAAATTAAAATCTGTGCAGGATTTCTAAATAGTGGTGAGTGAGAAACTGATGTCGACCCATCGTGGTAAGCAGTGACTGAGCCTTTCTTACCAAGCTGTTCCAACGTCAAGGCACTTTGATTTACAGTGTTGAGGAGTAACCGCTGGGACCGTGAAAGAGAGTCGGTCGTATCCGTAGCCACCCGTCGAGTAGTTTCTGCATTCTCACGATTTCTAAATTAGGAATTAGGAGCACAAAACAAGCAATTACAATTGGATTTCATTATGCAATGCAACACAGAACAGAGCAACTTAAACACAGTAAAGTACTTTTCTTAGTATTAAGCTGTCTGTTGTACTTGTAACTTACCTTTTCATTTTGTCTGCCTAAGCCTACTTCAGATCTGCTTACAGTCACCACAATAAAAATGGACAGAAATTACCAAATTGTTTATGTGGAGTCTGGGGTTTTGAATGACCATTTACCATTACGCTGGGCTACGCCCTTACTTATCACTAATGAACTATTTTTCACAAAATGGAAATGAAAAACGAAAAAAAACTAACCAGTTGAATACAAAAGAATTAAGTTCCCGCGCAAATCCCACTCTATGGTCTTCACGCAATCTTGCCAATCGAAGAATCAAACTCAATTAATTTACTAAAAATCTTTGATAGTTTACTAGTCATGTTTGAATTTATTTCTGGAAAAATATGAAATGGTGAATACTGTTTTGTATTTTCGATTCGTGAGATTGACTGTACCCTTTTATAAAGTACAATTAATTATTCTACTAAGTAAGGTACCGCTGGTAAATATAAATTAAAGTTAGTGCAGTGTTCACTGGAGATACGCAATGGAAAAAAAAGCTTTGAATTAAGAGACGTAGACTTGTACTGCAATTAATTTAAAAAAAAAAACCTCCTAATTACCTCTTAAAATTAGTCATCAAAATAATTTCATATATTCCCTAACGTGTGGAATGTTCCAAGTTCTCACAGTAGTAGATGGATAAGGCAAAAATCAAGTTCTAATGAGGAATGTATTAAATTTCAGTGGTAGTCCTACTTAATACACGAAATTTTAAGGAGTTGAATCGAATGCGTTTGGAAGATTATGAGAACATTAGTTAAGCAGACATTTTGCGCTGCACAATTTGGGAGGCAGTAGAAACTTGTGTTGTGGTGTTTGGAGAGGAGAGCTTGGGTTTGAATTTTGTAATAAATTGTCGTCGTCAGTCTAAGTGGAGGTGTCGGGAGAGCCCGTGAGCGGAGAGCTCTCGCCCGAAGAATCCGTTTGATTCCGTAGTTTCCAGAAACTAATAATTCCTTTGTCCTCACTGGAAGAAATAAGAAGAGTGGGTGTTAGAGATCATCGTCAGTGTAAGGGCATTAGGGGCGTCATATGGAAAGGCCGTAGGCCCGCCCAGTTGACATTGTCATGATATCATCAGTTCTCCGACGAGCCAAAGGAAGGAGACGATTTGGTATCGGCCGTTTCTGTGGCGTAAAAATACAACTAGAACTCATCGCAGCCTCATTCAGTTTCCAAAATTTCACTTGTCCAACGCTGCATGCGTTACGAGATACAGAATCATGTTAGAAATTTAGAAAACTTAATGTATTTAGTCCAGATATTGAAAAAATGGACTTACTTTGAGCCAGTGAAGAAAGCAGTTTTGTTTGAAGCAAGGCAGTTGACCCCGCCCTTGTGAGCTTCCACTTGACCGAGACAAAGGCCGGAGTCCTTGTTCCAAGCTTTCATCATTCCGTCACGGGAAGCGGAGACTAGGTACTGAGGGTGGGCGGGTGGAAGACAGAGCCCGGTGACCCAATTAGTATGTGCTGCAGGGTAAGCCTGAGTATCAAGTGAATACGTCAATTTATTTCACCTCTTTGATGGATGTGACCCTTTAAAGAAGCGGAGTGGAGGGAGCATTACCATGACGTGATGCCCGTCTTTGGCACTCAGGTCCCATTTCTTGATACATTGGTCACGTGATCCTGAGAACAGGGTAGATCCTGAGACTGCCAAGCACTCAATCCCATCGTAGTGTGGAGGATCTAATGTTGCCTTGGGCGGGATTGAGATATTCATCAAAGGCTCATCTGATCCGTAAGCGTAAACCTGCATAAGGAACAAGCGAGTTTAGCCACAGACGTCAACCACAGAATTGGTTTACAATGTTCCTTTACCTTGATGCAATGGTCCTTGCCTCCCGTGACCAGGGTACAGCATCCGTTTTTCCCACTTTGAAACTCCATACACATGACTTGGGATTGATGTTTTCCAGTTATCATTCCGATCGTACTGAAGTTCCTCATGTCCCAAAGCCGCACCGTGTGACCGTAACTCGTGTAAAGTGACTTGGAACCCGAAGTTAATGCGATGGCCGCAATTTGCTGCTCTTTAGATGGATATTGGGAGTAAGACTCGGGTGGTGCCTCAGAAGGGTAACAAATCCCAGCGGAACTAGAACCAAAAACATTTTTGATTTGTTTCATAAAATATTTCACCGAGAAAATCCGAGGGAAAACTTACGACAGTGTGTTGATGCACGTGTTTTTACGCACGTCATAAATACGGACATAGCATCCGGAAGCACAAAAAAGAAGATGAGTCGCCTCGTCGAATTTTACACGAGTAACGATTGCAGGGGCAGTAATTGTCCGAATCTCTTTCATTCGTTCCAAATCCCAAATCTTCACTGCCAAATCCTTTCCGGTAGTAAACAGACGGTCTTCGGTTGAACAAATGTCGAGAACCGCTTTGGAATGTCCGTTTGCCACATGGGTTTGTTGGAATATTGATTTCTGGAAATTGACAGGGGCAATTACCATATACCAATGACAAAGACATGACAACTCTTACTTGAAACGTCAAATACCTGATTAGTTCTTTCTCGAATACTTTTAATGAGTCCCTGTGGTGCACTATGCTCAATGCTGGTCCCAGAAGTGGTTGACGTGAGGCGTTGGAATACATTCTCATTTACAACTCTTCTGGAGGTGCCGGGGGATCCGGGAGCCGAGACGGTTCCAAGTGGTGATGACTCACTGCATTAGTTTGTTAAAGAGGAATTAGAGCATAAAATAAGTTAGAGGCAAATGCAAAATAAGGCAGTGAATTAATGAGGCTTTTGATTATTATTAATTAAGTTAGTTAGTAATGTATATGTTATAAATTACACAAGGAATGTTGTGTCCGCGTTGAAATTATCGGTCGGTGGGTAAGAGAATTCAGAATTAGATCCAGGAACGCCGTTAGGAGCAGAATTAGGAGGGCGCAATGCCTTGGCCATGGTGTTAGTTTTACGTCGACCAGAAAGAGGTTTTGATTGAGGACCCGTTACATTATTCAAGGAATCAGTGGTAGGTAATCCAGAGCCTGATTCCATTATTACAGTAAAGGTATCTCGGCGCTCCAAACTGTATAGAGACAAAAAATAGCACGACATCGAACAGGGTTCAGGATTTAATTTAAAAAAAAAAGAAGAAGCTTAATTTTCACACTTTTAACTAATGACTTACCGTCGGCGATCGTTCGGCATGCGGAGTGAGGAGGTGCGCGTCAGGGAATTTGCACGCAGATCAACTGGAGCAGCAGGTCGAACTTGAAAAACAATAAGACCAATCATTAATATTATTAAAATCAAAAGCACCGATGTTACTTTAACAGAATTAGATTCATATGCTAAGGCTGAACTTACCGAAGCCATCGTCCATGATAGCTGGAGCAATTGGCACAGGCAAATCACCCATGAGCTCCCGGCGACTAGACGTAAGCCGTCGTGCCTTTTTTGACATTTGCTTCTCCTCCACACTTGGCTCCACTGGGATTTGTCTCCGGACGAATCTTCGAAGCGAGGTAGGAGACTCTCCCGGAAAAGTTCCTTTCCCATTCGGACTCTTGACTTCAGACTCGGATTTAACTAGGCTGGAAATATGGGAATAAGAAAGAAGCGGGATGAGGGAGAGGATAAAAATCCAAACATAAAGAGATAGAATTAGGAACAGATCAAACAAACAAACAGATGCAACAGAAGAGGAAGAAAACCCATATCTCGCAACCCCAGTTACTAAACTAGGAAGAGGAATAGAGAACGTGAACATTCAATTGTACAGTAAACTGGAGTCCGAAACGGGTCTTAATTTCTACCCACAAGAAATAAAGAAAAACTAGACAGGAAAAAACTATAAACAGTGTAGGCCCCAACGTCACACTCTCCACTCGTCTCTCCACGACATTTAGATTGTTAGTTTTCTGAGCAAATTCGATAAAGTCAAATTTACAAACTTCTTCCATATTCCCTTTAACTTCACTCCCCAGCTCCAAATTACTAGTTAACCGAATCAAGGATAAAAAGAAAAGGATTAAGGAAAGATCAAAAGATGCAGAAATAGGATGGTGTACAGGATTGGGATGAGACAGTTTTGCATACTATTAGGATGACTCACTAATCAACTACAATTAGGCTACTTTAAAGAAACCAAAGCATGCGTAAAACTAACAGAAAGGAACGAACCTCCAGAACCAACCAAAGTATCCTGAGATAATAAAAATTGCGGTAAGGACCAGAGTGGAATGCCAATGGGCGTTAATATTCCCAAGACTTATAAGACCAAGTCCACCAAGACAATCAAATCAAATAAAGGAAAATCAAGGAACGAAAATAAAATGAAACACAACATGAATCAAGGGCACACAACAAAAGCTTGCTGCAAATTAGTAATCCAAATCCTTACCTTTCCCCGTTGAACTCGGATTCCAGAGTTGGAACTGGTCCGTTTCTACTGATAACGGCCTTCCGGCACCGATTCGTTGCGCGGGCATTGTTAATCTTTACAGCGAGATCAGGAGATAGGTTGGGATCATTCTTGCAGTATTTGCTGAACATGTGCGACAACAATTCATTCGCCGTCACAAGCTCAACGTTCAACTGTTCCAAAAAGAAAGAAAACCGTCAATCCATTTCCTGAGGGTGAAGTTCAAATAAAGACCGGAAAAAGAACTTACACTGTTGACCTGTTCTTCTGCAATGCTCAGCTTGGCTGCCGTCTGTTTGTACTCGCCCACATTTTCCATGGTAAATTCGTACATCTTCTGCATAAGATACTCACAATCTTCTTTGGTGAAGTGTTCCATGGCAAGAGAAATATCCGGGATTTGCTCATCTGTCTTCGGACTACCTGAAGCCAATTCACAAATATCTCTCTGACTCTGAGAGATTCTGTCGTCCGAGTATTCGAGAGCTGCTCTGAGACTGTCGATTTGGTCACCGAATCGATTAACCTCATCGACTGGATAATTTCCGCTCCTAATTTGGGCCTCCAGTTGGTCTATCTCATCCAACGCTTTCTTACGAGTTTGAATGTGAGTCAGCATTTCCAATTCCATTTGCTCCATTTGTCGTCGGTCCGAGGCTCGTTTTTCAAAAGCGGATTGGAGTTCGGCCCATTTCTTCTTGGCTTTAGCAGGTGATTGGCGCTTGTGGACGGGAACAGATTGAAGCCGTCCTCCGGCACGGCGACTGAAAACTGACTTATTTTGTTTTTTGAGGGCAGAGACCTCTTCCATCTTCCGCTTCAGGATTTGATCTTTGAGTTTCTCTTTGGATTCGAGTGCTCGGATTTGAACCTCCTTCTTCCTACCCTCCTTCTTCAGCTGAAGGATTTCTTTCATCCTCTTTGCGTCAGTTTCTCTAAATTTGGTGTTTTCCTCCCTTAATTGGTTCTGGAGTTTGACCTTCAGTTTTTTCATAGTCTCGACTTCTGATTTCAGTGTCTCTACTCGTTTCTCCGTCGCAGCACTCTTCCTGATAAGCTGGTCATGCTCTTTCAAAGCCTCCCTCAATCGAGTAAGATCCTTCGTCTGGGCCGCCAATTTCGCTTCAAACTCTTCCTTGATCTGTACACAAGAAAGGAAAGTTAATTTTTAAATAAATAAAGGCAAGCTTAAAAGTGTACCAGTATATCTGGATGTCTGTTTACCTGTTTCACCTTGGCGGATGCTCCCGAAGTTGGTTTTAAAGATGTCAGCACGCTGTCCCGCTCGTCTTCCGTACGTTTGATTTTTGTTACCAGGATCTGAATCTGCGTCTCGTATTGCTCTTTAGTGTCGAGTGCTCGTTTGTTGGAAAGTTCTAACTGGGCTATCAGTTTCTGCTTCGTGTTGATTTCATCATCGATGGACACAATCTCCCCTTGAATAATTCCTTCTACCTCCCCGTCCTCCAGCTCGTCCTCACTGGGATCATCCTCATCCTCTCCTTCCGCTTCTGAGCTAACCAAGCTGTCATCGTCACCCGTATCATGTCGATTCTCATCGGTGGTCATAGTTCCATTAATTGCCGAGCCCCCACTCCCACTCCTCTGCTGACGACGTTTCAACTTCTTCCGGAGCTTCCTTTTATGCATCTCATGATTTCGGATTTCCGTATGTGCCGCTGTGATGAGATTGGAAACCGATTCAGTTTCAGCAAAAGTGCGATTGTGTTCGGCATATGAAGTTCCTCCTGCTCGACTGGTATGAGGACGGGGAGAAAGGGACTGGTTGAGCAACGCGGCGGTGGTGCTCTGTTTCTTTCTCAGCAACTCACATTCGGCTTCCGACTGGAAAAGTTTGGCACGGAGCTCTTCGATATCTTGGATGTATTTTCGGACTAGATCAGTATAGTCTGCTCCACCGTCGGATGCTGACATGGAACCACACGCTTTTTCCGCAATCAACGCAGTATTTGCAGCAGTGATTCGGTCTACGGTTTCCTGTAACGCCTTCACCCGGTGTCGCAATTTTTCCAACTCGTTGGTCAGCATCAGATTTTCCTGATAGATATCAGTCTGGAATTCTGTTCCATTCACCATTGTCACCTTGCCCTATAATATAATATAATATAATAAAAGCTTAACTTAAACTTAGCCTAAACTTTAGGAAGAAATTGTTTACCTGCTTGTAATCTTGCAGCTCAGTCTCCAAACGAAGGATGGCCTCTCTGAGGGAGGAGATAATCCGGGAACTTTTGTCTTGATTCACAGTCAGCTTGTTCTTGATATTCCTTGCCCGATTGGCATATTTGAGCGTATTAAGCGTTTCAACAAAATCTCGATCGCAAGGGGAGATGCAGGCTATCATTATGGTCCTGGAATTTCCGCCGAGAGAATCCTGTAAGAGCCTCGTCAATTTGGAATCACGATAGGGCACGTGCAGAACTTTCCGGGATGTGTCCCCAAGAGCAGAGATGACATTCCCAAGAGCTAAAAGACCACAGTTGATCGAAATCCCTTCCTTGGCACGTTCCCCCACAGCACCCGTTCGCTTCAAACGTTCAGAACCGGCAAGATCGACAAAGTGGAACTTGGCAGAAAGCATCTGAAAATCGGCTCCGCTCGAACTTTCAGCCTAGGCAAAAATATAAGAAAAACGTTAGCTGTTACACGTCTTGGGGATGATATATCAATTGGAATTCTGTTTAATAAAATATTGACTGACCCCGTTTACCGTTTTCACGTATGACGTCTTGTCCACATGAATGGTAAAAATAGCATGTGACCGACTAGAGCTGTCGTTCATATTTGTTGAGGCCGTGGACCGAACAAGGGCACCATCACGAAGACAATTCATCGTTTCATCGACTGAGTTCACTACCACCTTCACAGCATTATTCAACAAAATTTGACCATTGGCATCTTCATGGATTTTGATTTGCTGTTTCCCCTGTCGGCAGCCCTAAATCGAATATACAGAAAAAGAGTAAGCATCAGCTATTTGACAAATAATTAAATTCCATTAGCCAATGTCACTCATATCGCACGGGCGGGCACGCACGCATACATTTTACGTTTTACGTATATTTTTCAAGGGTTATCCCATCATTTTACTTTGCACATAAATTCGCAGGATACACATCCACTTTCTCCAAAACACACTTCAAAACCCACACAATCAGATAACACTTCTCATCTCGAACGAAACAAGGCGGTTACCTACCTCTTCAAAGTAAAAACTGAGCGTGTGGCGTAGGTTCTCTCTCATTCAGACTATCATGACAGCGGAGATAAGATGAGACGAGATTAAAAACAGGTAAAAAAAAAGACGAAGATTTCCGTCATGCATTCATAAAGGGGAACGAGTCTAGTCCATCCATTCCTAAGTTTACATTCGAATTAATAATTCCTGCTACTTAGCTTAATTGACTAGCTGCTACTTAAAAAGCTCCTCCTCATCTCGTCAGAATCACGTGAGAAATGAGCACTAAAAGTGTGCTGCTGCTGCTTGTGATAATTGGTCTCTTACGAATCCCATTAACTTTGGAGTGACCAGCTTCCTTTCTCCAATTGGCCTTACTCACTCCCATATAAAAGACTACCTTGTAAAACATTAAGCCTCTCAGCCCTGTCGGACCAATTTTATCTTTTCATTTTAGAGTTCCATATATGGAGCCAAGGTGAAGAATGTCTTATTTCATCCCACCCATTCATTCATTGATCCTAAATGTTTGAATTTACCTAGCAAAGCTAACAAACGGTTTAGAGTTCGACTAAATGAGTAAATAATAAATAAAACTTGAAGTCAGTTAAAAGCCTGAGAAAAAAAGATCAGCATGCATTCCAGTTTAGTAATTTTAGCGCTCAAGGGACATAAGATACGAATTAGCATTGATTAAATGAGTTGAGGTTTATGCGTGCGTGCGGCCGGTTCACAGCTTCACAACTGAAGTTGGTAAGTGTATGAGGAAACATAAATTAGGGAAAAGGAACGATGTTGGATTTTAGTAAGCGGTGCGCTAGCAGGTTAGCAGTGTAGGAGGAGGAGAAGAGGTTCTTCATTTCTTACCAAGGAAGGAGTCCCAAGGTAAGACTTCCCATCATGGATGGAACGTGGACTCGGGTCAGAGGAAGAAGGAGTCTTTGTATTTGTATTCATGTCCCAGTTATTTGAAGCCTGAGCGTTTCGAAATGAAGCAACTAAACTTTTAGTAAGCGTTGAATCAGACTGAAGCAAAGAATTAAAAATAAAGGGTAGGGTGACTGATGACGATGAGAGTAAAGAATTAATAAAGCAAGCAGCTGGTAGCTGGTATTAAGATTGGTTTGAGGGTGGGATTTTTTCATCTTACCGGTGATATTAGATCATTTATTTCCTCATTGTGTAATTCGACGAACTGTGCCTGGACTAGGAAATCCGGCGGTACGTTCCCTTCATCCATTGCCTCCTGACGAATGGTCTTGATTTTTTTAAACAGATGATGTACTGCGCGTGGAATGATCCCATGGGTTACCGCTATTTCCTCTGATGAGCGATTCTCTACATCGAATCCCGTACCCATTGTATACGTTTTCCCCGACCCCGTCTACAGGAAAGGGATGAGTTTAGAAACCGTTGATGCTTAATATTAATGGATATTGCATGGATCAGTGAGTCAGTGTCAGATAGTGTGGATTTCCAAGGTAACAGTTAAGAACTTACTTGACCATAGGCCAAAATGGTGGCATTATACCCTTCCACACAACCGTCTACCAGAGACTCGACAGTGGAGAAGACTTCGACCTGAGTTGAACCAACATCATGAACATCATCGAAAGTGAAGGCATGATTTCCACCCATCCAGATTTGGGGCTGGCCCGGTGTAACCGTGGTGCAAATTTGACATGCATCGATATTCTCCCGCACTGCGCGCGGACGGATCCTGCAAGAATAGAAACGTAAGAAAGTTAGGTTCGCTGGAGAGGAACGTTTCACGTTTGCGGTATTCAATAATATAACATGCTCCTGTTTGTTAGGAAGGATGCCCTACCTGTACCTCTACTCCTGCCCCGTCCCTGTTACGCGCACTCCCGCTCGTAGTAACAGAATCATAATAAATCTATTTAGTTATAACATACCTCACTATAACACGGACCGTCGACTCGTCCGTTGCTATTTTAGTATTAGCCGTGTTTTCCATTGTCCAGTTTAGTATTCAGTTCCTGTCGTCTTCCAGTCCAGTCGTCTTCCAGTCCAGTCGTTTATTATTCCATGCCTTACAGATACAGAACTCAAACTTAAAAGTAGATCGTTTAACTAAAAATGGATTTTGAATGACAATCAATCTTTGATTAAAGAAGGAATGACTGATTGATTAAATGGAAATTAAATTAAGGTACAGAAGAAGTCTCCTCTCCTCGTCCCGCCCGTCTTTGTTGGGGAATTGAAAAGGACTAAAAGGAGGAACCAACGGACGACGTCTGACCCGAATGAACTCCTCGCAACAACAAACACGAAAATCAGCAGAGAAACCTCTTCCCAATGCGTCCCCGTTGCCATCGGAACCTTCTCCTCCGTACACAGCTGGGCATCCTACCAGAAATAGTTCCAATCCCTTTCATTCTTATTAAATTTCCTTGCAAAGGAAGGAGATAAGTATAGAATATAATGTGGGACGCAATTTCTAGTCAACATATCAATTTATTTTTTCCAGAAAAACATTGATCGCAATTGAATTGTTGTTTTTTTGGTACGTGCCCAGACACGTAGGTTAGGAGAAATCAGGTGTATTTTTCTACAGTTGATGAGAATCAAATTACGTACGCTGACGAGGGGGAGAGAAGGGGGCAGGAAGGATGTTGTTGCATAATCGGCTTACGTCACAGCGCAAGAGCATAAATTAATTTAGACAATAGGCAACAGGCAACAATAATTGCGGTCTCGCTTTTATGTTATCTAGTTTTGATTTTTGACAATTACTCAACAGGCAGAAATAACATGGACGCTATCAATTTGGAAGGCGAATTACAAAGGCTTCTGCAGAGGACTAGAATTAGCTGTATATAAATGGTTACACACTTTCAGCCTACCGCGATTTGTTTTTATAATTTACAAATCCAAATCACAGTAATTGGCTATTTTTTATTTTGGAAACATCCTGTCTGGTAGGCGAGCAGAATCAGTTTGTGAGAAAAAAGGT
>Ga0194135_10002433_pt1 | contig 11313 bp, 16 predicted proteins | sample LitLau_LLRF_2013_FD_134024 | JGI IMG/M metagenome (GOLD analysis project Ga0194135, IMG submission 134024) | Freshwater sediment microbial communities in response to fracking from North America - Little Laurel Run_MetaG_LLRF_2013 (version 2) | ecosystem: Environmental > Aquatic > Freshwater >... | reverse complement strand
TAAGTAATTAGTGGTGATGAATAATAGTGTCAACTTAAAAATGCTTGTGGATATTTGAATATATCTGCATTAGCGTACCGTAACCAATCGTCCAGAAGCCACAGACTCCAGGATTCGATTTAATTGAAGCGTCCTCTGTCCAATTGTGATGTTCATCGGCGTGTCTGGGATGCGGTTGAAGAAAATATCCTAACAAAGGAAGTTTACACAGAATTAAAAAATATTTTACAAAAGTTTTCTTTGTCAGTGCCGCACCTGGATACGCGTGTTTGGTGGGCGGTCCGTCCAGCGCTGTCCTGAATTGGTTCCATCCAAATTGGCATAGTAAGGCTCCTCAATCAGGGCCGAAGGCTCAATGTCGAGTGGGACTATTTTCCCGAGTCCATTCGAGAGACGCTCGGAGTGATACCTGGCGAGGAGACTCTGATGCATGTAGCTGAAGAGCTCTCCACGTCGATCTGGTCTTCTTGGAGGTTGTTGACCTGGCATCGCCATCGGCATAAAAGGGTTTGCGAGATGCCAGTACCTGCACAATTACGTCCACACTACAATCTTAGTTCTGTTTCTTTAATTTCCTTTTTGAATCCACTTCTACGAAGAATTCAAAGAGATTCACAAGAAACGTAAAAAGAGCTTATTAATTACCAATGATGAGAATTCATCATGACATCCTCACGCCAGTACCACAATGCATTCTCGACGCCATTTTGAGTTCCATAACTTCCATCCAGCACAATGCAGCCGTCTCCCTATTCCAATTAGTTTTTGGTTTTAAATTACCTCATTTCGAGCTCCAACTCAATGGGTCAGAGTCAGAATGCTCCTTACACGGACGTTCGGGGGAAGTCCTGCAAGTCGTTTCGCTTCGTCCATAACCTCGGAATGTATGAGCATGCTTGGGAAGACTTCAACCATTGACGGTCTCTGCAGTCCGCTAAGCTCGGGGCTGTGGAGGACGGTGCTCATCAAACTCCGGATCCAAACGTTTTGATTCACGTCGTCTGAATTCTTCAGTTGACTCGCAACGCAGAGACTCTCCTCTGGATTGTAGGGGGCTGGAATTCCCATGCGCATTGTTGTAGTTTGTCTCGGAATTAAATTTAAATTGAAAAGTTTCAGAGTCCTTTACCACTCATGAGTCCTGTGACGGTTTGCACGGCGTCAATGTGTCTTGGGTTCATGCCAAAAAAGAAGTCATCCCTGGAGCACATTTTCCGGACGCCACTCAAATCTCCAATTAGCCTTGGGCTACAGCTAGCCGACGCCGCTCCAACTCCGTTCTGATTGAATAAGTTTAAGAATTGGTGTTGCAATGAAGGCTTGGAGTGTGACGCTGCGGGAACGCCGCTGCCGTAGCCACCTGTGTGAAAATTTACTTGGAAACTTGCACACTGTCGATTTTGTGTTGGAGAAGTATTATATTATTACCGTAACCACCGTAAGCGGGCGTGCCGGGGCGAGAGTAATGGTTTCCTCGACTCCCATATTCGTATCGCTGGGAAAATCCATAGTGCGCTTGGCCATTGGAGTCCTTCAATGTGGCAGCAAGGAACAGTAGGGCAATAGTTACTGATGAGGCCATGGCACAGGATTCCCTCCTCATTCTGCACAACCGAGGAAGCCTTTGACGCGGCAGTGAGCGTCCACGAATGTCAAATTAGGAAAGATGGCATCCGCCCCTTGTAACCAAAAATGAGAGTTGTGAGAGTCTCATTGAAACAAAGAATGCGTCAACTATTAGGCAATCTTAACTGGTTTTTTTTTTGTGTATTACTTTACTTCCCATTTCACTTTTCATTACAATTATTACGAGATTGATTAAGGAGTCTTTGAGAGTGCATTTGGATTGAGTATTGGGGTACTGGGACTCCCAATTTGGGACCACTTCACACTCATATCCCGTATAGGAATTAAGGATTCCCATTAATTATTATTGTAAAACTGTAGCAGGAAAATGGACTAAACTGGTTTGATTTAGACGCGTCCCTATTCTCCCTATTCCGATTCAACTTGCTAGTAGCAAGTAAAACAATCCAAAACTGTCAACTTTCACCCAAGATAATTGGAAAGATAGGAGACGAGAAATTTTTAATAATCAACAAATCAGAATAGGATTGCACATTATACTCTCCTACTCTACTCGTAATAAGAGTATACCTGCTATTTCTATTCTTGATTTGCAATCAATTCTTTCACTTCCGTGTAACCATGCATTTACTGCATGACCCATCCTCGTCATCTCATATGTTATTGACCCACTTGGTGAGGCGAAAATCTCCAATTATTGAAATTCGAGTAATATATTCAATGATTCGGATCTTGACGTGTGTGCGTGATCTTAATAATTTCAAAGATTATAAATGCCGAAATGGAAGCCTCTCATTTGCCCTTTCACCAGAGTAGCTTTGGCAGTGAGTAGTTTCCAAATGTCAATCCAAAGTTCCAAAGTGATTGTTCGTTTTTTGGAATAAATGTATCAAAACTTCGAAAATTCAAAAAGGCAGTTGAGGGGGGAATGCCGTAATGTTACTTACGCCTGCGAGTTACGACACGGGCAGTTTTCTCTCACTTTCTGCTAAAGGTTTTGTGAAATCCCTGCGTGCTTCTTTATTTAACGTTTGTACTATTCTGAATTGGTCTTTTATTAATTCGTGTATGCGGCTGTGTCATTAGTTACGAGTATCCTAATTCCGAGGGAATGCTGATGCTGTTGCTGCGTACGTCAAATTTTCATTGTTTCTGGATTGTAAGGGGGCGGTGGCTCCAGCTCAATGTTCTGTTGAGATTTCTCAGTGGTCTCAGGTTTGGCGACTTGGCTGTATGGTGGTGGTCGTGCGTCCATATGACCAGTCGTATGAATGCTGATTTCCGACGATCTCCGAATGTTGCCTCTCTCAACATTTTCAAATTGTCTTGGCAGACTGTAGACCACATTTGGGGTGGCTGGTTCCAAACTCCTATTTGATCCTTAATTAGACCAATCAAATGGGAGCAATGAGCATTAGTATCAGAGAATATTTGGAATAGAATTATATAACTCGGGTGAAGAGCACTTACTACTCCGACAAGAACTTCCTCTCCGTATCCTGTAGAATGTAATTTTCAATAAGATGAGGACGGCAACGAGGGCGATGGCAATTCCAATCCCAAAGCTACCAATTTTTTTTAGAGAAAAATAGTAAAACCTCACTTTTACTTGATTTTAGGAATTAGGAAATTGTATCACGTCAATAAATAATCATTTCTCACGGTGGGTCAAAAGCCGAGTTGTTGTAACTGTCGTCTTCCTCTTCTGACGAGTCCTCCTCACAAGGTCCTTTCTTATCGTCACAGTTTTCATCCCCATTAATAACATTATTACTTATCTGAACTTGACTTTTGACATGGGCGCTGCTTATTAGCTCCAGCTGAACACAAAGGTGGAGGATGCAAAATGTCAATATGGGATTTCTCATTGCACTGGAAAAGTACAGTAGGCATGTGTGGACTGACTTCCAGACCCCAAATCCCACCTTATCAATTCCGGGACTGAAAATGAGAAATCAATAATGACGCGAGTGACGCCGCGTCATGCGCCCTTGACGTAGTTTGTGCGTCCAGGATGGATGGTCAGCCGTCAAGATGCTTAAGTGCTTTGGTCATGTTTATTATTATCCTCTTATCACACCTCTTGTCGTTATCCCTTATCATATATCCTCTATATTTGTCAATTTTCCCTTTCGGTTTGGATTTTGGCAAACTCGAGGTAATTTTGGTTCGGCATATAACCCGTATTCAATTCATTCCTTGCTTTGTTGAGAATTAATCGAGACGGAAAAATTAATTCCATGGGATGGTTACTTTTCTACTATTTGCACAGGGAGCAAGGTTTGCTTTCACTATCTTTCTCTGATGGTAATTGGGTTCTGGGGGTTCACTCCGAGTTCATTGGCCCCAAAAGTGATAGCTGATTAGGTGGTTAACAATAGAATTGCCTAAACAATGGGCCTCTCACATTCTCACACATCCAGGAGCACATTCGGAATTCCGTTAACCGTCTCTGTCCTAAATTAGCCGTCGAATTGGTGTTAACGAGTCTTTCAGGCATGTTCGCCGTTCGGTTTGAGCAGTTTGTAATTCATCATCCCTCTTCCGTTCCCTCTGCCTGTTCTTGATTTGAATTTGGAACATTAGCCTTTCTAACTCCGCGTTTGGTATTTATTCGAGGCGACTGACCAACGTGAAATGGCCAACCCTCCTGAGTTTGTCCCACTAACCCCAACCCAAATTGTGACCCGGGACGTGATATCCGAAGTTTTGCTCAAGCATGATCCAAGCCTAGTTCTGATTTCATTTCAAGTTGAGCCTGGAACGAACCCTGGAGACAATTATCTCTCCCTCATGTATGCCGTGGAAGTGACGGCTGAGAGGAAGTCTGGACCGGAAACCATTCTTCCTACTGGAAGGAATCTTGAGCGAATTCTAATCATGTTCAAAACAATTCCACGAAATCCTATACGACAAGAACAGATCCGATCTGCTCGCTTTTATTTCCGAGAAGCTCAAATGTACACACAAATTTTACCTAAATTCTCGAAAAGGGATGGGAGTCTCGTTTTTCCGAAATGTTTGGCAATATCCGTTGACTCATCTGATCACATTGGAAATGGGCATGATTACATTGCAATGGAAAATTTAAAGGGGCAAGGGTAAAGCAAAGGATTTTTATTTTATCCAAGTCAAATTTTACCTTGCATGTTGCACCCGTGACAACCGCTTCGGCCTCTGCCTTGTTTAACTAACAATCGCTTTCAGAAACTTCCCCCTGCAGGATGGATGGATGCACTACTGCAGTACGACGACTTACTTGTAGCTCCTGGTTTGAATTTAATTTTTTGTAATTTTTAGTCAATTTTTTTGTAACTTGGTATTACCGATTAATTCACTCTCGCAATTCTCCAAGTCTAACGAAGGAAGATTCCTGTCATCAAGACAAGCGAAAGGTGAGGCACAACTTCCGAATCTGTTTACTAAAGTGTAGGCTAAGACTTGATCAATATGGCATTTGAGGCGACATTTTTCAATGGCCGACCATGGTCGGAATGATTTTTAAACTGGGCATTTTGTTAGCTTGAGCTCTCAGTTTCAAAAGTACATTTACTTTTTTTTTCCAAAACGTTTGCCTTGGTCAACTGGAATGAAAAACTGTAGAAGCTGAACTGATTCTATCCACATTCGTTCTGCTTTTAATTTTTTCACTTCCATAATTTCTAGATTGCTGTAAAAACGATAACTTAACGCACTATGTGATTTAGAAGAATCCTCCAGTTTCCTTCACTGGAGGAAGCGATGAAAGAATCAATGTCAAATTTAGTGAAAGGATTTTTTTTGCGAAGAATTGCATTGATTCAAATAAACGCTTCTGTAGAATAAAGATGGGCAACTTAAGGCTAAGCACTTTTCGTGAACTTAGATGTAATATATTACATTTCATTCAGCTCCATTCCTGCTTGCCTACGATTGATTGATGCTTAAAATCTTTTCAGTTGACATGACGTTTGAATTTCAAGTCTCATCCCTTTTGTTTATCAAACAAATTTTCAAATTCATTTCATTATCGCATGCAGGCAGGCAGGGTTCATTCAATAAATGTTAAGCAACCAACTCGGACGTCTGTCGCACGCACTTTACTATTTTTTTTTTGTAATCAATCACTTATAAGCTCATTTAATTAAACTCATCCAGCTTGCTTTTTTTCTTTCGGCAGCCTACACCCTTCTTCACGGATCGTCTCTACGCATTATTATTATTAAGCAGAAATGGACGTGAAGAAAGCTCAGCCGCGCGGAAAACCTGTGAATCCAACACCTGCCCACACTTCACTTTCCCAACACTCCGCTTCGCAGTTGCTGTCCCAGCAGGCGGGTACTAGTCGAAGCCATCGCTCTTCCGCGACACAGTCTGGCTCTCCCGATGCTCACCACTCGCCCAGCCCTCCAGCTCAAGCACCCGATAAGGCTCAGGACCCGCTCACACTTCCAACCATCCCCGCCGATCACAGTCACAGTTGCGTAGGTTGTTCGTGGTGCAGTGGGGACCCATACTACGGCCCACCACCCCAGCTCCGCCCAAACCCAAGTACGTACAAGGGGATCTCGGCCCTCATAACATCATGCGAGAAATACCCGGAAGTTTGGAGAACATTTCCTACCAACAAGTTCCTCGTCGCTTCCGACGGCGTGGTGAGTTTTTGATTTTTAGCCCATTCTGTTCCAACTCAAAATTTTGCATGCTGAGCCGAGTGATCATCCCAACTTTTCTCATTTTCTCCTTTTAGGAGTTTCCAATTCATCATATCATTCTCGCTGCAGCAAGTCCATTTTTCCGGGCCATGTTTAACGCACGTTGTCTGGCAGGAGGAAACCGGGACTACCTGGACATTGAGAGCCCTATGATGGAGACAATTCTGAAATTCGTTTATACAGGAGAATGTGAAGTCAAGGACTCGAATGTGGAATCCCTACTTGAAGCGGCCCATCAGCTCAAAATCATTGGAATTGCGCAACTCTGCTGCCAATTCATTATCAAGAGCCTCTCGCCCGAGAATTGCTTGAAACTGTACAACTTTACCAAACCCTTGGTCTGCCCCGGGGTCCGACGTAAAATCCTCCTCTACATTCTCCAGCACTTCAAGCAAGTTCTCCCTCAGGCAGAGTTCGTCGACTTGGCATTTGAAGACTTGGAAGCTCTTCTCAAGGATGACTTCCTCAACGTCCGGAATGAGGAGTTGGCCTTCCATGCTCTCAAGACTTGGATTGAGCATGAGCCAGACGGACGCCTTGAACATCTTCGTCCACTCATGAAATGTGTCCGATTTGGTCTAATGAATCTCGGCTACTTCACGCGCTCAGTTCTTTCATGGAAGCACGTTGTAGCACATTATGTAATCTCACATTTCCTTGTTTCAATTCTTGAATTTTGACCCAGTCACATCACAACAGGAACTCATCCCTGGTTTTCTTTCTTTCTTTTTCAGCTCAATCGAACTGCCACTAAGGTCCCCCCTAGCGCCGCGTGCTTTGACCCTCGGAGACTTGTTGATTTCGGGATCCACGATCCATTGTTGATTCGCCCTCGCGTTCCTTACGAAATCATCTTTGCTATTGGTGGATGGAATGCGGGAAGTCCGACAAACTTTATGGAAACCTACGACGCACGGGCAGATCGCTGGTTCTTAACGCAGGCCTCGGAAGTTGCACCTCGTGCTTACCATGGGCTCGTTGCGGTTGACCATAAAATCTACTTGATTGGTGGTAAGTTTGTAACAATCCAAATTTGGGGAAATGGTGGAAACGGGATGGGATTTATTTTATTTTTAATTGAAAATCCTGAGCTTTGGTTCTTGTTCCAAGGGTTTGATGGAGCTGAGCACTTCAACACCGTCCGTTGTTTTGACCCGACGACGCTCACTTGGACTCACAAAGCGAACATGCATTTCCCACGCTGTTACATCAGCTGTTGTGTCCTGAGTAAGTTCAAGGCATGGGCCGCCTCTCTAAATCTCTCATTATTATCAACTGCTGAATGAATTTACAGATGGCATGATTTATGCCATTGGGGGGTTCAATGGGCGGACGCGCATGAATTCCGTGGAGCGCTATGATCCCCTCACTAACCAATGGGAAATGTGCCCTGCAATGGTTCATCAACGATCTGATGCCAGCGCCTGCTCTCTCTATGGCAGAGTCTACGTTGCAGGCGGATTCAAGTAAGGAACAACTGTCCGTTAAGTGTTATTTCTGGATTGATTGTTAATGGAAGGCTCATTGTATGCAGCGGTGACGATGTACTGGACAGCGTGGAGGTTTTTGATCCCGTGGGAAACGAGTGGTCCTTTATCCGTCCCATGCGTATTCCACGGAGCGGCCTTGCCATTACTGCCCACCAAGGGAAGCTGCATGTAATCGGAGGTACGCAAACAAAAATTCTCATCATCAAAAATATTTTGACGTTAAATATTTTTTCGTCTTCTACGTGTCGTTAGGCTTTGATGGCGTTAGTCGGCTCAGTGCTGTTGAACGGTACGATCCGAGAGTGGGTGGTGATTGGGAGATCCTCAAGGACATGTCGAGTCTCCGCAGTAACTTTACTGCTGTTGAGCTTGACGACATGATTTTTGTGATTGGGGGTAAGTTTTTAGCAATACTTGGATCCTTGCGGTTGATTGGAGATGGGACTGGAGGAAGGCTCTACGGCAATAATGGTCAACTCCTTGTTTTTCTGAAATAGGTTTCAACGGGACTTGTACGATTCCGTACGTCGAATGTTATGACAGCGAACGAAACGTTTGGGCGGACGCAGCCCACCTGAACTTGAGCGTAAGTGTTGAGTACCGAGGCGCGAAGCGCCGAGGTCACCAAAGACTGCCTTGACCCCTCGAGTAGTAGACCTGTCGCGTATTTGACTTGTCGGGTATTGGCAGTCCATTCATACTTTGCAAAGGTCTGTAGGGGTTTTAATTGAGTGATTCTTCTACAACTTGTGTTTGTTCCTGCAGCGGAGTGCATTGTCCGCTTGCGTTTTACGGGGATTGCCGAATGCTCGGGACTTTTCTTACGGCACTTTGGTACAGAGCCCGGACTACCTCAGTCTTACCGATGACGAGGACCCAGGGAACATGGCGCCGTGTCCAGGACCCTCTCAGATTGGTCAACTTTAATCCCAACCCTGGGCTCCTAATCTCACAAACTCTACGCTCTCATCTCACCCTACTCAATTCGAATATTCAAAATTCTTCGCCAGATAATTAACCAGAACGGAAGCTTTTAGTCGGAAGTCAACAGGCTGTATGGAATGGAGATTGGAAGACTGATGCTCATCTTAGAATCAAAATTCATTAGTAATCAAATGCAATCAAAGTGAAACTTACCAATATGGAGGCGATACTACGAAGACTTCAATTTACTTTATGCAATAAATTATCACGCTTTCACATTTGCTTCTGCTTCAGAGCTTTTTCCAACAAAAACTTTTTTTTATGACGTTCGGGTAAACATCATGTCTAAAATCGATCACTTTTCCCCCCTCAGGTTTAGAATGTTGCCTAGAAATACATTTCTGGACTTTTCGGATACGAGGGCTGTTTTGCAAGTGAGTTTACCTTTTGGCCGGTGGCAGGCGTCCAGGGGGCTCATTTTCATGTGACCTTTAGGAGCTGGCAAAGTTCCATGCTGGATCATTTCTCTATTGGAATGGAGACGGGAGTTCAATTTTAGCCGAATTTCCAATCCTCAAAGAGTCCCAATGGCTCCCACCAACTGAACTCTCTCCACTCCTGGCCAAGTTCGTCTCGAATACTTTTCCAGACATTGGAGCCTTGTTGGAAAGGAATGGATTTCTGGAGGAAAGTCAGAGGATTCGAACAGTATTTGAATTCGAGCGAGTATTCCAACGCATGGAACACCTCACTCGGATTCCAAACAAGTTCCCCTCCGTTGTGAATCATGGGGATTTATGGACAAATAATATTCTCTTCAAATATACTTGCAGTGGTCAGGACTTTGATAAAATTTAAAAATCAAAACTTCAATCATCCTCTACCTATGAAAATTAAAATCTACATTTCTTTACTTCTCAGGAACCATCCAGGAATTAAAATTTGTGGATTTTCAAACGTCGAAAGTCGGTTCCAGGATCCTGGACCTCTCATACTTGTTCTTTACGAGTGTCCGGAACGACGTCCTCAATCGACACTACTTTGAATTGCTCCGAGTCTACTTTGATTCTTTTCAACAGTTCATATCCGTTCGAACCAATCAGAAGGCTCCGCTGAGCTTCCAAGGTCACGAACTCACTTGGGAAGCCTTCAAGGAAGAATGGAACGAGTACAAGTTCTATGGACTCATGCTAGCAATTTTGTATGCACCACCAAGTAAGGGAGACAGGGTTGTTGTTTTTTGTTTTTGTTTTTTTGCAAAAAATCAACCCAAACCTTTTAATCCATTGATATTTTCATTTTCATTCCAGTGTTTGCAGCGGTTGAGAATATCCCCGATATGGAAAAGTTGACAATGACGGACATTGAGAGGCCGACGGAAAAGGGTTCAGGATTTTCTGATTTCCTTCAATCTCCATTCATTATTTCGAGAGTAGTGAATCTGGCAAAGCATCATCTCCCAAGGTCATCCCAATGATCTTAAGAGGCCCAGAAGGAAAAAAAAAAGGAAAGGAAACACTTTAGTAAATGAGCATCGTATCATCCGACGAGTCCGAGGATCACCCCCAAGTTCAATTCTCCCAAATTTATAGGCTTTATAACCGGACTGTACGGGACTGACAGTTTGAAAGGATAAAGTGGCTTGCTCCAAAAAGTCATCGAAAGCTGTTACAACAAATAACATTGTTTAAATAAAATAAGTTCAATCACTCCCAAAGAAGCACCGCCCGCTGTTAAAGATTCTCTTTTTATTTTTGGAATAGTTATGGTTTTTCCGTGGATCAAAACCCTCCCTCGTGATAGCAGGTACCTAAGTTTTTCTAAAACAGGAATTTAGAACTGTGGGTCACAAATGCGGGCCGGCCGCCTGCGTGGGTATCCTGAGACCGTAGAATTTTCTTTGCAGGTTCTTATACCGATTCGCTAAGATTTCCGCTGCCGCGAGAAGACTAGAAAAAAATAATGCCACCGTCGGAGTCTTGTTTGATGCTCTGGCGAAGAAAATTCCGGAAAACCCGTGCTTCTATTTTAACGACAAAGTGTGGACGTATCGGGAAGTTGAAGAAGAGAGTAATCGGGTTGGGAACTATTTTACACAGCAGGGATTCACCAAGGGGGATGTCGTGTCACTTTTCATGAGCAATCGCGTTGAGGTAGTCACGACGTGGCTCGGGCTTAGCAAGGTATGGGTCAACTCTCCCCACCAATCAGAATGAATTTATCCTTTTTACATTTCTTCCCCCTGCTATTAGATTGGCGTGATACCAGCGTTGGTAAATTCTGGCCTCGTATCCGACATGCTCAAGTTTTCAATTGAAATCGTGAAACCAAAGGGGATTATTTGCGGATACGAGCAGGCTGAAGGTTTGGAAAATCCTTCCATCCGAACCCCACCACCGTTTAGGCTGTAGACTGTGGCTGTGTGATCGAATTGATGAATGAGGCTTTTCACTTGTCTCTTTTTAGTTCTGGGCGGAGTCTATCCCCGCGGTGAGTCCAGAGTCCCTGTTTTCTGCACGGGTACTGGAGATCGTGGGATTTTATCCCGGGCAACGGATGTCGACAAGGAAATTACGACTACGGGCACGCAGACGCCAGTTCCAAAGACACCTGTCAAC
>Ga0194135_10002432_pt1 | contig 11314 bp, 8 predicted proteins | sample LitLau_LLRF_2013_FD_134024 | JGI IMG/M metagenome (GOLD analysis project Ga0194135, IMG submission 134024) | Freshwater sediment microbial communities in response to fracking from North America - Little Laurel Run_MetaG_LLRF_2013 (version 2) | ecosystem: Environmental > Aquatic > Freshwater >... | reverse complement strand
TCTCTATGAGCTGAGCCAGTGGCTGCCCATCAAACTGGCGGCCCAGGGGCTGTATGCCCTCCAGGCCCTGGACGACTACTGGCGGCACCCGGCCACCCAGCCCTGGCTGATTCTGGTGGCCGGAGAGCTGGCGGGCTTTGCCGTGGTCGACCAGCAACGCTGCGACCACAATGCCCGCCGTAACCTCGGCTACCTGTTCATTGCCCGACGGTTCCGGCGCCTGGGCATCGGCCGCCAGGTGACGCAACAGCTGTTCGAACACTTCAAGGGGTCCTGGCAGGTGATGCACTTTGACGCCAACCTGCCCGCCCGGGATTTCTGGCGGGCCATGCTGGCGGGGCAAACCCCGACGCCGATCATCGCCCAGGGCTACCCCGTCAGCCTGTACCGCTGGCCAGACTGATGCCGTCCAAGCACGGGGCCGGGCACCACGAGCAGAATCGGGGATTGACAAAGCCCGGCGCGGCTTTTAAAACTGAGCGCCTCATTTACGAGCCTGCATCGACCATGTCCCCAGCCCTCACCTTCAACTTCCCTGTCATTGGCCTGTCGGCCAAGGCTGAAGTGTGTGTGGCCTGCAGCCGTAAATCGAAGAATCAGTCGCTCATGTGACCGGGGCGCTGTGTCCCGTCAGATGAGCTGACAGGACATCAAGCGCTACGGACACCCTCCCCCCTGCTTACCGCCCTTCTACTCTTCTGACGACGACCCGACGGTCAACCTTCAGGAGAACACGCATGTCATCGTTTCAAGGAATCTGGGTCCCCATCGTCACGCCCTTTCACAATGGCGCCATCGACTTTGCCGCCCTGCGGCGCCTGAGCGCCCATCTGCTGGAAAGCGGCGTGGCCGGGCTGGTGGTCTGCGGCACCACCGGCGAGGCCGCGGCCCTGGACAAGGACGAGCAACTGGCGGTGCTCGACGCCGTGCTCGAACAGGCCCCCGCCGGGCGGGTCATCATGGGCCTGGCGGGCAACAACCTGAAAGCGCTGCTGAGCCTGCAAGCGGAAATCCTCAAGCGCCCGGTGGCGGCCCTGCTGGTGCCCGCGCCCTATTACATCCGGCCCTCCCAGGCAGCCCTGGAAAGCTTCTTCCACTGCGTTGCCGAGGCCTCCAGCGTGCCGCTGATCGTCTACGACATTCCCTATCGCACCGGGGTCAACCTGGACAAGGACACCCTGCTCAACATCGTGCGTCATCCGCGGATCACCGCCGTCAAGGACTGTGGCGGCAACCTGGACAAGACCCTGGCGCTGCTGGCCAGCGGCGCGGTAGAGGTGCTGTGCGGCGAGGACCTGCAACTGTTCAACGCCCTGTGCCTGGGTGCCTGCGGCGCCATCGCGGCCGCGGCGCACATTCGTCCGGAGTTGTTCGTGCAGTTGCAGCGCCAGGTCCGCGACCAGCAACTGGATGCGGCGCGGACCACCTTCCGGCAACTGGTGCCGCTGATTCAGGCGCTGTTCGCCGAGCCCAACCCGGCGCCGGTGAAGGCCCTGCTGGCCCATCAGGGTCTGATCGAGCCGCACCTGCGGGCCCCGATGCAGGATTGCAGCGCCGCCACTGCCGCCCACCTGCAAAACCTGCTGGCCGGCCTGCCCTGAAGGGTTTGTCCCGCGGCGCGCGGGCGCGCTCAGCGGATCGGCGGGATGCGGATGTCGCCGGCCCGGCACTGGGTCTTGACCCCTTTGCCGCACGGGCCGAACCCCAGGTCCCGGGTCAGGCACACCCGCACTTCAGACAGCTCCGGACCACTGCAGAGAACGGCGATGCCGTTTTCCGCGAGGTCCGGGTTGCTCTGGCGAAACTGCCGGGCAATGTCCGCGGCGGTGAAATAACGCACCGTGGTCGACGGCTGCAGGGCCTCGGGAATCTTGACCGTGCCCAGGGCCTTGTCCGCCGCATCCAGGTAACCCATGCCTCCCAGGCCGCTGCAGGTGCCGTGCTTGGTCCACTCATGGTTCATCAGCTTGGCGGTGGGAAACAGGGTCAGGCCCTTGGCCCTCTCTTGCTGGGTCAGCGGAGTCAAGGGTGGGCAGGACTCGGGCCAGCCGCCCTTGGCGTACTGCGGCCACAGGCCGTGGAGGACAAAACCGTAGCCCTTGCCCGAGCATTGCTCGTTTTCCGGGTGCATCAGGCAGAAGGTCGGCGACCAGGACAGCGTCAGCAGGTAATAGTCGAAGGTGCCCGCCACCGAGTCCCGTTGCTGCTTGGGTTGACGTGCGTCGCTAATGCCCACCAGCCCCAGGGTCAGCACCAAGGCCGCCATCAAGGCAAAAAACTTTTTCATCGTGACCTCTCCTTGAGGAATCGGATCGTCCTGGCCCCGCCATCGGGGTGGAGCGGGCAGAAAACCGCTCCACCTTCTTGGCATGCCGGGGTTGCAGGAACATGACAGGTGCCGCGCCTGTCCCGGCAAAGCCGGTCAGGCGCGGCGGCGACAATACAACAGGCCGGCACTCGGGCGCGATCAGTGGCCGACATCCAGTGCCGCGACCGGCTCGGGCACGCTGACAAAGATGCTGTAGTGCGCGCCCTCCATGGCCTCGAAGGCGATCAGCTTGTGCACCAGCGGTTCGCTGAGCACCTTGCCGGCATTGAGCAGCAACATGCCGTTGTCGGCATTGAGGTTGCGACGCAGGACCATCCCGGCCTGCAACTCCCGGGTGCCCAGGACCCTGACGCTCGGATCATCGACGGTCACGTCACTCAGATAGGCGGCGCAGACCTGGACGAAGCTTTCCACCAGATTGGGGTCGTACAGGCGACCGGCGTACTTGCGAATGAACAGCAGGGCTTCGTCGCTGTTCATGTGCCGCTCCAGGATCAGCCCGCACTGCAACTCGATAAAATCCACCGCCAGCTTGAGCAGGCGCGCCCCCCAGGGAATCGCCTCGCCCTTGAGGTGCCGGGGAAAACCGCTGCCGTCCCAGCGCTCCTGGTGATGCAGGATCAGGCGTGCCGCGTCCTGCATCGGCTCCAGGGCCATCAGCACCGACTCGCTCTGCTCGGGGTAGGCCCGATAGCGCTCCTGCTCGGTGTGGCGCAACAGGTCCGCGGGGGCGACCAGCATGGCATCGCTCCAGCTCAGCTTGCCGATGTTGTACAGGGCCGCGGCCATGGTCAGGTCGCGGCTGGCGCTGTCGTCCAGGCCATGCTTCTTGCAGCAGGCGCGCACCAGATCGATGATCTTGCGGTTGGTCTGCTTGTCCGCCGGCAGGCGCAGGTTGGCCAGCAACGAGAACACCTCGGTGGCGGTGACGTAGCTGCGCTTGAGTTCCTCATAGGCCAGGTCGAGCATGTCCGCGGTCTGCTGCAGCTCGGCGGTGCGCGACGCCACCCGCTGTTCCAGCCCGGCATTGGCGGCCTTGAGCTGGCGGTTCTGCTCCAGCACCAGTTGCTGCAGGCGCTTGAGCTCGCGCTCCGCGTGCTGCTGCTCCAGCCCCTGGCGCAGGACCAGCAGCAGTTCTTCGTCATTCCAGGGTTTGCTCAGGTACTGGTGGATCTGCCCCTCGTTGACCGCCTTGATGATGGTGTTCACGTCGGCGTAGCCGGTCAGCAGAATGCGCCGGGTGCCCGGATAGCGCTCGCGCACCCGGGCCAGCAAGGAGGCACCGTCCATGTTGGGCATGCGCGCGTCGCTCATCACAAGGTCCACCGGACGCTGGGCGAGCATCTCCAGGGCCTTGGCGCCGCTGTCGGCCAGCAGCACGTCATAGGGCTGGCCGCGCAGCAGGCGCCGCAGGCTGTTGAGAATCGATTCTTCGTCATCCACCAGCAACAGGCAGGGACGCCGGCCAGGTTCGACGGACTGCGGCTCTTCCATGTGATGAGTCTCCCGGTTATCCCTTGGATTGGCCGGCCCCCTGACAGGCCACCGGCCGGCTGCTCGATTGCCCTGGCAATCCTAGTCATATTTTGCTTTCCCGCTCCGGCCCAACGTAAAAAAAAACCTCCACCCGAGCACAACGCAGTGACTATGCTCACAACGTTGAACGCAGGCTCAGGGCACTAAGGACGGTCTATGGATACTGGCTGCGACCCTCAGACACCAATGCAAGACGCCTCGGACCCGCCCTCTGCGCGGGTCAATCGGCGAGTGCTGATCGTTGATGACAGCCCAGAGATCCACGAAGACTTCCAGAAGATCCTCGCCCCCCGGCCGGCACCGGACCTGGGCCGACTTGAAGAGCAGCTGTTCGGTCCACCCGAGGCGCGTCCCGCGCAGACCTTCAGCCTGGATTCGGCGTTCCAGGGCCGCGAAGCCCTGGCCAAGGTCGAGGCCGCCCTGGCCCAGGGCAGCCCCTATGCCATGGCCTTCATCGACATGCGCATGCCGCCGGGCTGGGACGGCCTGCAAACCATCGAACAACTGTGGTTGGTCGACCCCGAGCTGCAGATCGCCCTGTGCACTGCCTACTCCGACTATTCCTGGGAAGCCCTGGCCGAGCGCCTGGACTTCGGCGATCGCCTGCTGATTCTGAAAAAGCCCTTCGACAGCCTGGAAATCCGCCAGATGGCCAGCGCCCTGACCTGGAAATGGCAGATGGCCCAGGACGCGCGGCACAAGCTCGACGATCTGCAGCGGACCATCGAGGAGCGGGTCGCCGAACTGCTCAAGGTCTCGCACCTGCTGCACTACGACGTACTCACCGGGCTGCCCTCCAGCACCCTGCTGGGCGATCGCCTGAGCCAGGCCATGGCCCGGGCCCGGCGCTACGAGCAACAGCTGGCGGTGCTGTTCCTGGGCCTGGACCGTTTCAAGCGGATCAACCAGGCCCTGGGCTACCCGGCAGGCGATGAACTGCTCAAGCGCATCGCCCGGGCCCTGCAGCAGAGCATGCGCGAGTCGGACTCGGTCTTTCGCTACGGTTCCGACGAGTTCGTGGTGCTGCTGCCTGACCAGCAACCGCCGCCCCTGGTGCGCAGCGTCGCGCAAAAGCTCCTGGCCACGGTCAGCCAGGTGCATGACATCGCCGGGCACGAGCTGCAGGTCACCGCCAGCCTGGGGATCAGTCTGTACCCCGAAGATGGCCAGGATGCCCTGAGCCTGATCAAGAAGGCCGAGATGGCCATGCGCAACAGCAAGGACCAGGCACCGGGCCGCTACGGCTTCTTTACCGAAGACATGACCCACCGCGCCCGGGAACAGCAACACCTGGAGTCGGGCATTCGCCAGGCCCTGGAGCATCGGGAGTTTGTGTTGCACTACCAACCGAAAATCCACCTGGCTTCGGGCCGGGTGGTGGGCGCCGAAGCGCTGATCCGCTGGTTCAGCCCGCAACGAGGCTGGGTCAGCCCGGCCCAGTTCATCGCCGTGGCCGAGGACAGCGGCCTGATCAACTCCATCAGTCAGTGGGTGCTGGGCGAGGCCACCCGCCAGTCCCGCGCCTGGCAACAGGCCGGGCTCGCACCGATGCGCCTGTCGGTCAACCTGTCGGCCAGCGATTTCCGCCAGCCGCAGTTGCTCATGCAGTTGCACAGCGCTCTGCACGACAGCGGCCTGGACCCGACCTTGCTGGAGCTGGAAATCACCGAAGGGGTGCTGATGCAGAACGTCGAGGCGACCCTGGCCACCCTGCTGGCCATCAAGGCCCTGGGAGTACGCCTGGCGGTGGACGATTTCGGCACTGGCTACTCCAGCCTCAGCTACCTGCGTAAATTCCCGGTGGACGTATTGAAAATCGACCAGTCCTTCATCCAGGGCCTGAGCCACGACCCCAAGGACGCCGCCCTGGTCAGCGCCATCATCCAGCTGGGGCGCAGCCTGAACCTGAACGTGATCGCCGAAGGGGTAGAGACGGCGCAGCAACTGGCCTTTCTCACCCAGCAAGGCTGTGAGGAAGGCCAGGGCTACTACTTCAGCAAGGCCCTGCCCCCGGCGGACTTCGCCCGGCTCCTGCAAAACCGCGCTGCACCCGGTGCGCAGGTCCAGCCATGAACGGCGCGGCACATCCGTCCCGGCCCGCACGTCGCCACCTGGGCGCGACGCTCTGGTTATTGCTCGGCATCGCCCTGCCCGCGTTCCCTGCGCCCCTGGACGAACCCCTCAAGCCCTTGCCCGCGGCGCCCGATCTCGACCCCAAGCGGGTCGAACTGGGGCGCCGGCTGTTCAACGAGCCGCGCCTGTCCAAGGACGGCAGCCGCTCCTGCGCCAGCTGTCACCGGTTCGACCATGGCGGCGCCGACGCTCAGGCCAAGTCCCAGGGCATCAATGGCCAGCTGACCCTGGTCAACACCCCCAGCGTGTTCAACGCCGCGCTGAACTTTCGTCAGTTCTGGGATGCCCGTGCCGACACCCTCGAAGCGCAGATCGAGCAGGTGGTGCAAAGCCCGATCGAGATGGGCAACACCTGGCCCGAGCTGCTTCGTACCCTGGGCGACGACCCCGGCTACCGCCAGAGCTTCGCCGAGCTGTACCCGGATGCACTGACCGCGGCCAACGTCAAGGACGCCCTGGCCAGCTACGAACGCACCCTGCTCAGCAGCGGCTCGCGCTTCGACCAGTACCTGCAGGGCAACACCGAGATCCTCAGCCTGGACGAGAAATACGGCTACCAGCGCTTCAAGGACTACGGCTGCATCGCCTGTCATCAAGGGGTCAATATCGGCGGCAACATGCTGCAGAAGTTCGGCGTGATGGGCGACTACTTCGCCGCCCGGGGCAATCCCACCCAGGCCGACCTGGGGCGTTTCCTGATCACCGGCGACGAGCAGGACCGCAACGTCTTCAAGGTCCCCAGCCTGCGCAATGTGGCGATCACCGCGCCCTACTTCCACGATGGCTCGGCACAGACCCTGGAGCAGGCGGTCGAGGTGATGTTCAAGTACCAGCTGGGGCGGACCCCAAGCCCCGAGGACACCGGCCTGATCGTCAAGTTTCTCAAGACCCTGACCGGGCAATGGCAGGACAAGCCCCTATGAAGCGGCCCCGCCTGCCGGTCACCCTGTTCACCCTGCTGATCCTCGGCCTGGTCCTGGCGCTGGCGTTCCTCTACCTGAAGACGGTGATCGGCCAAACGGCGGACTACGCCCGGTCCCGGGACCTGATCGGTCACATCAAGCAATTGAACGCCCAGTGGGAAACCGAGGTGCTCAAGTCCCGCATCGCCCTCACCCATGACTACGACCCGCTGGTGCTGCCGGTGCAGCAGATCAATCGGCTGTGGAGTCGCTTCGATCAGCTGTCGCAGCAGCCGCACAACGACCCCGAGGCATGGCAGGCCAGCCATCAGGCGTTCCTCGCCGCCTTCCAGGAAAAGGCCGACCTGGTGGAACGCTTCAAGTCCCACAACTCGGTGCTGCGCAACTCCCTGGCGTTCCTGCCCACCGCCGAGGACGATATCCAGAGCCGCCTGGCCGGGCTCGATGACGCCCAGCGCCTGTCGCAGCAGAACATCGCCATCGACACCTACGACCTGCTGCTCAGCAGCCTGGAGTTCGCCCAGGTGTCCAGCGAAGACAAGGCCGCCGACATTCTGGTGGGGCTGAACAAGCTGGCGGTGAACAAGGAGCGCCTGCCCGAGGCCATGCACGAGCCGGTGGAGATCCTCAGCAACCATGTCTCGGTGATCCTGCGCGAACAGCCGGTGGTCAACCAGTTGCTGGAGAAAATCACCTCGATCCCGGTGGCCCAGCGCCTGGACGAGATCAACGCCCTGCTCAACCGCGACCAGCTCCAGGCCGACCTGCAGGACCAGAAGTCCCATCAGTACCTGCTGCTGTTCTCGACGCTGCTGGTGCTGTTGATCCTGTACCTGGTGATCCATCTGGTGCGCAGCTACGGGGTGATCCGCCGGGTCAACACGGCGCTGCAGAGCGCCAATGAACACCTGGAGCAACGGGTCGAGGAGCGGACCCACGAGCTCAAGGAAGCCCAGAGCGAACTGCTGCATGCCGCGCGCCAGGCGGGCATGGCGGAAATCGCCACCAATGTGCTGCACAACGTCGGCAACGTGCTCAACAGCGTGAACATCTCCAGCGAGCTGCTGAGCCGCACCCTGCGCTCCAGCAAGGCCCAGGGCCTGGGCAAAGCCATGCAACTGATCAACCAGCACCCGGGCGACCTGGGGCAGTTCCTCACTGAGGACGACAAGGGCAAGCTGCTCCCCGGCTACCTCAACCAACTGGTCGAGGCCATCGCCAGCGAGCAACAGGGCATGAGCGAGGAACTGGCCCAGCTCGGGCGCAGTGTCGACCACATCAAGGAAATCGTCGCCACCCAGCAATCCTATGCCGGGGCCTCGCGGCTGATCGAACCCTTGCAAGTCAACGAACTGATCGACGATGCCCTGCGCATGAACTCCGGGGCCCTGGTCCGGCATCAGGTCAGGGTGGTCAAGGACTACGCCGAAGTGCCCGCGGTGCTGGGCGACAAGCACCGCATGCTGCTGATCCTGATCAACCTGATCAGCAACGCCAAATACGCCATGTCCAACCTCGACGAGCAGTCCCGCACCCTGACCATCCGCGCCCGGGTGCTGGAGGGCCGGACCCTGCGCATCCAGGTTCAGGACCAGGGCGAAGGCATCGCCGCCGAAAACCTCGAACGGATCTTTGCCCACGGTTTCACCACCCGCAAGGAGGGCCACGGCTTCGGCCTGCACAGTTGCGCCCTGGCCGCCATGGAGATGGACGGCCAGCTCAGCGTGCACAGCGACGGGCCGGGACTGGGCGCCACCTTCACCCTGGACATACCGCTGATCGACCCCGAGAACCCCACATGGACTCATTGATCAACCGCCGGATTCTGCTGATCGACGACACCCCCTCGATCCACGAGGACTTTCGCAAGATCCTCACCCCGCAGACCCAGGACGCCGACCTCGACGACCTGGAGGCGCAGTTGTTCGGCGCCCCGACCCGCCCGCGCCAGCAGCCCTTCGAACTGGACTCGGCCTACGGCGGCGAGGAAGGCCTGAACAAGGTCACCCTGGCCCTGGCGCAGCAGCGCCCCTATGCCCTGGCTTTCGTCGACATGCGCATGCCCCAGGGCTGGGACGGGGTGCAGACCATCGAACGGCTGTGGCAGGAGGACCCGCGCCTGCAGGTGGTGGTGTGCACCGCCTACTCCGACTATTCCTGGGAAGACCTGCTGGAGCGCCTGCAAGGCCATAACCGCCTGCTGATCCTGAAGAAGCCCTTCGACAATATCGAAGTCCAGCAGATGGCCAGCACCCTCACCAGCAAGTGGGAGATGACGGCCCGCGCGCTGTTGCAGATGCACCATCTCGAAGATCTGGTGGAACAGCGCACCGAGGACCTGAAACAGGCCGGCGCGGCCCTGCAGCAGGAAATCGACGAGCGCAAGCAACTGGAGAACCAGCTGGTGCAGTCGGAAAAGCTCGCCTCCCTCGGGCAACTGGCCGCGGGCGTGGCCCACGAGATCAACAACCCCATCGGTTTCGTCGCCTCCAACCTGGGCAGCCTGGGCGGCTACCTGCAACAGCTCGGCCAGATGCTCAGCGCCTACCGCCAGAGCGAAGAAGCCATTGCCGCAGCGGAGGTGCGCAAGCGCCTGCAAAGCCTGCGCGAAAGCATCGACCTGGACTTTCTCCTGGAGGACATCCCGCTCTTGATCAAGGAGTCCAAGGAAGGCATCGGCCGGGTCGAGCAGATCGTCAAGGACCTGAAGAACTTCTCCCGGGTCGACAGCGATCAACAGTGGCAACTGGCGGACCTGCAACAGGGCATCGACTCGACCCTGAACATCGTCGCCAACGAGATCAAGTACAAGGCCGACCTGGTCAAGGACTACCACCCGCTGCCACAGATCGAGTGCCTGCCCTCCCAGCTCAATCAGGTGGTGATGAACCTGGTGGTCAACGCCGCCCAGGCCATCGGCCCGGAACGCGGCACCATCACCCTGCGCAACGGCGTGGACGGCGAGCGGGTCTGGCTGGAGGTGAGCGACACCGGTTGCGGCATCGATGAACAGCACTTGCAGAAGATTTTCGACCCCTTCTTCACCACCAAGCCGGTGGGCAAGGGCACCGGCCTGGGCCTGTCGCTGTCCTACGGGATCGTCAAGAAACACGGCGGGCAGATCAGTGTCCGCAGCCAACCGGGGGTCGGCAGCACCTTTCGCGTGGAACTGCCGATCCGCCAGCCCCGCCCGGCAGCGGTCGGCGAAGCGGACTGAAGCGCCGCAAGCGCTGGCCAACGGCTCGCCCCCGCGTCCTCAGGTGCTGGAGCGGTCGGCCCGAGGCGCCTGGACAGCGAGTTGCAGCATGGCGTCGCGGTCCAGGGGCGGACTCAGGTAGCGCCCCTGAACCTCATCGCAGCGCATGTCCCCCAGCGCGGCGAACTGCTCCGGGGTTTCCACCCCTTCGGCCAGCACTTTCAGGCTCAGGGCATGCCCCAGGTCGATGATCGCCTGGACGATCGAGCGGCCGGCCGGACTGCGCCCCAGTCCGGCCACCAGGCTGCTGTCGATCTTCAGGCCGTCCAGGGGATAGGTCCGCAGGTACTGCAACGCCGAACAGCCACTGCCGAAATCGTCCAGCAACAGCTGCACCCCGAGGGCCTTGAGCCCGTCCATGATGTCCTGCACCTGGCGCCCGTCGTCCAGCAGCGCCTTGTCGGACACCTCCAGCACCAGGCGCGAGGGAGCCAGCCCGCTCTGGCCAAGCACCGACCTGATCCTGGCCACCAGCTGGCCGCGCTGGAACTCGCAGGCCGAGAGACTCACCGCCAGTTGCAGGGGTTCGGGCCAGCCCTGGGCCGCACGGCAGGCCGCGTGCAGCACCCAGTTGCTCAGCGGCAGGATCAGCCCGGTGTCCTCGGCAATGGGCATGAACACCTCGGGCCCCAGCAGCCCACGCTGCGGGTGCTGCCAGCGCACCAGCACCTCGGCGCCCAGCCAGTGGCCGTCGCCCAGCCGATAGCGCGGCAGGAACCGCAGGGTCAACTGATCCTGGTCGATGGCCTGGCGCAGGTCGCGCTCCAGGCCGCGGCGCTCGATGATCCGCGCGTTCATGTCGGCGGCATAGAAACGCCAGGTGCTGCGCCCCGCCGCCTTGGCCTCGTACAAGGCCATATCGGCAAAACGCAGCAGTTCCTCGGCCTGGCTGGCATCGGCCGGGGCCCGGGCGACACCGATGCTGGCACTGATGAAGACTTCATGCTCGGCAATGTAGAACGGCTCTTCGATTCGCTGGATCAAGCGGCGGCACAGGCCGTCGATTTCCGGCTGGGCCATCTGCCCGGGCACCACCAGCACGAACTCGTCGCCACCGACCCGGGCCACCAGGTCCTCGCCGCGCAGGCAGTGGGACAAGCGCTGGGACACCTCATGCAGCACCTGGTCACCGGCGGC
>Ga0194135_10002431_pt1 | contig 11315 bp, 14 predicted proteins | sample LitLau_LLRF_2013_FD_134024 | JGI IMG/M metagenome (GOLD analysis project Ga0194135, IMG submission 134024) | Freshwater sediment microbial communities in response to fracking from North America - Little Laurel Run_MetaG_LLRF_2013 (version 2) | ecosystem: Environmental > Aquatic > Freshwater >... | reverse complement strand
TATCTGGACTTGACTACGGGAGACGTAAAGACAAGTGTATTTCTTCCGTCTCCTTCGAAAAGAAAACGGAAAAGGTGGATGCGAAATCTGCCCGAGAGAGTACTTAACAAATTTTTCTTGGAAAAGGGAAGCGATAGTACGAGGAAGTTTCTTATAACAAACCCTGACTCTTCGTTAGTCGACCAAACGATGTCATTAGGCCAAGATGTTATAAATTCTATTAAATCTAGTCGAGAGAGCAGTTTTCTCGCTAGTAAAGTCAAGTGGAAAGGAGAAGAGCTTCCAGTCAATAAGTCGCCGATTAAAAATACTAATACAGCGTTTTATGAAAGTCTTAAATTAAACTCAAGAGCAGGGAGCAGCTCAGTCAAATTCGAAAAAGATGATTTAGTAAACATGCAAGTTATGTTTCAAGTTGACAAAAAGTTCATCTTGGGAAAGTGTTCCTGTAATGGTCGAGATTTAGTCGTACTATTTGATCAACATGCTGTACATGAAAGAATACGGCTGGAAAGACTAATTTTACGTAAGTAAACCGCTTACTACCAACTACATTAATCAATACCTAGTACTAGATATAGCATGAGATAATTAATACGTTTACTGATTTCAGAAGCCTACGAAGATCATCAGACGAAGAAATTCAAGTCATTCTCGATTGCGCCACCAATGCAATTTACTTTCACTGAAACTGAAGTGATGATGCTACAAAGCTATCCTGAAACCTTTGAACTAATCGGGACAATCGTAGAAGTCATAAGTTCAACTTGTGTCAAAGTTCACTCAGCCCCTTTGTCATTTTTTGAAAAAGTATCTTCAGAGGTAAGTTGTAAACTAATACTGCAGTTTATGTACGGCTTCTCAGGTGTATTGATCTCGAGGACTAAGGACTATGACTGAAAATGTTATTTTTAGGTAATAGCAAATAAAGAAGCAACAATGAAGAGATTATTAGCATCACTGCTTCAAGAGGTAGTTCGTCAGATTCTAGATACAAAAGTGGCAACTATCAACTCAGTACCGAAAGCAATATTCAACATTTTAGCTTCGCAAGCTTGTAGGGGAGCCGTGAAATTCGGTCATGAGCTCAGTCTTCAGCAATGTGAATTACTTATCTCTAGACTGAAACGCTGCAAAACCCCATTTCAATGTGCACATGGGAGACCTTCGCTAGTGCCACTTGTAGATCTCAATGCTATTCGTGCTAGAACTGATATATTTCATCGCAAGGTATTCATTCCACAAGTTAACTAATAATACTCATAAAAATTCAAAAATTCTTAGCGTTGCAACTTTTTTGTTTTCTTTTCCAGTGCGAACCTTCACACTTCGACCTAGTGCTATCCCAAAACTCCTCCAATAGATATAACGAAACCTCACACTATTTTAATGAATCATCTGGATATTTTGAAGACGACGAATACGACGAATTATTTAAATTACTGTGATATATAATGTTACTTTAAATCTGTCTACCACCTTGTAGTTTTAGTTTCAAACCGAACTTTTATCTGGCCACTTAGAAATGCCAAAAAATCTGTTATAACAAATAAAGTTAATTACCACGCTATACAAGCCTTCTGTGTGGGATAATCCATTTGAATAGTCCATTGTTCATTAAGCCTGGGGGGTGTCTTCAAAATACTTTCTATGTAAGAATACGTACGAAAATGGTCCATTACATCTGCATAAAGAAATTCAGGGGACGCTCCGTGGAATGATTGAAGTACTCCTCTCTGCATTAAAACTGATGATGCTTCTTCGGCTAAAAAGTTCCAAATTCTCATGAGACCCACTTGTATTGTATATAGACTTAACAAGACATTCCATTGATTCCATGTTTTAAAAACCTTGATTTCCTTCGACAAATAACTCGAACAACTCCAAGTCCACAAGTGTATGATTCCCTACACACGCGTCGACGTCAGGTTGTGAATGAGTAGACGCCATCACGTTTTCAACAATAACGTCGAAGTCAAACAGCTGATTAGTAGGAGAGATGCTCCTGATGCTTGGAATACTAGAAACCGGAGACAGAACAGACAGCCTGGAAGAGCTTTCCTGCCTAGGTGAGTTTTTGGCACTCCTCCTTTTGAGACTCCGAGGGGCACTTTGACACACACTTTCATATAGAGTGAGATCTACGTCAAAATTATTTGTACAAGCAATCTTGCTTGCTTTCAGTCTGATACAATATCAGCTCACGCACTCCTCAGCTTAACTTGACGTCGTGTGTACTTTCACAAACCCATTGAACTGGTGCGTTTTATAACTCCAATTTCCAAAAATTCAGCCAATTTCTAACTAAAAGTCGGATATGCCATTCCCAATCCAATACGAGAAATGCGATTCCACTATCCCACAGTAATCGTCCGACTACTCCCCAATAATACGGAGTCGAATGAGCAAACATCTTTCCTTCTCGTCACTGTTGGTCAGTGTGTAAAATGGGCTCCATAATGCTTGTTAGCTGTCCGATGGTTTCGGATTTGGATGGATTTGCAAGGTTTAACTTAGTATGACTAGTTTGCATATCTTATCTTTTTTACCTATTCAAAATCTACAATTATAGCAGATAAGTCGTGTATAGTAGATTACTTGGTGAAATAAATGCGTATTCATTCCTTCGTGGAAGACACATTTAATGTAAATAACGCGACTGTATTGCAGCTCAAATATTTTGGCATAAAGTTCGCTTGATAAAGGTTAGAACAGAATTTACCTGATAAAAGCCCGCGTGGTGACTTCCAATTTCTCCCATCCTCCTTCGTATTTACTCACACGTTATTTGTTATTTCTCAGGATCCTGTTATTTTGTTAAATATTATTATTGACGATAATGTCGATCGGATTTGGTTTTTCGGAATAACAAGTCGCTTGAACTTGCTGTGATGGCAGACTCCTCGTTTAATATTCAAAAGTACTTCAAACGGGGGAAGACAGTAGTACTTACACTGAGACAAGACGACTCTGATGAAAGTAAGTCCTTAATTCCTTATAGAATATGAAAGAGCACAGCAATGAGATTCTTATCGCTTTGCTTGACTTCATTCATTACCATGTAGTAGTAGTGGGTGGAACTTAAATTGTTCAGTATTTTGTTTGTGTTCGCAGTTCGACAATGGTCCGACAAAGATACATCGCACTTGCTACTGCTTATGTCTAGAATGTTTGGGGAGTTCCAAAACCAACGAAGACGGAAGAAAGATGTTTGGGAGGAAGTTTCTAAAGAGCTTACGGATGAGGGCTACCCGTGGTCAGCTGAAGACTGCCGAAAGAAATGGAGCAATATGGTGCGGACATTCAAAGGAATCCAAGAACAGAAGCTGACAGACATAGATAACTCTAGTACAAAAAAGACGAAGATATGGCCTTTTTATGAAGATGTTCTGCAGTTATTTTTAAGAGAAAGAGCGGATTGTCTTCCAGAAGCTGGTAGTGTTGTTCAGCTGTTGAATAGTCAAGGTAGTTTGCAATCTAAAACTCAAAGAGTGCCTTCGGAAGCCTCTCCTGCAAGTGGACTTAGCCATATGACTGATAATCATCAGCAAAGAAATCACGAAGAAATCACAATTGTTGACTATCAAGCAATGATTAATGCGGCGACGGGAAATAATTTGGACTTAATGAATGCGCAACCCAGTACGAGTACAACAGGAGTAGTTGCCAATTCTTGTTCTGGTGAAAACATGGAAGGGAACGTTTGCTCAGCTACTATGCTTGGAGATAAAATTAAGATTTTGTCTGCAGACTCTGAGGCAAAACAATCATCAGCTTCAACTGTGGCAAATAGGTCGTATTTCTCTCGAAAAAGAAAAATCCGGAATAGAGGAAAAAGCACATCATCCTTTTCGGATGTCTTTAGCGGAAATCCCGTTGATAATTCTGCTATAGATAAGCTAATTGCAGTAACCACTCAACAGAACGAAAAGCTTTTAGAAAAACTGACAACTTTCCACGAGCAGTCGATTGCAGCAATGAAAGAAAGAAACGCCATACTTTCCCAGATCTTCGACACTTTGCAGAAACAAGTCGATTCAAAAAGTACGGAGAAGGTTTATCAGGACTCGCTATCCACAGCTATTTCTTCCAGACCAATTAACTCTTCACAGATATCTTCTATTATTGCCACTAAAGGCCTAACCATGCAAACCGATTCTTCTCCCTTAAGTCAACCTACTTCTTCTTTACAACCCTCAACCTCAATGCGAGATCTCAATGAGCCAATGCTTCATGATACTGTAGTGAGCGTGGATTCAGACCCAATTCACACAATAATCTCTCAGGATGTGTCCACAACCGGACTCACGTTTCATTTGGATGTTCCAACTTCTGTTTCAGATGTTATAGATGTTAATGATCCCAGAATAAGTAAAGGCTACAGATTGGAAAACATACAATCTGATGTAAACCTTGCTGCGTTCTCTGCTACATTACACCCAACCCTGGTTTCGGTGAATTCACCAAAGAAGCCAAGATCAAGTTTAGCTAAATCTGTTTCTGTACCTCTTCATACGACACCAGTTAATCACAGAAAAATCGCTCCTAAGAGGGACAGTATACACCGCTGAAGAAATATTTTAAGGAGTTCAAATGGCAGCAGCAAATGAGTTCTGACGTCTGTGATCTGACAAGAATCTCCAATAGTTTGAGTAATGATTACTGAATCTTATTTAATCTCGAATATGTCGAACAATATAAAAGCGTAAAAAATTAACACGACTTCTAATCCTGATCATTGGGTTTAGTGTTTTATATTTGAGTTCGTACCACAGAACTTCATTTCGATTCAACCCCTATTGATGGGAAGTATTATTCTGGTTAGAACTTCCATTATCCATTTCACTCCTCGTGGGTTGAACTTGTCCAAAAGCATTTGCACTACCGTCTTGCTTGGCCAGTAAGGCTAATATGTGACTTCGCATGTCTGGCGTTAAATGAATTACTTCAGGATTCAAAACTTCATGACCACCATCACCTTCTGCTACAAGGATGGCATCATCTTCAGTTTCATTTTCTATTTCCACGAATTGCTGCTCGACTCCTGCTGAATTAAGGAACTCAGCTGAAATCGGAATCAAGTAAGTCGGAGTTTCTGCACTGTCTGAGCTTCCTTTCTGACCAGGAGTATTATTTTGAAGCAGGATAAAATTTTGCTGCACTTCGTGAGACGAACTTTCGTCGTGCTGCTGATTTGACGACGCATCTAAACCAGAACAAGAGTCGTCGTATGTAGTACAGTAATTGCTGGTGTGAACATTCGTCGTATCGATTTCAGGTTCACGTTGTTCAGTTACATCTTGATTATTTTCCGTTGTGTCTGCCGGATTATTTCGCGATCTAAATATTCTTCTATCTAGGCCAATTTTCCTGCGTTTTCTTCCTGTATTCTCGTCTTGTCGTCCTTCCAATTTCAAAACAACTGAATTGTTGCGCGTATCAAAACTATTTGATTCCTCTATTGATGCAGTAGTAGTAGCCACGGCTTGTGCCAGTACCTGGTTTTGCTGACTTACTATTGCATGCACAAAAGACTTATACTGTTCCATACATAGCTTGAAGTCTGAAACATCCGACAGTTCTTCTAAAAGAAGATGCCGTACTGTATTTGTAAAATCCTCCGATTTCATCCTAAATAAAATGAACATTAACATTATATCAGAAGCGTCACACACAACAAAATAAGTCAATTTTATCTTCATCCATATAACCAACCGGGGAAAAGGTATATAAACTATGAAATGCTGTCAATTGCTGGTTGACATTTACCTCAATGCAATGATGATATTGATGATGATTGTGTGTTTGAGTAGTGAGTGAAGATTATATAATAGTTTGGAAACCTTTATATATATATATATAGAACACTTGAACATGCAACAACGCAACCGATCTTGTGATCCAGCCTCTGATTTCCTTTTCTGTGCATGTGTAGAAAAATCCCAATTATGTATCTAGAGCGAAATCGAGTCAGCTTGCTTTACATTTGTTGCTTTTAATAGTCAGCCAGAGAATGTAGTGTAGAGACAGATACAGAAGAATAGGATATTATTATTAAACACAGCAGTAATGTAATCTTTATCCTGCCAATTTATTTCAATGAAAGTTAATTTGTGATATAGGGAGCAGTCTGTCAGTTCTTCTGTTTGTGTGTGCTCACATGTGTCTCATGTGACGAGGACTCTTGTTGACTGCTCCAGTCTATTTTGTACATCAGACGAACGGGAGCAACTTCATCACACGAATAAAAGTTGCAGGTTGGACACAAAAACAACCACACAAACACAGAATAAAAGAAGGGGCACGTCCCACAATAATAATAACTGAAAGATTAAATATTTTAGTTTTAGATAACTGTGCACGCACAAACAACAAAATCATCTTTTGTACCAAGGTTGATATTATTACTGTAGAGTGTTCTCCGATGACACTAAAAATGTGACTCATTGAAAGGTCCAACGCTACGTGATAGCGTGCTGGATTTCGAATGGTGGTGATCAGCAACAACAATAGTATTTAAAGTAATAGATAGATTTTAAAAGCAGAGTGTGTTTAATGTTTTGTGGTGCTAGTCCTGGGCTTTAAATTCACACGGAATTATTTGAGAGTCAGTAAATGAGGTGGGTGATTGTTGGTGCAGTTTGTAGAAGCAGTAGGGCCGACGCAGGGGCATTTATTTTTCTCTCGAAGGTCCACAGGGGTGTTTTATAATGGTAAATATGCAACTAGAAGAAAGCAATCATGAAAGGAACACAGGGGAAGTATCCTGGAGACTAACAAGTGTCTTTTTTAAATACAGGACCCCTGGAAAGTTGAGGGTGTCACGATGACGAGTGAAGAACTGGTGGAAAGGAGCCCATCCTGGACACTAGCCTGTGATAACGCTGTTTTAAACAAATTAAAGATTTTATCGGAGGTGAGATTCATTTATTGGTTGCAGTTCCTGTGGAATAGCAGCAATGGCAGAAGTTTTGATTTGATTTTGATTTTTCGAATCTTGCAGGAGGTGCATAAAAACTCGCTTGCAATCAAACAAGACTGTGAATCCCTAACTGAGGACGTAACACGCGTTCAATCCAGACTTTCAAATATTACCAATAAGTTTTTAATGATCTCAAACACCCAGTTTGTTGAGAACAGAGTTGAGGAGTTTGAAGAAGCAGACGTAGCTGCTGAAGTACGGAGTAATCAAGTTGCCAGGAAAGTAAAAACAAAGCAAGAGAAAGAAGCTGAACTACTTAAGAAAATGAAAGAAGCGATTCAGATTGGAATTAATGCGTGCTCGTCCTCATCGTAAGAAAAGAATTGGATAAAAATAATTTTGTAGATCATTCCGAGTAACTTATTTTTAAAGGGCTCGTTTAAATTGCAGGTCGAGTGCTAGAGAGCGAAGACAAATGCCCCATCTTATTGGTTCGTCCAAGTTTTTCAGTAGTCAGTATGTTGGGTTACGTGACCCTACAACAGTACCTGTATCATTTGGAGATAATAACAGTCTACCTGTGGAAGATAGCTTTGGTTCCATACGTACTCAACAATCATTCCCAGTTGTAACTTCGAGTGCCTCACAAGAAAAACCTAAAGTTTCTTTACCTCAAGTATGCAGAGTTTTCAAATGACCGTTGGATGTATCGTGTTAATAATGTTATTTTTTCTGAATCTGTATCTGTAGGTCAATCAGTCTTCTATTACTAATTTTCAACCACCGGTGCCATATAATGAAAATAATTATGCTCAGGAAACAAATGCTTATGAAGAATCATCTGTGATAAAACAGCCTTCCACGACATCGGTAATTTATATTTCTTGTTTATATGATACCAGATTTTGCTATTTTTGACGTCACAAATATTGCTTTCGTAATATCAGAAACAATTTCAGTATTACTGTACTAAACGGCAAACGGGTCCATGTTCTTCATTAATTTATTTCCTTGTTTGTAAATAGTCTCAAGAAAGATTTTCTAATCCTGAACCTACTGTCGACAAATCCCAAATTCCTGTACAAGTTACAAGTGATGAAGGGCCGCCTCCCCTAGATATGAGTGATGAAAGCGACGACGATTTTAAACCTCAGTCCTCAGCGTCAGGTGAAATACAAGTTTGAAGTTGTACGCTGAAGATAAATTAAATCGTAGTTTCTTAAATTTCCAATAACGTAACTTTCAGGGCATGGGAGACTGTTTGTAGATGATGAAGACGATGATGACTTGTTCAATGACAGATCTTTATTCCCTCCTAAACCCAAGGCTGACATCAACAATTTATTTTTTGGCAAAAACTCTGCTGAAGTGAAGCCACCCGTTCCTGTGATTTCTCCTCCTCCGTATAACCAAAAATACGATGAAGATGACTTGAGTAATCAAGTAAAGGATGAAAGTAAACCGGCTGTGGATTATCGGAAGTTAGATGTTGGGGTTTTGCCAGATAGTCATTCCCCGAATCCTATCATTAGTAATCGTGCAACGCAAGTGAAAGGTGACTTGTCTGATCCGTACAGCTTTTTGCATAGTAAATTTTTAGGAGTTAATTACTTGCGTTTTGTTCAGAACAAAGTGAAATGGATAAATCGTCGTGTTCATCTGAAAAAGGAATAGACAAGCCTCACATTAAGGTAGGTTTTATAGCTGAGCTTGAATTGTGCTTTGAGTTGTCGCATTGATTGAAATCAATGTGTTGAGTTCATCTGCCTTTCTAACCCAGTTTTCATGTGCAGATTCCACCAGGTGCAGTTTCTGTTTTTGGCAAACTTCCCCCAGAAGGGTTTCCAAGCTTAAAAAACAACAAGGAAAGAGCTAACCACAATCAACAGGCTACAAATGTACCACGTACCGTGACTCAGGCTGAAACAAATACAATTTCTAGCTCATCAGAAAATAATTGCTCGAAAGTTAACACTGGATCTACAGAACTACCAGTCAACAACGACGATCAAAACCCTTCGACAAATCGGTCATCTAGTCTAACATCAAAATTAAAAAATCATAGCAGCCAAGGCTCTTTGGGGTAATGGGAGCTACATATATTACGCATAATTGTTAATTTTCTTAAAATACTGCCTAAGCTTGGAATTACTAATTGTATTTCTTATCTTGTAGCTCTGAGCCTTCAAAAAGTGTTCTTTTCGACTCTGACAGTGACGAAGACTTATTTTTCTCCACCAAAAAGAAACCTACGTCAAGAGCAAACAAATCTTCATCGTTGTTTACTAAATCATTATCTGAACAGAACAAATCGAATATTGTGACCACAGAAAAATCTCCTAAACCACATGCAAAAAGTTCCTTATTCGACGACTCCGATTCAGGTGATGACCTTTTCTCATCAGCTAGTTCGTCAAGTTCCAAAAACAAACAGACAGCGTTATTGAAAACTAAAGAAATTAAAGAAAATACAGAGAAATCAGCTCGTATCAAAGTAACGGAACCTCCAGTGAAATCATCAGGACTGTTTGGCGATGATTCTGATTCTGATAGTGACCTCTTCGCTTCCTTAAACAGAAAAACGAAATCGAACGTATCAAATCATTCCACCACAGCTACAGAAAAAGCCATACCCACCGACTCAAAAATTAGAATAATGGCCACCGAAGATTCATTGGATATTCTAAATCGTTCAAGCTCATTGGACCAAAACGATCTACTTGATCTGGAGCATGAAGAGAAAATCGCAAATAGCAACAATCTAGGAGAAAACAATTCTATAGATCCTTCAATTGAGCATTCAAGCCCAGTTTCTGATGAAATTGACTCCGTAGCTCCACTTCTGGTGAATTTGGTGAAGGTAAATTGTGTTAGTTTTTCTCAGGTTCCTTAATTTCTCGTGTTTTATTTATGACTTAGTACTTAAGTACATTTACATATAATTCAAGCCACGGCTACGTGGTCTAGATTATGGTCTCTAGTCTCTCGTCTCATGCAAGAACGGTTGCACTTGCCACTTCTATGGTGGCGGAAGTCCCCAAGTAGTGCATAGTGGACAAAAGTAGAAAGCGGGTCCACAATGCATGCTTACTGTCAGTTTTTCCATTGAGCATACCCAGGGCTGACTGGCCAGTCTTACCCGGGGGAGTTTTGGAAAGAACTGGCAGTAAGGTATGTTTGTTGGTCGCTCATCTCAGTCAGTTAGGTGATTACCATACTGAGATTGTGTCAGATACCCAAACACGATTATCAGCTTCGTAGAATTGAGGGTATAGGCATTAAGTCAAAAAGACTACATCGAATCGAACAGTACGTACATACTTATGTTTATATTTCTAGGGAAGGCCAAAAGGTCAACCTAATAGACGCCCTCCATCAAAACAGTTTGGAGATGCAAAAATCAAGCAGACAGTGCTGTTGACAACTGAAGAAAAAATCACAGAGAAAACAGATAGTATCACAGTTACGGAACCTCCAGTCAAATCATCAGGACTGTTTGGCAATGATTCTGACTCCGATAGTGACCTTTTTGCTTCTTTAAACAAAAAAACTAAATCCGTCGTATCAAGTAATTCCAGTATAGTTACAGCTAAAGCAATACCCACCGAAGACTCATTGGATATTTTAAGCGGTTTAAGCTCATTGGAACACAACGACAGCCTTGATTTGGAGCAGGAAAAGAAAATCCAAAATAGCAACACTTTAGGAGAAAAGAAATCTATGGAGCCTGTAATTGCTCATTCAAGCTCAGTTTATGATGAAATTGATTTCGCAGGTCCACTTCTGGTACATTTGGTGAAGGTAAATTGTGTTAGGTGTCTCGGTTTCCAGAATTGCTTGTTTTTATTTATGAGGTGAATTTCAAGTACATTTACATGTGTTTATATTTTTAGGGAAGACCAAAAGGTCAACCTAATAGACGCCCTCCATCTAAGCTTGCAAGTACAAAAAACAAGCACACAGCGTTGACTGAAGAAAATACAGAGAAAACAGATAGTATCTCAGTTACGGAACCTCCAGTGAAATCATCAGGATTGTTCGGCGATGATTCTGACTCTGATAGTGACCTCTTTGTTTCCTTAAACAAAAAAACGAAATCGAACGTAACAAATAATTCCATCCCAGTGACAGAAAAAGCAACACTCACCGACTCTAAAATTAGAATAATGACCACCGAAGATTCATTGGATATTCTAAGCTCATTGGAGCATAAAGACCACCTTGATTTGGATCACGAAAAGAAAAATAACAACAATTCAGGAGAAAGCAATTCTGTGGAGCCTTCAATCGCGCATTCAAGCTCAGTTTCTGATGAAATCGATTCCGTAGGTCCACTTCTGGTAAATTTGGTGAAGGTAAATTGTGTTAGCCTTCTCACCTTACTGAATTTCTT
>Ga0194135_10002430_pt1 | contig 11315 bp, 5 predicted proteins | sample LitLau_LLRF_2013_FD_134024 | JGI IMG/M metagenome (GOLD analysis project Ga0194135, IMG submission 134024) | Freshwater sediment microbial communities in response to fracking from North America - Little Laurel Run_MetaG_LLRF_2013 (version 2) | ecosystem: Environmental > Aquatic > Freshwater >... | reverse complement strand
GCAGGACATTCACAGGGAAAACGATCCTAGTCTGCCTCCAGGAGTGGGAGCAATCACTCTAGAGATGATTCGTAAATTCACTGGGAGAATTATGGAAGCAATAGATACCAATATGGTTCTTACTGTAAGTGACCACGACGAATGACAAAGGCCCCTTAGATCATACATAATATAAATCTTCAACGATACCTGTAATTGTATTACAGAGTGATGGTCAAAGACGTCGAATAGACATAGACCTTTTGGGAAATATGGTCGAATCAAACGCACTCAATGTGAATCCTCAGTTCTACGGAGAAATCGGTTTACACAACTTAGGTGCGTTCCATGTCCGGCATAATTAGTCTAATGGCTCCATGAGTTAATTTAATGTTCTTTTCGTTCAATTCGAATTCTTTATAAACAGGGCATATGGTCATCGCTTACTCTCATGATCCGGATTTTCGACACAGAGTAATTCACATAACTCGTTGCATTTTCCTGTAAAAATACTAACTAATTTACTTTTAATTGGCAGGAAAATCCAGGTGTGATGTTTGAAACTTCTACTGCAATGCGTGACCCAGCCTTCTATCGCTGGCACAAGTATATCGACGACATTTTCGACCAACATAAGCAGAATTTACAGCCTTATAATCCAACTGGGGTAACGTGAAACAAATGACAAGTTTCGAACTGTTACCTTATTATAGCTTCTTGCATAATAATCTGACAATCTCTGTGTGCAGGGCGAGAATCAATTAGTTTGGCAAGGAATCACAGTCCAAAGCATTCAAGTCCAAACTGCCAGGCAAGGCGTCCCTGTAAACGAGCTTTCCACGTTTAGAATGCAAAGTCATGCCGATTTGTCTCGAGGAACAGATTTCCTCCGAACTGGAGACAACCTCGGAGCTGTTTTTGTCAGATTTACTCATCTCAATCACGATGCATTCACCTACACTATCACTGTAATGGCCTTTCGATTAATGAACCTTTAATGATGTGATAACCATTACTTGTTATTTATTTAAGGTCCAAAACTCAACAAATACTCCGAGGTCAGGAACCGTAAGAATCTTTATGGCACCACGATTCAACGAGCACGGAGAAGTATTCCCGATGGTTATGCAACGGAGATTGTTCTTTGAACTTGACAAGTTTACTCAACAATGTAAAATAACGTTTAAAATTTATAAGTGAGCAGGAAATTTGTTTTAAAAAATGACTGAATTCCAGTGAATCCTGGAAGCAACACAATCACCCGAAGATCTACTGACTCTACAGTGACTATCCCATGGGAGCAAACATTCCGTGACCTCGAACGAACAATGTCTCCTGCTCAACCACCAACAAACTCCCGTACAAATATTTGCGGGTGTGGTTGGCCCCAACACATGCTCATCCCTCGGGGTACTCCCGGCGGTCAAGTCTACGACCTCGTAGTCTTCATTACGAACGGAGAAGAAGATCGCGTAGTCCAAACTCGACCTGCCTCCACTCCAACTCCGAATTGCAGAGATGCCGTGAGCTACTGCGGAGTCCTTGATCAACTCTACCCTGACAGGAAACCTATGGGATATCCTTTCGATAGAAATCCGTATACAATTCAAGTTCCAAACAACGCTGTCCAACAACCTTCACCCAACTTGCAAGACTACCAGTCTCGAGTTCCAAACATGAGTTCGATTCAAATACGAGTTAGATTTAATGCTGACCGGAGAGAAATCCGAGCTGATGGTGTTCCATCAGGATTGCGTGAGATTAATGGAGATCCTTCAGCAATCAATGCACCACCTCCAGCATGTCCTCCTAATGGGGGCTCATCTACTTCAACTGCAACTGCAACCACCACCAGTAGACCACCTCCTCGTCAACCAACTCAACCAACAAGGCCTACTCAGCCAACTAGGCCAAATCAACCAACGCGACCAAATAATCCCGGTGGATCATGGACATCATGGCGAGGGTCAGGAGGGTCATCTGGAGGTTCCAGATCGCCATCTCCACCCCCATCTCCTCCCCCTCGAGATGGAAGAACAGGTGGATGGACCAATCGACCTGGTACTTGGGGAGGTGGCTGGGGTGATGGATGGGGAGGATAGAAAAACCTCCATTTGATTGTTGATTGTCACTCATTTTATGATGCTTTACTTAATTACACAATAACTCCTATTTAACTCTACCAATTACAAAACCACACAAACCCTCATTTAATATGCCAATGCACAGTTTATCTCAAACCTTCAAAACTTTTCATAGCTTGAACGTGACTACCCGAACGTGTGTGTATGTCTCATCTTCCTTTCTTCACTTAAATACGGATTACATAAACTCATTCTCATTATGTACACTTTACTATCATCACGGAGCAATAAAAAACTGCAAGTGAGCATGACTTCAAGTTTAAAAAATGTGTAGTAATGTTTTAGCTGAATAAATAAATGCCCATATGTATAATGTGTTATGATCATTATTTCCATACTCGAGAAGTGTGCAGTTGTTTCCAGCTGATTCTTCTTTGAAAAAACAATTTCGGCTTTGCTAATAAAAGTCCACCAAAGACGCTAAGTGGAAAGTACAACACGGAGAGTTCGTCGTATTTAGTCAATTAAATCTCTTATTAGTGGTCGAGAGTCTGTACATATTAATATACTAAGTGGTTAACAGTGGTTAACTCCTGCCCGTGAATTTAATGGTCCCTAATTCATCTCCACAACTTAGTTTTGTCCATCTGAAACTCATCTCGTCTCAGGTGGAAGTTTAAGTAACGTCATTCATTATAATGCTATTCTGAGATTCATTAAACGTATAATTATACATACCTGGTGAATACTGGTGATGTATACTGGACTCCGAACTACTTGTCATTCATAATCACCAGGAATAGCTGAATAGCTCCCATATATATTTTTTCAAGTTTGAAGTGCTAAAATTTTATTGCTAAAGGATAGTTAGTTGACCTTGGATAAAACTTAAGACGTTGACGTAGTTGCAAATAATTCGTTCTTCGTCTTCAGTCGTGTATAATATCTGCAAGACAGGTAGCTTAGTACACTTTGCCTAGTCCAGTAGTTCCAGGTTCCGCGTCTGATTTGCTTCTTGGTTTATTGGTAGACAAACGGCTCTTTCAAATTTTTCGGTGTAGTTTCTGGTTTGTGAGTTGAGTAACAACACGAGATGCAAAGCTTGGTAAGTAATAGCTATAATTACTAATTATAGTAGAAAGGAAGGTCAATTAGATTTAGATAAGTAGATTGAAAAACTGGGGTATTGTGAGAATTACTTTTATTCCCATATTTTCTGTTTTCAGAAACTTTTCGTAAGTCTCCTTCTACCTCTCCTGGTACTTGGAGGGCCAAAAGGAGACAAAGATGAACCCACTTGGGATGAATCTACGAGAGATGACTACACTCTTAATCCAAAGACTGCGACTGTTGATGCTCCTACAACTCCTGTGAAAGACGACTATTTCCCCGAACCTCAAAAACCTGATGCTCCAGAATCTGGACGCACACAAACTGAATCAGAGAGCACAGGAAATGAAGAATCTGAACCAGCACCAGACGATCCAGAGATTGCTTATCTCCTAAAACGACTTATTGAAGAGGAAATGCTCAAACAATCCCAAGAAGACAAACAAGCCAACGGTACAAAAGCACCAGCAGCGAATAATGATAAAGTAAAGACTCCCTTGACTTTTATGACTCCTCCTCCACCTCCTCCAAAAGACGAAGACTTGAGCTCAACTCCTGCAGCCGACTCTCAAGAAAGTGACGAGCAGGATACTTCCACAACTGAAAGTACAAATACAGACACTGACGCTCCTTCTTCCAATAAACAAGAACAACCAGATAAATCTTCTTCTGAAGAAGCTTTTCCATCTGATGAAAATAATACCAAACCCACAGACACCGATCAAAAAATCCCAAACCGTCCTTCCCCCCTCAACAAGTCTCCTCCACAAGACGATGCCCCTACCTCAGACGAAAACGAAATCCACCAATACGCTGAAAGATTCCCGAAATACCAAAAAGAACCCCAACAGGATTTCGACATGAGACAATCCGACAACCAACAAGACGAGCCTGACCAACGCAAAGAAATTTCCTCAAAGATTTCTGTGGATCCTGAAGAAGATTCTCGTGAAATTGAAACAAATCCTTCGACAACTCCACTTCCTCCAACTGAAGATGATACCATCATCAGCACAAGCAGCTCAACTTCATCTGAAACAACCCAACCTGATCAAACCACCCAAGACATTTCTACCATTCCTCCTCCACACCCAGCAAACAATGGAATGGACAAAGTCATCTTTGACAAAGAAGAACCTTCAGTCGAAGATTCACCTGCTGTACCAAATTCAGAAGTTCAAGAGGACGATCAGCCTCCCCATGAAAAATATTATTTCTTCCTTCGACCTCGTCCAACAATGATTCCTCCTCCATCTTCCTTCCAGCCTTATCAACGATTTCCTTCTTCCAGATACACTTACACTGACCAGTCTCAATTTCCAACTCAACAACTTTCTCCAACTTACAATTATAATCCTTATTTACTCAGATTCAGACCGACAAGCAATGTGGTCTCATCTTCTGCTGAATCTTCTCCCCAATTCATGATGACCAGCTCACCTGCTGAGTTCCAACAACAACCACCCCAACCAGCTATCCCCCCCTCTTCTTCGTATCAATTCCAAACTCTCCAGCCTACTCAGCAACAAATGCTCCCACCTTATTCGTATGACTATGACCGTTTCATGGCAAATCCAATGAGACCTTCATTTCCTCCGGTCTTCCCTCCTCTCCAGCGTCCACTAATGAGCTATTACAATAATTACAACGCTCCTTCATCAGGACTTGGGTTCTCTGGAGATTACATGAGGAATCCATATTTCTGGACTAACCCTTACAATTCCATGATGTCCATGCAAGTACCTCAGCAGCAGTATCAATACCAGCAAAGGATTCCTAACGCTCAACTCTATTATGCATTCTAGGACTCGAGTTCTCTTTGTTACTACTTACTATTAATACTGTTAGCTTGTTGTGAAGTCTGAAATAAACCCAAACCAATTATTACTGCGTTTTTTGTGAATTTCACATTTCTCATTTTCCAGTATACTACGGCTTCTCTTTATCTTTTTTACAGTGGCCCATCCATGAAAAACCCAAGAAAGGAATCATGCTTCGGGAATTCCCACTGGCGATCCTTTCACAACGATATAAATCCCATAAAATAAATTCCATACAAATACACTTCACTTGAATTTGATGCTGCAACTTAAATCTATTTTTTATTCGTTTCTTAAGGTACTCATTTTGCATTTCTCACCAAGATAAATACAACGTTTTGTCCATTGCCCAAATTACAATGTTTCTCACAGAATTAAATCAATCTTCGAAAGTCAAAAAGACAATAATATATAATTCTATTTAGTCAACAACAAATAAAAATAGAACATGAAAGATCAAACACGTGTCAAGACATACACAGAACAATTTTATAATAATGATTCATTATTATATCTGAATTGTACAAAGTCAAACTTAAAACACCTCCGCACTCTCCACTTAAAATTAATATTGGCTTTGATTGTTTGATTGATTGATGACACTTTCTCTCACATATAAATTCCATGTATTTCAAAATCCAGAATCCAAATCCACTCTCACATATTTGTCTTCCATATACAGAGTCTATTTCTTTTATTAAGATTAATTAAGGAGATCGAATTGGGGATAAGAGCGGATAAGTCGTAGCCATTTCCAAAGCTTTCATCGATGCATCCACCAAGTCATTGAATTGATGTTCATCACCTTTCTCTAGGGCGTATCGTTTCCTCTGCTGACACTCCAGCCTTCGTCTTCTTTCCCGTTCCTTCATCTCCGAGGTCTTGTACCCTTCCTTGGCTTTCTTGATTATCGACTCGGTAATACTCACAGATTTCAATGGAATTGATGAAGGAGGTCCCATCATTTGTCTGTCTCGTTCTTTCTTCCTTTCCTCAGACATTACACCACCACTTCCACCTCCACTTCCTTCTTCCACAGAATAAACTTTCTTCTTTCCACCAGGAGGTCCTCCACCGCCTCCATTGTCAAATCCATCAAAGTAAGAATTCACAGAAGAAGTTGAAGTTGTACTTGAAACGGAATTCGAAACCCGATCATTTTGCTGCTTACTAGAGTTAACGTTAGAGCTAGGAGAGATAAAATTATCAGTCGAAGCCATTTCTAATTTCCTTTTGTGGGATGAACTTATAATCACATTATTAGAGTTTGAGCCGGATTTCTGATACTTATCGTTGTTTCCGTAAGAAGAGGAGGATCTTTCATAGAACAAGTCCGATTTATTTGACGCAAATGAAGCAGAAGAAGACGAAGACGATTTCTTAGAGTGATGATTATGATAATGAGCTGACGAAGTTGTTGTTTCCGGACTGGTGGTAGTAGAATTACTGTTATTATTCCTAGAATTGATAGAAAGATTTTTGTTGTTTCCCGAAGATGAAGAAGAAGAAGTCCTCAATTTATTTCCAGAGATCAAAGGGGTAGTGTCATCAATAAATGAAAGCTGGTCCAATTTCTCATTACTCCCTCTACTACTCCCACTGCAAACAGAAAGAGATGGAGATGAAGAAGTTGATCTTTCAGAAGCAGAATCATTATCCGGAGGAGGTTTATCTGGAGTCGGTGCAGTTGTCGTTGTAGGTGACGTATGAACAACTCCTTCCGTCTTGTGGTACAGAATCTTAGAAATGTGAACTCCATTAAATCCCATCGCTACTGGAGGTTTATACCGTTGTACTTTGATGGGATTCAATACACTCGGACTCCTACATCCTTCTGGGAGATGTTGCACTGGTGTTCTCTTCTTTGCACTTATGGCAAATTCTATTACAAAGTTATCTCTAGGAACACTCAGGTAGTTCTCATCATCGTCATCTTCTTCAGTTAGTAATATGCCGTTCAATTCTGAATTTATTATGTTCTTCTTTTTAAGTCTCTTCTTCTCTTTCCCAACTTTCTTCCCTGACTTGCTATTATTATTGTTATTTCTCACCAAAGTTGTTATTTCTTCATCACTTAAGAATCCTTCCGATCCTGAGAATGATCTTTGATCATCATCGTCCAAAGGAATATTCTCATCTCCAAAAAGCTCCGTCAATTGAGTTCCAGAAGTAGAAGTAGATCGTCTTGAAGACGTGGACTTTTTAGACGATGATCTAGAGGAACTTCTACTGCTGCTTCTAGTGCTGTTATTACTAGACTGATGATGCTGCTTCCTTGAAGATGATCTCCGTTCATCTTCGAAAATCGACTTCTTCTTTGACGACGAAAGAGTCTTATACTTTAAGATTTGTCCTCTATAATATGCATCCAACTTATCCCACTCTTGCAGGGCTGTCTTGGCAAGGACATACTTCTTATCTGGTGGATACTCAGGTCTCTTCGGTTTGATTGAAAGTATGACAATGTCTCGTTTTGGGGAGATCTTCCCATCGCTCATGTTCCTTAGCAAGACACGACTCCGCTTCTGTAATCCAAAAGAATATACGAAATGTCTCAATCCATCTTTTCGTATTTTATTAAAATACTCTTGGGAAAGCTTTTTAAATTGCCACTAAGTATTCTGCCATACTTTTGAATCAAATATGAGCCTTGTCACCAATTGTACGTATAATTATAATTATGAGCCTCTCTCTACACTGCTTCAATAAAAACAATAATATTTAGTAGCAGAAAATCAATTCAAATATTGTGCTCAGGTGAAATCAAAGACATATTAAGTTCAATATAAAGTTCGTGGCGGTTGGAAACTTGTGAATTATTATTCTTTATTTTTATGACTCTTAGGAGCTTTTGATTAGTCCATGGAAAGTACTCTGACTGAGACTTCCTCCTTCTTAACTGCGTTCATTCTATCATATTCTATTTCAATATATCTATTTCATGAACCTATTCTTAACCCTTAATACTCATTGATGAAAGGAAACGAAACTGGCAACGTACCACAATTACGTTCAACTGGTTTACTGAAATATCCGATGGCTTAATTGCTTTTAAACTTGGTCGTTTATATTGCTAACTATATACGAACATGAAAACGACACGTTCTCTCTTGAAGTCATGACTTGTGACTTTTTATTTCTAAATTTTGTTTGGCACCTTACTCTCCCTCTCGTCTATATCTATCAGTCCATCAGCATCTACTTATCGAAATCCAGCGAGTACTGCATTCAAACGACATTGCAACCACAGAATGAACGATAAGGCAATAACTTGGCTACTTCTGGAGGAGTAACTAACCTGATCGATAGCTAACGACGCATAAGAGCATGTGACTAAATTATACGAATATTATTGATGCATTTGTGATGACCTGAGTAAACATTTCACACTTCTATACATCTCCTACCTCAATAGAAAATAAAAACAATGCCATATTTTATGTAAATATTACACACATTCGTGAGTTAAAATATAAAACAGGCAATCACAACAGATGAATTCAAAAACCCTAACCATAAACGCTTAAATTCAATTTGTACTTTGTACTCAATTTTATACCTCCATGTAATCCCGACCTGAATAAATTCATACCGAACTGGGTTGTATAGTAATTTACCTGCCTGTGTATACATATTCTATTCATACATGGATTTGTAATTTTATTGACTAGGTTTTGTGTAATTCCTCTCTCTATCTATACAAGATTACACCTATGACGAAAGATGAGGAGGCACATAAAGCCCTATATTTTATCAAAAATCTCAATTTTCACATTCTCAATTCGCAAAATCTCAATTGATTCAAGCCTTGTCCTAATAAAACGATAAAATATAATCTAATCTTGTAAAATTTCTGCTCGTGTACATTTCACTCCTATCAACATTTTATGTGCAACAAATAATCCTTGCAGTCTTCTGGCATCATTTCATGCGAATTCTGAATTCCTGTGTCCCCTATGCATATCATAATCATCATAAGTACACACGTTTGTACAGAGTCAAAGACAAACACACATTCACTTACACTAAACACACAATTTTTAAAGATGAGTTCGTGGAAAACTGATTTGTAAACCGCACAAACACATATTATTATTTTTCACATCTTCTCCGTTCCATGTCACGTATTTATTATTTCTCTGAAGTCTAATTAGAACAGATGTATCGCAGTCGACGATAACGCAACATTACTTCAGGTAGGCTTATTTACACCTGCTGGTCTTTATGTGTAGGTGGATTAACTATATTAATATTACATCCTATTTTTGACTCGAACACAAACCAGTACGAAACCCGGACCTGTGAACCAAATTAAACATGATTCTTCAATATTGTCAATTACCTGTAATGCCATATGAACTCCCAAATATCAAGTAAACACTTTGTTTCAAAATATGTGCAACTAAAAGTGAGGATTTAAATACGTTTGATTTAAATAATCTCTCAAATGTACTTTAACTTTCAAACTATCGACAGGAACTGTGTACTCTGTACCTAATTATTGCATTAACGCTGGACTTGTTATCAATTGAATTCACTGCATATGACTAGCACCAGCAAACATCCTGCACTTCACAATTAACCACAAGTTTAGATATCGAACGAAACAAAATCCTCTTTCTGAACACACAGCACATTTGAGCACAATACATAGACAAAGTGCACATGACCATTAGTTAAAGGCAGATCATTTCATGAGAGATGAGACTGTGAACATGAAACACCATCATCTATCTCATCACCGTCTCATTGTACGCGTGTGATGCAACGTCTCGAATCTTCTCATGAATATTTCTATCTCTGCTCCTTGCTAACTATGTATCTGTATTTACTTTTCCTTCGTGTCTTTGAGGTATGCAATTTCACGAAGTGAATCAGAAGAAGTTTCAAAGAATTCTTTGAACCACAAATCAATTTATAACTCACATGAACATCCATCGTGAATATTTCATCAAAGAGGAAATACATCCAAAGTAATGTGCGTCTCGTTTAGCCCCAACTAAATCTATCTAATAATTCATTAAGTTTCCAATGCTCTAACTTAACCTTTTCTCATCTGTCGTAACTCGTCGTAATTACTTCATCAAACTAATTAATAATTAAGAAGCATCTTAGAACTTAATTATATTATGATGCTTTTCTTCCCTTCTTAAACAATTTACCACAAGTCGCGTACAATTCTCGCAAGTCTTTGTGCCTCTGAGTCTTTATTAGCCCACTTCAATACAAACTTAATTTTTTAACCAATTAGAAAACAAAATCGCTCCAATGCACCAATCCCAATTGCATTATACTGCAGTCTACGAAACTATTAAAGATTAATAATTACACCCTATATTATAGCTCTTATGTCTATGCATTATTCTGCATGCACTAATGATTCAATATTGCATTCTCCAACATATACGGAACTATTAACACACTGCACTGCTATTAAAGTTCTTTGTACATGCATTATTATATGATTATCGGTAGGTGTATGACTTGACACAATTCTCTCCCTTTGCACTCATTGTTCCTTCCATCATCAATACATATGGATATATATAAGTCTATGGTCCCATGGGATATTTAGCAGTACAAGTGCCACAAAACCATTAAATTTTAATGTGTTCAAAGACTTTTACATGTTAATAGCTCTCTTTTAGCTCTACTGCTGTAATTATAGTACTGAATCACTTCATGATTCAAGTTTAGCCTTTAAATAAAATAAATGTAACGCCAAAGGATAAAAGTGGTCTCTACTTCTTCTTCTGGAAGGAGGTATATGTGTGTGTGTCTTGGTGGTGTGGTTCTTGTTGGTAAGCCTTTTAATGTGATTTCGTATTTTGCAAGGACAACCAGTGTGTACTCTTGTGAAGGTACACTTTTAATATTTTATTGAGAGAGACTTGTTGCACTTGACGATGTTTATCGTGGTTACAAGAACTCTATACACAAGTCTGTATGCAGAATAACATTTGGATGAGATCACACTTACCGTCAGATGAGAGATCCGAGAGGTACAATGAGACTATTTTATATTTTGTATAATGTGTTGTTTCCCAAAGAACTCCAATCACCAACTCTTCCAAGTCAAGGCTCGGTTGTTGTTTTGTTTCTGGACACTCTTAAAAGTCTTTAAGGGTTCCTCTCTCTCTCTCTGCTCAGAATTTGTCAAGGGCCTTTCCAGATCTTGTTAACGTATATTCCTTGTACCCTTTCTTTTATCCCTTCCTTCTGGACACACCAGCTACCACCACGTACACACTGAGAAATGAACTTGGAAAGTGTAAATATTGTAATATTGTAAATGAGTCTCCTTCTTCTTCTTCTTCTTCTT
>Ga0194135_10002429_pt1 | contig 11316 bp, 10 predicted proteins | sample LitLau_LLRF_2013_FD_134024 | JGI IMG/M metagenome (GOLD analysis project Ga0194135, IMG submission 134024) | Freshwater sediment microbial communities in response to fracking from North America - Little Laurel Run_MetaG_LLRF_2013 (version 2) | ecosystem: Environmental > Aquatic > Freshwater >... | reverse complement strand
GCAATTACAAGATAATTCTTCAGTTTCTTTATGAACATTAGGTGATAATGGAGTGTGATGCGAAATAATTGATGCTATAAAATGATTTATGAAGCCTGTGAAGCAGATGAAGAGAGATGATAATCTTCAACTCGGTGATGGGTGTCGTGCGGCCAATTATGTCTCAGCAAACGAACGAAATCTTCAAGACATTTGGGGACAAGAAAGAGTGGAAAGGAATCGTGGACGAACTTGTTGATCCAAACCAGCTCCCAGGAGCTTATGGAGGAACCAAAGGAACTTTTTCAGCTCTGAAGCAGATGCTTGTGTATAGCTTTCAGCGTAATAACGATGGTTCTTGGAGTTGGGTGCCTTCATGGCTTCAGTGAGACAAAAAAGGGAAGAAAACAATCAAAATACGCAAAAAGTTGAAATCATCTATGAACTTTGTTGATTAGCTTTATTTTTGAGAATTTTTTTACATAAGGAATTAATTGTACTTGAGTAAAGATGGGCACACGTGGACTTGTTTATGAAAATGTTGATTGAACAAGGTTTTTGATGGTCTGCAGAAAGTTGAGTGGTTAGTTTTACAAGGACCTTTAAAGATCATCTATACAAGTTCATCTTATGATTATCTTAGCATAATAATATTTAATAAAATCTGTGTAATATCTCTATCAAATCTATCTACTAATTACAACATTATAAGTGTGATACATATTCATTAGCTAATGTATCTAAATGTATGTAAATGTATGTAAATGAATCTTCTGTTAGACACTTATTAACAATACTACATTAATAGTTTATCCTTAATAAACCATTCTGTATGAATTATTGAACCTCGCTGCATTCACCATTTATGATTTTATCAACTGATAACAATGAATGAACGAGTATCAAGTGTTGGAGCACTTAATACTTGTTTGCTGGATGCATGAGAATTGAGAAAGGGTTTGTATGTTGCATTCTTGCATTCAGTAAGTCCATAGACATAAAAAGTCATACTGACAGGCAGTCAGCAAGGAAGGAGTCCATATACACACATTGCAAAGTAAACAGGATGCAACGATGAAACTTGAGCTGGACTCAATGAACTCCAAACCAAAACACCGAAATCAGCTCTCCATGCATTACTATAGTTCAAATGTTCAAAATAAATTGTTAACCTGATCACTTATCACAGGAATATTCTACTTATATATTGGAATGAAGTTGCATTCTGTCTCATTGTTTCTCGTCCTGCTCAAGACACCGAGTGTCAGTCCAGAGACCGTCCAGAAGAGTGACAACAATGAGACCTTACGAAAGAACCTGTGTTATTTGTGAAGAGCTTCGAGACTTGAACGAGAATGTCTTTATCGACCCATCGAGAGAACATTCGATATTCCAGACTGTGTGTACTTATCTTTCTGTCACTGAGGAGTCCTGTAAACTGTGGAACTTCCAAGAAGATCCTCTTCCATTTTGCCCTCAATGCAAAGAAGTAGTTCTGGAAGTGTATCGTCTTACGAAACAAATTGCACTGCTCAAAAATCAAGTCAAAGATAAGGTTGGAATGCTACGCGAAGCTGTATTGCGAATTGGGACAAAGGTTGGTAATCCAAGCAGCCGTAATTTGATGGACGAGTCTTTGATAAGAGACTGGGGAACTATAAGCTTAGATTTTACTAACCTGATGGAATCCTCAGTGGAACAACCCACGATTTGCACGGATGAATTGACAGCCAGGTACATTCGTTTCAGAGAAGAAGCTTCGTTAAAAAATGGTACACGTTTGATTCAAACTTTATATTGCTATGTACTAAATTATTTATATAACAAAATAACTTTTACAAAATGTCTAATTATTTGTTTCTGCTTTGCAGATGGTGCTAAGCGAGTTTCAAACAGTGTAATATGTCAACCTACAGAACCTGAAGCTAGTCAGAAGATGACCACTGAGGACGGCGTAGAGGAACGCGAAATGTCTGTAGATGAACAGAATGCTGAAGCTGAAAATGTCTCTGAAGTGCTTGTTGGAAGTTTCCCTGATGCCGACAGTAGTAATGATCAAGTGAGAAATATAGTTTTGGATGTTAATGTAATTGTAAATGTGGATTGTAAATTATTCCTGAGAAATTGAAATCTTTTATAGTTACCTTTAGAATTGGCAAGTGATCTGAGTGATGAATCAAATTCCGAAGGCTGTCAATTGTATGATACCTTACCATCGATTTCTAAACAAGAGTATGCTATCATTTCTCTACCTAATAGTTAATAGGCATTTAGTTTGAGTTATGTTGATATATATTCATTACAATGTGCAATTAAATTGGCTTCCAGGACAAATGGGATTCCAACACAAGGGTGGCAGGAGAAAGAAGATGGAACTTACTTCATGAACACCCGAACGATTGAAGAAAACAACGAAATGAGATGCTTGGCAGAAGATTGTTTAGAAACGGTTTCTCTGATGAAAGAAAATTACAAGAAGAGAATGGCTTATCACATCAAAAAAGAACATTATGGTAAATACTACAGTACCAATATATTAAAGTACCTTTTTAATGGCGTTTTGTGTAATAAACTCTTGTCTGATTGGATTATTCTAGGCCTTAAGAAATGTCCTGTTGTAGGATGCACGAGGAGATTTATAGAAATTAAAAAGATTGATTTGGAAAATCATATTGAAAAAGTTCACACTTCTTCATCAAGTGTGGACAGTAAACCTTTTGAAGAACAAAGATGCAAAGCATGCAATAGGTTGTACACGAGCATGAGATATTTCAAGAATCATGTAAGAAATTGCTGTCCAACAGAATACGCATTTAAAGGAACGCCAACCAAAAAAGAATTTCCGTGTTCAGCATGCCCTAAAAAGTTTTCGACAAAGTCAAATTTGGAACGCCACTTTGTACGTCACATAAAACCGATAGATGAACGACGAGAACATTTGTGTGAGGCTTGTGGGAAAGGGTTTACCTTAAAAGGTGGGCTAAAGGAACACTTGCGCGATGTACACAGCATTACCTAAAAAGCTTCTGTTACGTATTTAAGTAAGTTTTATACAAGTATTTTTGTACCAGTATTGGTGAGACATTGACCACAATTGAATACACACACAAGAGATATATCAAATTAACTACAAAGTATGTGTACATACGCATAATCGTTTCATTTCGAGTCATCTTTTGAATTTTTCAACGGATGAACCTTCGGCAACCTGTAATTCTTTCCAGTTCCCCATCCAAGGATTTTCCCGATTTTTTTATCACCTGTCACTTTAGAATGATCGACTTGATCGGATGCTGCAGGGATATTAGTAACGTTGAACTTTCTTTGGACATTTGGAGCCAAGGTCTCATGTCCGTGATAATCTGAACTTATGACAGGATCAGAAAGTCCCATTGATTGGTCAAACTCATAATCGTGTGTTGCTTGCTCAAGTGTATTGGGGGATGGTGGGGGTGTATCTGAAGAGTAGGAAGTGGAAGATACCACCTCAGAAATCATTGCGAGCAATCGTTTGAGTTTGCACAGCTCCGTGTAATAGCGATATATCATGTACAAATGATACGGCTTGTAGAAGATAGCAAATAGCCAGACAGGAACATGCATAGGGTCTCGTACTTCCTTCAGGGCACACAACTTTGGATCAACGGTGAAAGCCAACCCACAAGCTACAAAAGCCAAACCGCAGGAAGCTTGAAGGCCAAGAAGAACTAAGGCAATACTCTGGGGGCAGCATCTGTCCTGATAATTTCCAACAATGAAACAAACTCATGAATGGAATTCAAATCTTTCACTGCTGATGTTTAAATATATAATCATGTAAGTAATTTTACTCGTACTTTCCAACTTAATATAATTGCGATTACGTCAAACATTGCAAACGCACCAGTGAGGGAGAGTATTGTAAATATTTCTATTTCTGGAATTTTTAAAACACAAGAATAATATATAGGATTAATTTAAGGAAAAAAGTCTAGACATAAATTAAGAGTTCATACGTATGGCGAAGAAGATGTTCTTTCGCAACTCAGGATTGCGTGGATAGCGTTCATAATACTTGGCACAATTGCGATTGATTTTTTCGAAAATATCTCTAAGTTGGTCAGTGGCAATTTCAGGGCTGTTATTCTTTCCTGCTGAACGAAGTATCATCCTGTGGTCTGCGATTTTATCCTCATAACTTTTTGCGGTTTCATGTCGTTCGAATTGCAGCTCGATAAGATTGTGAGCTCGGAGGTACGTCAGGGCCCAAGCAGAAGCTGTGAAAACGCAGAGCAACTATCGAAAGCAGAAAGTTTAATCAGAAGAATGAAGTTCAAGGTTAGCAGGGAAAAAATGTATCATATCATTCATATCTTTCTTTCCGTCATAAGTTTTTGATCTTACTGCATCTATGCCAGTGAAGAGCCTGAAGCATGGCCGGTAGTGATGTAAAACCATTGTCAAAATCTGGAGACATACAATTGGCAAAAGTGGCAGAAAAAGGGAGTGGGGAGGACTGCGTAATGATAAGTTATGAATCATTGGCAAGGCTGAAGGCTGCTTGACAACCACACAGGTTGAAATCCGAAACATCTTCATTTAATTTGCCATGTGTGATCATTTCTCAAAAGCTGAAATGTGTATTTTACGGAAGTTAAAGCTCATCTCTTGAATGAAAGCAAAGATCTGTATCCTCTTGAGTTGTCAAGTTCGTCTTTCTCGTACACATATATGAAAGTGCATCTCAGGCGTTTTGCCAATTAGAAACTAGGGCATTGGAACACATACACACACAAGCATATTCTTTCATTAATAAATATGTGGCACATTACAATATACTGATGACGTTAGGTGTAATTCCTCACAAGTCGACGAAATAAAATAAGTTGCAGTGTCAATAATTCACACATGAATCTGAGAGATCGAGCTTTAACAGGCTTTACATTTAATAACCGTTGATCTTGTTCTGCTGCAGTTCTGTTATAAGGAAGATCTACAACGACATAATCAGGAGGTGCAGAGACATAATTTAATATTGCCATATAATATATTACAACCTACGGTCAAGTGCATCTTCACAAGAGAAAAGTTAGCTTTATATATACGCAACATAAATACTTCTTGCATATGGATCAGAGCGAAGAAGACTGGGAGTTGATCCTGGATATTCGCAGCAGAATGTTGCTCCACTGGAATTATCGGAACTTGAATGAAATTCCTCCAGAATTAATTAAGAATGGGTCCCACATTCGTGAAATATATTTCAAAAGAAATTGCCTTACTACTTTGGTGAGTTGTGAAACAATAAATACTTCTTGTTTAGTGGATAAAGCTAAATATTGCTTAAAGATTACGTTTATTATACATTTTATAGCCTCCAGAAATAGGAGCTCTTCATAATCTGACGAATCTGTACCTGAGTGGGAATATGATCACTCACTTACCAAGCGAAATCGGCAGTTTGCAGGCTTTGAGAGTTTTGGAACTGACACAGAACTCTTTACGGGAGCTTCCAAAGGAAATGGGAAAGCTGAAGTTTTTGGAAGAATTGTCTCTCACACAAAATCAGATCGAAAGTCTCCCGTCAGGTGACGACAATTCTAAGGACCCTTTGTTAATTAAACCTGAAGTTTTGAATATGATATCTTAATTTGTCTTGCAGAACTAATGTACCTTACAAACTTGAAACATCTTGAGCTCTCTGGAAATAAGCTAAGTTACATCTCCCCGTTCATTGTAGCTGGTTTAAGATCTTTAGAACAACTTGGGATGGATGGGAACCCTTTAAATTATCTTCCTCGAAATGTAGTAAACTTAAAAAATCTCAGTTATGTGTCAATGTGCAAGTGCAATCTTGCGTTTCTCCCTGGAGTTCCGTTTAGTTTTCTAAACTCTACGACTGAAGAAGATTCTCAATCTGTCAGTACAACTAGTCATAAAAGGTTCACGATCTTATTCGACAGCAATGTTAATCTCGAACATATTCCGCACTGGATTATTCAATACATTGGAAGTGACTTCGATTGCTTTGGGTGTGCTAGAAAGCACAAGACATCCGAAGATTTACGAAGTCTCAGTTTTATTCATTCTTCCGTCGAAGTTATCATTCGTGGCATTCGATTTCTACTCTGCTTCGACCCGGACTTGTGTTTAATTCATAATGAAACTGTCAAGACTCCTGTTTCATTACTTGAAACTTGCTTGAGAAATATTCACGAGGGAAAATTATGGAAAAGAAATGGAAGCCAGTTGCTCCCGTCTTCCCTCGAGATGCTTTTGTTCCAGGGACCTACTTCAAGTTGCTTTTGGTGTATGAAGCCTATTTTCAGAGAAGGTTGGCTTTTAACTTTTTCCCCTCTCAGCCGTTTACAAGAAGAGGGCGAACAAGATGAGTTCCAGAATATTGTGAACCAATTTATGGGAGACGAGCCCCATGGAATTAAAGTCTCCAGTATACTTTTCTGTGGAACTTCTTGTTTTCATAAGTTCAGGTTTTTATGTTCTTCTAGCAGATTGATGTCCAGTTTAGATCAATTGCAATTTATCATACAAAACGAAGTTAAATGGAAAATCGTGTAGTCTGTGCAGGCTAGCTGGCTGTTTTATGCGTTTATGCTTACCATCACATATCTACGGTTGCTCGAGTACAAAATATGTTGTAGAACTACTGATTCATGTCTTTAAACTATCTGAAGGTCTAACAAGGAAAGAAAGTGTATTAATGTTTTTTAATTATTTCAGCATGATTTTTTTATTTTTTAACTGTTTCCGCTGCTTGTTTGAAATACAAACGAATAAAATAGGATATTTATTTCTCCCCTGATGGAATGTCATGTATTTCTCTTTCTTTTTGAACATTCTACCAACTACTTTCAGGCCTAAGGTTACACAACTCATTGTCAGACATTTATAAACTGGGATAAAAATGAGTAGATTCAATCTACAAATTATGCACAAGGTCAAGCATTATAATGAAGCATACAACTCGTCATGAGCCACCTAATACTCTAACACACCAAAGGATTCGAATCGAAGATGCATTTTATGTGTCTTTGTTACTAGTTGCATAAAACAAAGAGTACAAGCTGTCAGGCGAGATTGATTTATTGAAAAAAGACTGGAAAGAAGTAATACATTAGCCTGGAAAATAGCTCAAAAGATTTAATTATAATTTTGTACATTATCAGCTGTCGAAGTCTGGACCTTGACGCTGGAAGGCTGCCGAGTTGCTATATACACAACTTATAAACTGCGCTTTACTTTTTTGTCGACCCCCAAAAACGAGGTCGACGACAAAATTACCCCCTTTTCGAACGTTTACCCGAACCTTTGAAAAAATTCCTTCTGCCACTGCTAACGATCGTTGATAAAAGTCTTGAAAATTGCCCTTGTGCTTTGTTTGGGAAGTATTTTTACCCGAGTTATAGCTAGTTGTTTGATAGCCACTTTGTATACAGTTGGTTCTTTGATATAGGATAATTAGTCCTTACAGGACATAGTTTTTACAGGATACCTGCTTATCCTTCGTTCTTTGTTTACTTAGGAGTTAGTTTGTTCTCAGAAGTAAAATGTCGACAGATTCAGAAGTCGGGCGAGTTCAGTTCGTGGTTGATCCAGAGCCAGAACCAGAATTAGACGAATGGGGAAGTGAAATCGAAATACAGAGGAAGGAGACACGGAAGTCGTATCAAAGAAACACTGGTAACCTGCTGAAGCTAAGTCAATATCCCCCGTTAACTGCGAATCAGGTCCACGAAAGACAGCAAAAATATGGCCGTAATGAATTAGACTCTCAACGGAAGACTCCCTGGTACGTCATCATGGGAAGGTGCCTCCTTCACCCCTTCAACATCTTGATGTGTTCTATTGCTGTATTATGTGGAGTGTTGAAGATCTTCGACTCAATGGGTATCATGTTGTTCCTGAGCGTTTTCGGAGCAGCAATCAGATTCTACTCTGAGATGAGATCAAATCGAGCAGCTGCGAACCTCCTGTCCCTTGTAACCAACAATTGTACAGTCTTAAGAGTCCCGAAAAGTCGTCATCTTCAGCCTATCATGCATCCTGAGCCCGTCCGGGATACAGAAATGTCAGTTGATACGAAAGAGTTAGTCCCAGGAGATATAGTTGTTCTAAACCCAGGAGACTCGATTCCAGCAGACCTGGAAATCTTGTACTCAAATAATCTTGTCGTAACTCAGTCATCTTTAACTGGGGAATCACTTCCAGTGGAAAAGTATTCTACACCTCAGCATAATAACAATGCTCCTAAAAAATTGTCAGCTTCATCCACCTCGAATGATACCATACTTGGAAATGAAGATGAGTCCAATAACGTGGATAACACTCAAGTTAAAGAAGTAGGAACCTCCCCCGAAGTTGAGCGACCAAACTGTTGCTGTTGTTGGTGTGAAGACTGCACATCCTGCGAGGGCTGTGGGAATTGTGTTTGTTGCAGTTGCAGTCATTCAGATAGTTGGTATTCGGTTACGTCTCTCAGCCGCTCCTTCAGGAGTTGTATTGGATTGCGAACCGGCTTAGAATCAGAGCAGGATCAAGAAAGAGTCAATCTAGATCAACCTCATATGTGCTACATGGGCACGTCTGTGGTATCTGGTACAGCTTTGACAATTGTGAGAGCTACGGGTACCTCAACTTACTTAGGAAAAATGGCAAAAGTGTTAAAGAAGAGGCGACCAGTAAATGCGTTCCAGCTTGGAGTTCGGCTCATCTCTTGGATTTTCTTCGGATGTATGATCTGCATGGTCCCACCTGTGGTCCTATTTCAAGGAATCTTTGTTCAGAAAGGCAAAAATTGGTTTGCTGCTGTTAAGATGGGGTTATCAGTGGCTGTGGGAATGACTCCAGAGATGTTACCAATGATAGTCAACACTTGTCTAGCCGTTGGAGCAGTTCAAATGTCGAAAAAACAATGTATTGTGAAGAATAATGACGCCATCGTCAATATGGGAGCTATGGATGTTCTGTGTACTGACAAGACTGGAACACTCACGAAGAGTGTTGTGGTACTGTCTAAGCACATCAATGGTGCTGGATATACATCAGTACTGCCTTTGATTCTCGGTTTCTTGAACCTTAAATTCCAATCCGTCCGAGGGACTCCAATAGATATTGCAATTTTGGCGTTCTGCAAGAAGTATGTTACAGCCTTACACTCTGGATTTACAGATGGAGACTTCAGTGATAATGGAGATCTACCAGGAGCAAAGATGCCTCACATTGAGATCTTAGATAAATGGCGTGATTGGACCGATATCCCATATGATTTCGTTCGGAAGAGAGCTACAGTATTGATTGGAAGGGAGGCTGGTTATGCTGGTGACTTCCTCGTTATCTGCAAAGGAGCAGTAGAAGAAACTCTTGTTATCTGCACGAGGATGCTTGTGGATTCTAATAAACCAGACCCAAATTATGGAATTGAGGACTTTGAAGACGTGAAAATTCCCGATGAATCTACTATTATCCCGATGACTGAAGAAGATCGTTCAAGACTCAAGAAAAAAGCTGAAAAACTAAATGAAGAAGGACTGAGAGTGATAGTTGTTGCATACAAGCTTCAAGCTAAAGATTCGATTAATATTGAAGAAGCGGACTTTATTTTCACCGGATTTTTGGCATTTCTAGACCCACCTAAGCCATCCACTAAAAGTGAGTGCCCATCTGTCTTTATTTTGTATAATATTGTATGTACTGAAACTGATCAGAACTAATCTTATTATTATTATTATTATCACTATCAGGGGCAATTGAGCAACTTCGCAAGTACAATGTCGACATAAAAGTTTTGACGGGGGACTCTTCAGCTGTATGTAAAAAAATTTGCCAGGAGATTGGGCTGCCAATAGCCAAAATCTACACGTCGAAAGACTTCTACGGAGCAACCGACTCTGAGGTTTCTCATATGGCTGAACGCGGAACAATCTTCGCTCAGTTAACACCACTCCAAAAATGCGACATAGTTAAGGCTTTGAAGAGAAACGGAAAGACAGTCGGATTCTTAGGTAATGACTCAGTATTGAGGTATTATTGCAATAAATTCTAAGTCTAATTACAATTCTCAGGTGATGGGATCAACGACGCTCCAGCTTTAAGTGAAGCTGACGTTGGAATTTCAGTGGACACAGGTACCGGGATCGCAAAAGATGCTTCAGACATTATTCTGTTGGAGAAGAACATCGGAGTGATTGTGGACGGAGTTGTGATTGGGAGAAAAACTTACGGAAACACGATGAAGTACATGTCCATGGCTATCTCCTCCAATTTCGGAAATGTCTTCTCAATCTTAACCGCATCATGGTGGCTGCCGTTTGAGCCCATGGGATCGACGCAGCTCATAGTGCAGAACCTGTTGTACGATGTCTCTCAGATGGCGATCCCATGGGACAATATGGACGAGGAATTTTTGGCAGTGCCCCACAAGTGGTCAATAGTGAAATTGCTGACATTTATGTTTGCCTTGGGTCCATGGTCCTCAATCTTCGATGTGATGACGTTCTCTTACCTATACTTCTACAATGGAATACAGACAAATGGAGACCGTGTCTGTTTGTTTCAAACAGTGTGGTTCACGGTAGGAATCATTACTCAGACATCTATCGTTCATGTCATCCGAACACCAAAGGTTCCGTTCATCAGGTCCAGACCGTCTATCTATATGGTATTAAGCACCTTGGCCGTCATCGGATTCAGCCTTTGTCTTCCGTATCTGCCTCGCTTGAACCGATGGCTGCACTTGGTTGCAATACCGGCCAAGATGTACATTTTCATTTCGATCATGGTCGCCGCGTACTGGGTCGTAGTCCAAATTGTAAAAATGGTCTTTTTGGTAATCTGCGAGCATTGGTATTAGGCCATTGAAAAATTCAATCGACTATTTCTTCTTAAAAATTGTCATACATCAACGATCAAAATTTCAAAATTTCAAAATTTCAAAATGTAAATTGGTGAGATAGAAGCTGTAAAAAATTGTCAATTGTAATGGGATCATTGATGGAAATTTAAATTAGAACTAACGTAGGGTCAAAATTGTAGACTGGAATGTGTGGAGATATGAAACTTCGAAAAAAATTATAAATTCTGATTTGTGGGCTGTCAAAATTTTAGTGTGTAATATTGTGGGTATCTAAATGGTGGAGAATTTCAAAAAGTATCAATTGAAGCTATGCTGTAAATAATTAATGAACTGAAATGTAATGGAGAGATACTTAAGATGAAATGAATGAATAAACGTGTAGCCCGTGCAATAATAACCAAGATTGAGGAGTCCAGAAATGTGATATATTGCGTAGGCTATGCAAATGTAGTTTTGTATTCTAAACTTAAATCTAGATTCTAACT
>Ga0194135_10002428_pt1 | contig 11317 bp, 16 predicted proteins | sample LitLau_LLRF_2013_FD_134024 | JGI IMG/M metagenome (GOLD analysis project Ga0194135, IMG submission 134024) | Freshwater sediment microbial communities in response to fracking from North America - Little Laurel Run_MetaG_LLRF_2013 (version 2) | ecosystem: Environmental > Aquatic > Freshwater >... | reverse complement strand
GAGTGCTTCTGTGAGTCCGTGTGGTTTTGTTATTTATATATTTTGTTATTATTTCACTCTGGGAAGTAAAATTTAATGGGCAATTTAATGGGCACGGAGTACGACAAAGTTTTTATGGGTTGGGGAAAATCATTAAAGTCAGAGTAGGACAGACGACAAAACCAGAGTGGAGGAAAAGGAGGAAGGTGTTTACGTTGTTTTGTTTGGCACATAAAATTTTGCACATTATTTCTCGCACGTGTGTGAGTGAGAAACAGGTCAAAAGCATCTTAAGATTTAGTATGAAAATGGCCAGAGGAAAAAAGATGACAATCACGAACGTTATCTCTTGATGTTTAGAATTCAACTAAGAAAAGAAGGATTTTGTGTGAAATGCAATGAAAGTAGAAACAACTTTGACATATTCTTTTGTAATTTGCAAAGGAAAATAATAGCAAGTTCTTATCAGGAGCAGTAATTAGTGACGAGTAAAGTAGAAGTTAGGTTTTTTGACCTTGAGTTTTAATCGGCTAAACTTAAAATCTTTTCTGCCCCCTTCCTGGGATCTCTCTCGTGTTTACTTGGTTGTTAATTAGCTCCTTGTTTTCAGACCCCTGTTGTGTGAGTGAAGCTTTTTGAATGTAATTGATGACTCGGGATTTGGAGAATGATCTCCCTCTTTTTTCTTATAACACGGTGGTAATCAGTGTGAAAAGCTTTAGGTTTACATTTCCATTTCCATTCAGCGTCTGTTTGAGTAAAAAGTTCCAACTATTTGAGTTTCTAATTCCGTGGGAGATGCTAAAGTTCTAATCTTTCACATGAAGTAGATTACATGGATGCAGGAGTGCCTTGGCTGGCACAATTGTTGTTTTTTTCGTGACCGATAAAGAGATGCTTGGGGTGATGATGATAGGGGATGAGTAGAGAGTATAGAGAGAGACAAGGTCAAGACTACAATTAGCTCAATTTCAGGCTCTTTAATTGCATGATTTCGTTTGATATTCTCAGTGTATTCACCAGAGGATCATATCATCCATCAATCTTATAAAAGTTTCACTTGATTTCATATGAAGGAGTTGAATTTGAGTTCAACATTTTATTTGGCGAATTTAGCTGACTGAAATAGGAATGATTTCATAGGAAGCCACCTGTCTCGCAGCAGCCTATTATTGATTTTGATATCCAAGGCTTTTGACAGCGGATGCGGTCCGTGCCCGGCGCGCGTGGGACCTCCTGGAAGATGCTTTTGATTAATCTCCTCCTCGTCTGTGTCTACCGTATCGCAAGTGCCTTACTCTTGGTTACCAAATTTTAGTGGTCCCGTTTTAGTTTACCTCGAGGAATGATGATGTGGTCCCTGACCTAATTAAATGTAGACGACACAGACACAATCTAAGGCACATTGTCTCATCTCCCCATTCAGCATCCCGTAGTAGTGAGATGGTCTCATGGGGCCACAAAAAGAACAAATTTAATTTAACACTTTGGATCTTTCTGAATGAATTACATTTGTGTGGTTTACGTATACGTTACGTGTGCGGTTTTGGATTCAATGACCCTTTCCTTTTTGTCTAAAATTTTCATACACGTTCGTCCCGAGCTAGACATCCTTACACACTCCGACTCCAAAATGATGATCCACTTTGAGCGGGGCTTAAATTAGTCGTTTAGATAATTTATGTAATCATCTTGTCTTCTTGTCACAACAGGAGGCTTTTCAGTCACTCTGAATCCTTAACGAATTCTGTTTCATAAAACCCCGAGAATACGTTATGGAGATTAAAATTCGAATCCGAAAATGACGCATGCTTTAGAGACGCGGAGATCCCATTGTTGATTTTTCCAGACGTATAAGTCAAGCGTCTTATTTTTCATTGGCTCCTGCCGGCACTTCCTGATTCAATTCTTTCTAAGAGATGAAGAGGATGAAGTTAGTTCGCATAATTTGACTCCTCCCCTCTCCTCTTTTTATTACTTTTATGAGAGCATTTTCTATTTTGTTGAATCAAAAATTACTTCTAGGGAACCTGGGAAGGAAAACGAGTTTTTGGAGTGTAATTTATTCCGTCGGTGATGTTTTCGGAATAATTCTCCTCGTCTCTCTTTCATTTTCATACACTCTCTACTATAACTTTGAAGAAGTTGAAGTACCGTCTTCTTCTGCTACCTTGGATTCTAGTGGATAAGAATCTAACCTACCATGACCCATTCGGAAATTGTATCGAACCATCCTTTTTTCAATCTTCAATTCTCTCTCATTTGGAAGTTAAATTCAATTCATGGAAACAGAGAATTGAGACACGGGACACGACTGCGGAGAAGTCACATTTTGTTAAACCATGTTTTTTATTTACATATTATTGATTTTTTCTTTCTTCTTTTCTCCACTTTTGGAATAAATTAAAAATAATTCAAACTTTTGATTAATGAAAATAATCCACTCTGTGTGAATTGGGAAGTTGCCCAAATAAATTCTCAACAGGAAGACGAGTAGGGCCGCCACCCGACTTCTTGGCCTCTCTCTTCTTCCCTGATCTGGGATCTCTTTCTCTGTTCCGTTGTGCATATTTACGGAGAATGCGTGTGAAATTGTGAGCTAAACTATGAGCCACTGTTTGAGAGAGAAATGATACATGCAAAATTTTATTTTGCCAAATGAATTGGAACGGCGACGCTTTCCTTTCTATTTTCATCTTCCCTCCCTGCGTTCTAATTTTTAGTTTGGGAATTTGCAAATTCCGAACCTGTCAGAATATGTAAGTGATTTGGGATTTTTCCAAATTTTGAAGATATTGGCAACTGCTTGATTCGGAGGGAAGGAACATGTTTGGGTATGGACATGGAGAAGAGATTGGATGGATGTTGAACGGCGTAGAAGATCATGTCCCTGGAATTGAGGTCATTGGCATTAGCTCAGCTCTCCGCGCTCTCTGTCCACTTCCACTCTAAATCTGATTAACCAATCCCAGAGCATAATGGAAAGGAATTAGCAGAGTCAGGGTGTACAGATTTAGCTCATGCGTATATCCCATCCTATGAAAGATTATTTTGGGTTCATGGAGGTCCAGCAGATGCTCATCTTCTCCCTTCATCTTCAGCGTCTGTCTCGGAACAGAGCAAAGGTGAAAGTGCAGTTTATATTATGCTATTAAACTTTTACGGCATCATTTTCATTACGTCGAGGAAGAAGAAAGAGTTGTGGTTGTGGCTTGTGGGAGGCGATCTCTGGATTTTGCCGAAAGCAGATCCGTCCAGGAGAGACATTGAGGGGACACCACACCATGTCGGATGTGTGGCTTTTTAACAGAGCGTATTCTCTGCGGACACGCTGTGGGTTCATGCTCTCCTCATCTCCATCATCATCGGCTATTGACTTTGTTTTCATACCATCTTATCTCTCCGTCTGTTTACCTTCCTCATCCTGCTGGAAGTATTTGACAAAAGCTTCCAGAAGCACATGAAACTGGAACGTTTGTTGGCAGTTCCTAATGATGCTCCAATAAAAGCGTGGTGAAGGAAACTGAACCTTTTTAACCAACATCGCGTGTCGGGTTCCGTCATCCGTCATCTCCAGAGCGGATTTAGCGGTGACCTCTTTTGGACAACGGTCTACGACGACAGGAGTGATTTTGATTAAAGATGAGGATGTTTGAGCAGGGTTTGGGACCCAATGAATGTAAACCTTGATTTTTGATGATTCGAAATAACTTTCCAATTCCTGATGGACTAATGAAAGTCAATAATCAGCGGTAGAGGAACAGGCTTATGGGCGACATAAATTCATGAACTTCTTGACGCTAATGATAGTTTAGAGACCTGGGAATTGGAAATACTGAAATTCATGAAGGGAAAATTAAATTTACGAGGAAAGAACGGTATGGGCTATATAGTGCTGGTTAGCTCGTGCGTGTCTGACTGGTTAGAATTGATTTCAAGTTTAAATCATTTGAATCAATGCCAAAGTGGAGGTGTGGTTGTTGAAATGAATCCTTAAGCCATAAAGCAGTTTGTGAAGTGAACTGGTAAATAACTTTCTTGTGGAACGCACACAAATCAACAAATTGTGCGTAATCAAGCGTGATTTTTTTTTTTTCCTGATTTGCCTGTTTCATGCGGTTGTGGATTAATTTTTCGACTTGTCCTGTCCTATAGTGTCATAGTACCTACCCTTTGGCAATTACAATTCGCTCATCTTCCCAGGGATTATTATGTTGCGTATTCGAACCCATCCGCTTTCCAATTCAATTTTCAACTGCTCAGAATTTATTTGGGATTCTTCTTTGGTTCCGGGTATGAATAGGAATTAGGAGAAGTAGGATGTTGTCAGCAAGTCGCTGTACAACTTTTGTGAAAAAATTGGGAATACATAGAAACCGTTTGAAGTTGATTGAATTCGGATACGGTTCATGCGGTGGTGGTGCTGGTGGTGGTTAGAAGGTGTTTTCCACGTGCCTCGTTTGGTTGGAGCTCGTTGACCCTTTTCTTTTGAGGTCAACTGCGGACTGATAGGGCGATAGGAGAGACTGCATTACGTACCTTTAACTTTTGGTAAAGTCGTTACCGGGATGGATGACTTGCTTTGTGTATACATTTCTAAAGTATCATCAAAGAGATTGTTATGGAGCATACTTTGTCATCCGTCCCGAATGTTGATCTAAACAGGAGTTTATTTTAAAAGTTATTCCCTGTGCTTCCCCGTATCTATTTGTGTGGGAAAAAGGAAAAGCGAAAGAGGACGGAAGGGCTGTCACAAAGCTTTGATGATGGGCTGACGACGCTGAGAGGGAAAGGGAGACAATGCAGAGATGAAGTCACAAAGTCAATATTTTCCCACTCCTCCCTTGTTGACTCAAGTTGTTCAAAGCTTTCTATCGGTATTAATTAGGGATTCAAGGTGGTGAGGGATGATATGCTAAAATTGAACAAGCACAGCCCTGTTCCTCGCTATCACGTGGACAATTAGGGTCTCTTCGCATGATCTTTTCAATCAATTGATACTTGACAGTACTTTACCTGAAAAGTCTCCACTTCATTCCTGCATTCTGAAGTAGGAGACTTTGGACATGTTTATTCCTTTCGCAATGCCTTTTCTTTCTCTATTCGTTCTTTTAGCTTATTTGCAGAAATGTGATTAGGAATGGAGCAGATGCTCTTGAAAGTTTTCCGGGTAGAATTCATGTTGTTCTTTTCTTTATCAGATCCAAATGAATTGGGGTTCCTGGTGAATGAACCAGTATGCTCTTTATTTATGAGGATGCGAGAAAACTTCCCTTTGGTTTACATTTTGCATTTTAGAACTACTGGAATGGGGAATAGGCTCATTGGCTTCTCCCTACTGTTATTCAGCATTTTCCTCCATCTGTCAAGACCATGTTGACAGAAATTGTACACAAACGGACAATTGGAAAGGGTTACAAAACCTTACAAGGAACTGACAGTTTTTCTATTCATATGCTATATAGGATGACTTAATTTAGAATTTATTAGTTTGGAAAGTATAGAATTGCGGAATCCGTTCTGATGAAATATTGATTAATTTATTATTAAACTGAGAGTGAAGAGTTAAATGAACTTTGGAAGAACCAAACAATTTATTTGCTCCCCACTCATGGACCTGCATGCATGCTCCTACTTCGTAAAAAGGCTCTCAGCTTTGTATTTATTAATTTCATATAATAGAAAATCCTGGAGTCCGAATTGGAGTTTTGAGTGGCTGGAAAACTGTGAGCAAGGTTAGAATGTTGGAGAGTTCGAAGACCTTGCCAGTCGTTGTTGTCGTTCCTTTCCTCTGTGGTTCTGGTTCTGGTTACTTTAGGACTTTAGGGATTAATAATGTCAAGCCACTTTTTTATTAAGCCAATGATTGACTGACATGGACTGAACTTTGTTTTTTTTTGTACTTTATAGGCTGCAGCTCGTTTCCAATGCACCTACCTCATGGAGCTCCAGAAGCGAGAATTCTTGTACCAAGGTGGTGATCCACAATGGCTCAAAGGTCTCGAGTTTGCACCGCAGAAACTCACGAGTCTCTACCACATCAATAAAATGATGGCTCATCGACCCTGGGCCCTCCGGAAAGAGGACTTTCTCCACTTGACCAAAAAAGCGGGATGGTCACTCTCAGAGGTACGTGGAGGTACACTTTGTAACGGCATGGAGTAAGGATGGCAAGGATGAATGATATTCGACTGTCCCCTGCCGCCGCCGCCGCGGAGCGTTGTATCTCACCTTCTCCTCGCCGTGTTGGAGGGGAAGCGGTAGAGCTTCCCGGTTCTGATTCCTGCTTGCTCCTTCTCCTGATGAAAAGCGTTAGATTTAATTTCCCATGAGGGAATTATGCATTGGCATAAATGTGGACTTGTTAATGTTAATGAGCCTTTTATTGCTGGGAAGAGTAAAATAATCATCCAAAGAGGAAGCCTGCCTGGGGAGAGGAACAAAACAATGAGGCGGAGTTTTACTCGTTGATGCGAATCCAAACTTCCCAAGGACGGAGATGGAGATACGCTGGATAAAGCTAAAACCAACATTGGAATATTAAAAAAGTTAAAATGGCTCCTGCTTTCCTGCTGGGTGCACGAATGAGAGGAGTCAAGATGTATGGAAATCTGGATTAAACTTTGTATTTTCGGCTTTTCAGCTTTTGGATGAATGTCAATGTCAGGCAGGGCGTTCCGCGGGCGGTTTTGTTGGGAACAACAGTTTTTTTTTTTGCCAGAGTAGTTGGATTTTGGTGGTTGAATTCTAATGAGGGAAGTCCTACTGACACAGTGGAGAACAGCTTGGCATGGAGATGTGGAGGTGGATTTAAGAATCTGGTTTTCCTGGCCATTTATTCTTCACGCTCCGTGGATTCTTCGCTTGGAACGTTTGCATGTGTGCCTCTCCTTGATTGTGGCAGATTGGATGATGAATGTCTGGAGGGGATATTCTTTCGAGATGAGATTCAGCAGAATAGATTTGGCAGGGAGTGTTAGGATCTGAATCTGAGCCACTTGAATTAATTTCATGGAAAGGAATGAAACGTGCTTACTGCTTGGTTCAGCCTGATTTTGGCAATGGGATCTTCAGCTTCACAGCTCAGGGTTTGGCTTGTGTGCTACACAAGTATAAAGCTGGATTTGGTGTATTTATGTTTATATGCATTGTGATGACCCTGAAGAAGTAGTTTTTCCATATCGGACCATCTGTAAGTGGTATGCAAATTCTCTTGTCCCCATACCATGAACGTATTTAATATATTTTTGTTATGATTATTTCTCCCATATTGAGGAGAACTGGACCTGAATGCGTAATGGGGCTTGCATTTTATCTTCCATTATGTTGCAAACAGGCTGAGGAGGTCGAGGAAGGTGACGCGTTGGGAATGGAAGAGTAATTTGGCCGAGAAGAAGATGACACGTGGAGATGGAAATGGATAGCAGAGGAAAAGTGATGGGGATTGCGTAATTAGGAGGGATTAGCTAGCCGTTCTGTTTATAATATGGGAAAGATCATTTTTACTCCTTCCTCATCCCTGATTCTGTTGGTTTTCTTCTGTCCAGCACGTTCCACTGACAGTTCTGCTGAATTTTATATTTTTCAACAGAGTAGGCGTGGAATAATGTTGTTGTGTGTTGGTCTGGCATGGGAGTATTTTGAGAAGCTGATTGATGATCTAATTTTCAATCCTCTTTGTTTTGGTTTCGGTTTCAGGTGGTCCATGCCGTGGTTCTGTTGGCCCACTTTCACTCCCTCTCGTCTTTCATTCACGGTGAAAATTTTATCAATCAATCAAGCAAATCCTCTTCTTCTTTAATCTTTCATTTCTAACCTTGGCTTGTTTAATTGTTTAGGTTGCGGAATTACTCCGGAAGTAGATTTTGACAAAGGGCATCACATGGATCCCATAACGTTCAATGTGATTGGCGGAGGTGGGTCCTCCCCTCTCCCTGCTGGAAATGGTACAACTCGTGGATCTGGAACGACGGACTCGATCTCAGCCCCTGCTTCGCTGGATCATGGAGCCTCTGTTACCACGTCCCCAATTAACAAAATTGACAAGACTGATACCTCTGCTTCTCCTACGAATACAAAGTCTCCAGGCGGACTCCTTCGGACGGCAGCCCAAATGAACTCAAATAGTGCTGTTGCGAGCCTTCCCACCTCACCTACCAATACCACTGGATCACCTACCCCGGCAAAGAAAGCCGCCTCTGAAGTGGAACTTCTCCTGGCGACCATGAAGAACTTGGCTGAAACGATCCCTATCGAAGAGTAAGTAAACACTTGGGCTTGGAAACCGTGTGCTTGTTGTAGAGAGATAACATTTTTTTCCTAATTCATAGTCCGGAAGAGCGCAAGAAGCGGTTCGAGACGGTGGCTTCCTCGGACGATGCACATGAGAAGGAGAATGTTCAGAGCACTCCTACCAACGTCAACAGTATGCTCCCACCAGAAGCCTCCCCCTTCGTCAGTGACCCGGCCGTTACCTATGAGGACTTTGCGAAGCGTGGTCTCGCTGATTTGCATACCTTCCGGATTCAGGTAGTCTTGCATTACTTTTCAAAATACTACGTTCTTAGGAAAATACAATGTAGTGACTTTGAGAGTTAGGATTGCTCGGCTGTTCTATCTTTTAAGAAAAATGGAGGGGAGAGATAGGGGCGACATGTAATTATTTTTTTTATGTAAGTATATATGTGACACTTTAAGAATGAAAGTGATCTCCAGCCTCTGCCATTAGAGGCTCGTGTTTATGGACTTAACTGCGGAAGCATTAAATTTTATGAGTCTTCTATGGTCCGGTTGGTTAGGCCGCGAGAAGAGGATCGGGATGCGAGAGAGTGAGAAGGCAGAGAATATGTATAACCTTGAGTATGTTGTTGTCATCAGCACATTTTTTCCCCAATGCAAGCAAATCCTGCGTTAGTAGGGCAAGACTTAAAGAGTGTCATGCATGGAGTTGTTTTTCCATTATTATTTTTCTCCTTTGTTGTGGGGCTATTCGTGAGAGGGGCACCTTGGATCATGGACACACGTGAAAGCGATTTAGAATGGCAAAAAAAAAACAAGTTTATGACTGTTATCCGCTGGTACTTAAGAAGATTAGAGAGTCAATAATGTCCAGCAGGGAAAGGAAGGAAGGGAGGGTTCTCTCTATTTGTGCCAATTTTAATGACATTTTATCTTTCTCAATCCTTGACAGGATTACTCTTGGGAGGAGCATGGATTTTCTTTGGTGAATCGCTTGTATGCGGACGTAGGCGGCTATTTGGATGATAAATTTAAGGTGGCTCAGAATATGACCTACTACACGATGGGAGGGAGGCCGCATGTGGACACGACCAAATTCCGTACTGCTGTCTGGAATTACATCCAATGTCTATATGGGATTCGGTAAGATTAGGTTATCTCTCTTCCTGTTCCTATTCCTGGATGAAAGTGTAGGCTATTGACGTATTTCATTACAATTTGTAATTTTTTTCATCTGCAGACATGATGACTATGACTATGGGGAGGTCAACCAGCTACTGGAACGCCCGTTGAAGTCCTACATTAAAACCGTTTGCTGTTACCCGGTAATTTATTCAAGAAGATGTAATTTCTAATTGTGGATTTTGATTTTGATTTCTTTCTCTTTGACGCAGGAACGCATAACCAAGGCGGACTATGATAACGTCATGAGGGAATTCAAGCATTCGGAAAAGGTGAGGTTTTTTTTTTCGTTTTTGGAATTATTATTTCAAGTGTAAAATTGGGGTGATTTTTAATTTAAAAAAAAATCATTCCAGGTGCATGTGAATTTGATGATCATGGAAGCGAAAATCCAAGCAGAACTTCTCTACGCCCTCCGTACAATCATGAAATTTATTTTGTAATTCAAGTCCAAATTCTCATCATCACCCGTCACCACATCACTGATCACACCACCGACCACACGAATGAATCCGTAATTTAATTTTGACCTTTTCCATCATCCCCTTTCCTTGTCATGATTGGAACAAAGTCAGAATTGAGAATAGCAATTTGGGTTCAGCAAGGACGACAGCCTTACACTGTCGTTTTTTTGTAAGTTTAGAAACGGCAGTTCTCGAAGTTAATTAATTTTATAATTTGTTGCGTTTATGGATGATGGGCATGTACAAAAATGACTCCCTTTTCGTCCCACTTTTCTCATGAAGATTGACGAAAATGGGATCTTTGAGGTTTCTCCACTTTTTCTTTTGAATAGCTGGTAACGATATACTAGAATTTGTTGCAATTTCTATCATCTTCTCCCGGTTTGCATTTTGCAATTGTATTTCTGCTGTCGAATTGTATTAGAGCTAAATCGTAGCAGTTTATTGTGTTTAGGACCAATTAATAATTCCAAATGGCATGCTATCCCTGAATCAAGGAATCAACTTAGCAGTTCACATTTTCTCTTTCTAACAACGAATAATTCATTAACACTTTGCTACACACAGAACAGAGCAGTTTTCCTCCTTTGTACTCAAAATCACAATTCTGAATTTAGATTTGGCATTTTTTCTCTTTTCATTACAATTATTTTGTAAACGATCTCAAAATTTTAGTTTTAATCCCCTCAACACATAGTTGACTTGTCTCACCGCACCACTAATTTACAAACTTAAATGTTTTAGTATTAATTTATTACCGGAGAGAGTGCGAGAGGAAGTTTTCCTGAGAGAGGTATCAGCCTCTTCTGTTGGACAGTTGAAGACTATTAATTCCCAAAGTCATTGAAAGGGCACTGAGAGGTCAACGGAGTTGAAGGTTTTAACATCTTAGATTGTATGGATGGATCAATGAGAATTTTTAAGGCCACGAAAGACTTTTAAATTCTACCAATGAACCAGTAATGACTAATTACCTAATTAGGAAGTTATGTAAACTTAAAATTAGGAGGATGTGATTTGCTCTCTCCTCAATTATTAAGTGGGAGTGGTAAGGAAATGAGGGAGGAAAAACTTGGTGAACCCGATGGTAATTGAACGGTCACCTTTTGGATTTAATTACTACAACTGCTGCTGTGTATACTGTACCTAAAACTATATTCGTGTACTGAATGTACCTTAGTACTTTTAAGTACCCCTTGTGGGGTGTTCGGGTTTGGGATGATTCATTGTTTTGGTTTCCAACAACAGGACTTTTGGTATTGCGATTTCAATTGGGAAAAGTCTGTACAATTCTTTGTGATAAGAGACAAAAAGTGGGAGGGTGGAATTAAAAGTCTCGAATTTTTTTTTGGTTTAAGGGATAGGGTCTGTTAAGGCTTGACACGAACAAAGAAAAAGTCAATTAATGCTTCTGCTGGATTTCAGGAAAGGATAAGGAGGAAAAAGAATGGAAT
>Ga0194135_10002427_pt1 | contig 11317 bp, 7 predicted proteins | sample LitLau_LLRF_2013_FD_134024 | JGI IMG/M metagenome (GOLD analysis project Ga0194135, IMG submission 134024) | Freshwater sediment microbial communities in response to fracking from North America - Little Laurel Run_MetaG_LLRF_2013 (version 2) | ecosystem: Environmental > Aquatic > Freshwater >... | reverse complement strand
TTTACCTATGAATCGATTAAAACGAACTGTCAAAGTCAAATCTATATATCTTACATGAAATTTCCACCATAAAAACCCAACAGCAGTAACAGCACTGCGATTTATAAAATCCTACTTCACGTGTAGTAGAGTAATAATTATTAACACTACTTGCGATTATACAATGTCAGTTGTATAATATGCTTCTAACCGATGAGTGCTTGTAGTATCAAAGTTACAATCTTAATACAATCATTAAGCCTATAAGCAGGTTAATCTACAATGATCTTCCAGTGCAGAGTTACAGCGAGTACCCCAACGACCACAAAGTTTATGACGGATTAAAATTACAATTACACAAATAAGAGCAAAAAATTACCTGTTAGAAGCGTCCGTATTTTGACGTGTGTTTTGCTCGAGGGGAGATACTTAATAGACTTGTAGTAGCTTCAGTTAAAAGAAAGGGGAGTTAAATGTTCTTTGTGTCCGTCCAGCAGCAGCATCAACGAGCAATTCCGTTCTTGTGAAGTTTACTTACACGATTACGATGATATTACGAAGCAGCACAAGTTGACTGAGTGCTTGACGACTGACAACAAAACATACTTATGCAGTACTCACCATGATACGACACTATTCACGCTATATAGTGCACTATTAATATCGTAGTACAGTACATCGGAGTAGCACATGACACATTCATCCAACACATCCCAACCACCAGCGCCTCCGTGGCTGCCACATAACTCCTCACATTTCCTTACTTGGATGTCATCGCCCTCCAGTTGCGTTTCTCCCTCTCCACCTGCTGATCTCTGTACTTCGTCCCTCCAGCACCGTAATCCCAATTCATAACAAGTGAAAGCAACCAAGAGCTAAGTGCGTATTACTTTCTCTTGCATCACGCTTAGCCCATTCTGCTCACATGTTATCTTATGGTAATAAACGTGGATTACAACGTGCGAATGCACTCAAATTAATATTTTTTGCAATTAATCACAAAAGCATTGATTGATTTGTCAAATCTCCAGAATGAACCACTTACTCATGTCATATGCAAAATTACATGAAAATAAAAGACGCATAATAATACCATATGTATTTTTATTAAATCCTCCTTTGTCTCTTACTACCCACTCTTTTAATACCAATCAATATAATAATAAGCGTCGTCGTCGTCATCATGAGAGATCAGAATACAAAAATAAGAATCTCTTCAAAATCAGCTGAATTAGGTTGAGAAGAAAGGAGAAAGTGACTTTCCCTGACAGAGTACGGCCCTGCTGGTTTGGTTACACACACACGCAGCTTGTTGTATATATACGGGGAGTCACATGACTTGAACAGTTGTGCAGCTTGGTTCTTCTGGTTAATGCTTGTGCTGCGGATGATGGGGAGGATATCTCCAAACAACAACGTTCACTTCCCTCTTGGAGGTTTTTTCACATGGGCCACTGTTCTTGTTGTATCCATCTGACTCTGCTTGGGAATAGATATATTATAATATACAGGCCACCCCACTCTTCTTCTTCTGGTTCTGGTCGTACTGACTTCATATCTATCTATCTCTATACTCTATACACAGTATCTATACACATTGGTTGCATTATTGTGGAGGCAGACACGCCGAGGAGAGACACACTCGCACACACTACGACAACCAAGGTAGTACATTACATCATGTTCGCTTAACTACCACCACCACCATATAATATTCTTCTGAAGAACAATCATCATCATCACTTTTAGTAGTTTATCTGAGAATTAATTCTTCGAGTTTATCGTTATATATAATATACATAAAAGTCCTGATGCCCGCAACGGATACTTTCTCCAAGGCGGAAACTTCTTCTTCTTCTGCTGCTACTACGACTTCTACGACTTCGGTTGAAGATGAAGGTGCTGCTTGTAGTAGCGGTGGTGGAGGTGCTGCTGGAAATTCGAAAAGAGGTTTTGTCTATGTACAGCAACCACATTATTCAGTCTTTGATGTTCCTGCAGCAGAAAACTTGGGCAAGAGGAGGAGAAGGGTCCATAACTATTCCATGTTGGCGAAAGGACCTTCGTTGAAAGGCAAAGATATTCTTTTAGCGGAGGGAGATGAAATTGATGGAGAATCTGCTGCAAATTCATCTAGGTCTACTTCCCCAGCTTCTCCAGCTCCTTCTAATAGTAGTAGTGCACAGTTATTTTCGTCTTCGACAAGTATGATGACGTCGACGAATCATTCTTCGACGAGGTTTGGGAATTCAAGTGATGGTGACAAATCTAATTCGACTTCTTCAACTGGCTTCGCTAGAAGACGACGATTCCTCACGTCACCTATTAAAACAAGTGATAAAACAATTATATTCTCTTCAAATAAGGTTTCTAATTCTAAAGCAGAGGAGTCATGTAATAATACTAGTAGTAAGAACAATGGAAGTGACAACCGCAGTATTTTTAAGAAATCTGAATGTACTAACAATAGTAGGCAAAACTCTGCAGCAGTATCAGCGTCGGTGGTTCCACCCGCAAAAGCTGTTGCTTCTAATCTTGCTGTGCCTACGAAGTGTCGTGATAGTTCTTCTAATTCAAATAGTGTTAAGTTAGCTAATGATGGGGAAGTGGCGACGACGGTTTCGAGAGCGTCGAAAAGTAATAGAAATGTTGTTAAATCCAATGCAGCAAGTAATTCCAGAACTACTATTAACAATGTCGTAAATGTGACAGCTACTAATAATAGTGATCTTACGTCACCCCTCCTCAAGCCCACAACTGATTCGACTGCGACTACTCCTCTTCCTGCCTCCAATGAAATCACTGAAGAAATTCCTGCGAAACGACTGAGAAGACCGACCTTCAAAAGATTTAGCGAAGAGGAAGGTTATGTCGACATACTGTCTTCTAGACGAAACAGAAGAGAGGTAACAATTTATAGTTTCCATTTACTGCTTAGAAGACGGTTGTTTCCATAATTAAACTAATATATTATACTATGATATTTCAGAACGCAAGACGCTCTACTCCAATAAACAATGTTAAGGCTTCTTCTAAGTCCTCATATAGGTCCACCTCCAGGTCGTCACTTTCTAAGCCCCAACATGAACCATCTCCTCCACCCCCTTTAATAGAAGCTCCTTTGTTCGAAGATACCCCTCAAAGTCAATTGAGTGCCAAAGATGACTTGAATAGACTACCGAAGCTTAAAAAATCAACTAGCTGTGCAGCAGTCTCAATCCAGTTGCCAGTTGGCTCAAATTCGAAAGCAAAATTAACTCCTGTACTTCCGTCTTCAACTAGCGGTCGAAGAAAAGCTAACAATCATCCGGTAATTTACAATGCCCTTGAGGAATCAGAGGAGGAAGAGTTATTAGATGTGGACGAATACACGGACATAAGCTGTGAGATTCCAAACCTGTCACCAAGAAAAGGAATCGCAGTGACACCAACAAGGAGCCCTGTAAAATCGTTTAGTGCCACAAATAAGAATCTAACTCAGAAACATCGAGATGTTGATTCTGCATTTCTAGAGGAAACTGCTGGTTCTAATTCGCTTCTGTTACCAAATCAGATAGAAGGTATTGTCACGGAAGACTCTGTCACGAATAGTCGTGAGCTTCGTCGTCGTAAATGCGCTAGTAGACGGTGGACTGTAAGTAACTGACTTTTCATTCAAGATTTCAATTTCTGAGTTTACTTAATTTTTAATGTATTTTGTATTAATTTAGATGCCGAGCAGAAGTACAATAGACTCAAGTAAATCATTACCCTCCGTTGTACTAGACCGATTACCGATTTCACAAGTTCAGATAAGAGTCAAAAAATGTGATAATAACCCTGCGCCTACATCCGTCGCACAAAAGTCACCTTTAGTCGACATCAATGATCAAAGTCTTGCACATTCCCCGACCGATCTCTTGGACAAAACTGCAGAATCATTGATGGATGAAGAATCTTCAGACTGGAAACATCCTAGACGCAAACGGTGGGGTGAAAATAAACACAGGTGGACAAAACCAAGAAATAAAACAGGACTTCTCACTGGCATCAGACAGGGGATAAAAACTAATGAATCATTGTCCCTGCAACTTTTAAAACGATCCAAACTGCAAAGGCGATACGAAAAACGTGGTCGTCCTAAAGTTGCTTTGTTAACTGGTATCACAAAAAAGAAGTTAAAACGCATTCAAGATTCTGTTCAAAAACGCAAATTGACTAAGAAACCTATTATCGCCTACACCAAATTCAAAGATGTCAGAGTGGACATAATAAATTGTATCTGCGGTCGAACCGACGAATTCGGGTTGATGGTACAGGTATGTATCTATCGCATAGTACACATATTGAAGATTGCCTCGATAATCTCCTATATATTAGAATTATAAAATTCTAACTAGTTTTATAAATCATTACAATTCTTGCAGTGCGAGGTTTGTTTATGTTGGCAACATGGAATGTGCTTTGACATATTGGATGGAAGTATGATCCCCGGTTTCTACGTTTGTCAGTCTTGTAAATCACCCAAAAATGTTCGCCCGAGAAGTCTCATTGAAGGAATTAGACAAAAAACTTACAAAAAAGGCATTCTACCTCGGTAAGATCCTAGCTCAAACTCATTTTTTGAATCAATTTAGTTACAACTTTAGCTTTTGATAAAAATGGCGATTTAATTTTTATAGCTATCCCTTTGCACCCCAACCATCCGAAAAGGACCAGAAACTGGTGCACTCTACTTACGAGCTTTGCAAACTGATTGATAGTGTCGAAGATATCATCCGTCAAAATCGAATCAAGGAACAGATAGTACTAGCAGAACCTGAAAATCCTAAGCTATATCAGTGGAGTACGCCCAGAGAATCTCCAAAAGATCGAGTACAAAAGTGGTACTTTAACAAATACTTTTTATCTGTGCTTCGACGGTTACTTCTGAGAAATCGAAAACAGCCGGACTATGTTGAAAAACTTAAGAATATCGTGCTATTCCGTGAAAAGTTGAAAACGTATACACAGGCTTTCGATGAGGCCAAAGCTGCCATTGCAAGAAAGATTGGTTCTAGAGGTTTAATATTAGTTGAAAAATTGTCTGAGCACCAGAAAAAGTTAGACAAAATCAACAAATTGAAAGCAGAATGTACCGAAGAAATAGTTAAACAAAATGTCGAAGACATTAAACATGAAGAACCTGGGCAGGTATCAGAACTTCTTCCCCCTCCTCCACCCAAAATGGAACCTGAGACAAAGGCGTCTGATGGCCCAGCGTCATCAGGGACGAGCTCGGTGTCAGGAGCTATTCCTGATAAACATAAATGTGCAGCATGGAAACTACGACTAGACAAAATCATAGATTGTATAGAAGACCTATATCAAGAGTGGGATACATCAAGTGATCATGATGATGAAGTCGCAGGTGGAAAGGGAAATGGGGAATTTAGTAAGAAAGTAGTGCAGTTTAATGATGTGGAACCACTTCCTAAAAATAGTCCTATAATTCAAGACTGGAAAGAAGTAAATGAATCAAAAAACAAAATTAAATCTCATCCGGACAACACTCAAGTGTCTACCGCGTCGACAGGAATGAAATTGAAAGAATCCTCTCAGCGGAAACGACCACGCCAGATAAAGGAAGAAGTTCTAGAGCCTACTCCGAAGAAAAAGTCTACCGCTGCAGTAGAAGATTACGTTCGAATTCGGTTGGTGGAAGACCAGAAATTAAAATCTAAGACTCAAATTCACATGATTGATGAAGGCTCGCTCTCTGGAGCTTCTACAATTTCTGGAGTTGATAGTCAAGGAGGAGAAGACTATTGGTATAACCCTATTAGAGATTTGAATCCTGAATATGAATCTTTAAAAAGTAAGTTAGCTGTCAGCCACGTAATTTTAATTTTACTCCCGGGTTTTCTTATCACTACGAAATATTAATAAAAGTAATAAACTAAAAACTTATGTGATTTTCAGGGTTTTTACTTAAGGACCCACTTCTGGATGACGACAGATCTGGTGACCCAACTTGGCGGCCTAGAGTAGAAGATATTTCTGAAGATGACTGGAAAGCCGACATGGACTCTCCTCTAGATTTTAGTGATGAATCTGAGTCAAGTGAAGCGGAAGACAGTGATTCAGAATCTACTACAGAAGTTGACGTGGAAGACAGCATGGATCCATCCTTGGCTGTGGATGTCGTGGGTGATGTACCTCAAACTGAAACTATTACAGTTGCACAAACAAACAAACAAACTGAAGTTGGAGGTACAATAAATGGAACTGGAACCAACGACGAAGATTGGAAAAATCGGCTACTGTCCGAAAAACTCAACGACAGCACTGAGGATGATGAGGATCCTGACTGGCAAATGGAAATAAGTGAGCCGGAAATCAATAGCTCCACTAGAAATAAAACTTCCGATATAGGTACATCCCATTACGCTAGCAGCTGTTCAATTAATGGAATGAAGCCGCGTAAATTAGTCGGGAGTCCCTCGGGCGTATTATTAGTTACATCCGATACTGAAGCAAAAGTTGGTGACAAAGTTACCGTTTGTATTAATGTTAGTGGTGGCGAAGAAGTTCTTGGAACTGGTTTAGTTGTGGGTGGAAATAAGGGTAATAACTTTATCAGACTGCTTCATAAAGCAGATTTGAGAATTGAGTTACCTGAACCAAATGGTACTACCACCGATACTCCCTCGGCAACAATTCCACTTTGTAGATCGTGTAAAGAATCTCTTGGCCACAAGTGGACATGGAATCAGCTTAATAATGCAAAAGGACTTGAAGTAGTTTGTGAGGACACTCTCCGGTCATTCATTGAAGAACTCAATCTATATCAAGAATTAGGTATTTCATGGTCGTCTCTTAATGTACAAATTCAACTTCCCACAAAATCAAGAAATTCTGCTTACTTTAAACAATTTTCAACCCCTTTTTCATTCCAACCCACTTCTATACAAAGTAAATGTGACGATTACAGAATGAAATATAGTAAAGAAAATACACCACTTGGATTAAATATCTCTAGTCTTCTCCCTGACTTCAATTCATCTCAAGAATCCCATCAGCCCGCATCCGCAGAAGAAGAATCAGTATTATCGCTGTTGTCCCTCAGTAAAACCCCCGTACAGTTTAATGGAGAAAATGTGAGTGAGCTTAGCATAGAGTCATTAAGAAAATTGACAGACCGCTTGCAACAAAATGGTCCATTGACGGAAGATTTGGCAAAAGCAGTTGGGGAGCCTTTGGTCAACGGTAAAATTGGATTGCAAAACAGCAACGCTTTTCCTTCAAATTCGACTGCATTAGGACCTACTACAACTGCTCCACCGGATATTTGTTTAAGATGCAGTTTACGAGGAAAAACACGCAAGACGTTAACGATACTATCCACACTAGACTCAAATCTCGCAAAGACCATGTCTGAAATTGAAATTGTTCACCTGTACAACAAAATTAAAGAGATAATAACCGATACCCGTGCAGTACTGCATGTAATCAAAAAGGCACTGTTGAATCGTATCTGGCTAACTGTCGAACAAGTTGACGCAGAAAGAGCGGCTGTGGCGAGTGGCAAAACAATCTCACCCAGTATCATTCAGAAAAAGCTGGCACTACGACGGCCGGAAAAGCATTTAGTTCAACAAAAATCAGAATATGTTGATGCCCTGCTACCATACGCCACATACTTCATTAGTAGATTTACAAAACGTGATGAATTAAACAATGCTAAAAGAACGTGGGTAGAAGAAATGGTTAAAAATTATATACGATCAAAACGAGTGCTGAAGAGAATGTTTGATGCCGCTAATGAAGACGAACGTGTAGCGAAGGAGGCCAAGTTCTACACGGCATTGGATAATCTGAGAAAGTCTTTCGATATTGTTTTAACCAAGAAAGATATTAAACTGAGACGACAAAATCAAGTTAGTCAGAGTTCTTTGGAATCACCTACATCTGCTACGTTAGCATCTTCAAACGGGCCCACATCGTTGGATGATTCAATTACTGAAGATGCTCAGATTACCAAAGAATTGGACGCGTCAGTAATAGAAGTGGATGTAGAGAAATTGAGCAAACCTAATGAAAATGGAACTACAGCTGAGGAAGATACATCTATCAAGTCAAATGCTCTAGAACCGGATTCCGCAGTACAAATTAGCGATCCTGTAACGAAGGAAAGCAACGGGTCGTCGGAAAATCCCTCTGAGACTGAGCTAGAAATCATCGCCCGACTAACTCAATATCCTATTCAAATGGAAGATGTAAATGCCCTGTTGAAGATTACCAGCGAAGGGAAGTTAGATTTGGATTTAAAAACCGATTGTGGTGTGCCTGGGATGCCACTGGACGCCAACAAAATTGAGGAGTGCACTAAATCTTTAGGAGACGCTGTCAGTTCTGAGTTGAAGAAGATAGACACTGTCGAAAATGTGTCAACTACTAGTACAAATGGAATAGATGCAATGGAAGTGGATGACATAAAACTTCTAGAAGCCAATCTAGCTCTAAAAACAACTGATAATTTGGAAATTGGTGGAGATTTTGACTTAATTAACACGATAGGAACATTAGGCTCATCAGTAGACTTGAAAGAGCAAGAGGATTCTGATCTACTTCTCAACGTTTTTGATGACCCTGTGTTTTCGGAACCTCAAGAACCTACTCCCTGTTGCAGTAAGAGCCTTGTGCAACCAAAAGACAAGTGAGTTTATCCGCTAGCTAGTTTGTGCTATGTTTCAAATTTTAAAAATAGAAAATGCATTCTACGGAATTTTGATATTTTCAGTAATCCTCAACCAGTCTCTACAGGACCAGTCCTGGCAAAGCTTACTCCTGAGATTTGCAAAGGATATCTATTGGATGATATTAAAGCACATCAGCTTGTCATTGACACGCAGCTTGAACGTGTAGAAGCAGAAATAATGGGTGAGTTATAAATGCAATACCAAGTAGTATCTAAGTATCATTTTAAATGTACATGTTGACGTCAGCTTTTCTGTTTATTTTTTATGCAGAATTAGAAAGACGACATGGAGCAGGTTTACGAGAGAAGGACGATTCTAGCTTATTCGAAATGCTTTATGCTAATATGCAAACTATGATCCACAACTATGAAGTATTAAGTAAAATTGCAGAACGACAGGTTGGTGAAAATAATCCGGTGGATAAAGATGACGAAGACCTTCAAGAACCAACTAACCAACATGAAGCTCCCAGTCCTACTCAAGACGAGGCTGTGATCGACTCTTCATCAGAATCTGAATCGTCGACGGAGTCTGAAGAGGAGTTACTTGACATACCATATTAAAAGTTCATGCTCATGGCACATTGAAGTTTTAAATTGAAAAAGTAAGATTATTTAAGAGTAACATGATATAAGATAACTGCTGTCATCTTACAATCTTAACCACTCATGAAGATTGCTGGAGGACGGCACAACCCATTTTTATACACACAATTTGATCTGACCAAGCGAACATCAGCTTCTTTACTGTTATGCCAGTTCTGTTACCGTTAATTCTAATAATATGGATTGCTTGACTCCCCACATAGGATGATAGGATATTTAAGTGCATTTAAAAAACTCTATGTCATAATTAAATAGTTTTCGTAGTATTATATTTTAAGAATTAATGCAGGTGACTTTGTGTAGTTCGTATAACTTTCTCTTCATCCTCCTATCAAATCCTTCCTTCATCATTTCATCTCCACACATAGTTAGTATATTATTAGAATTTATAAGAACTGAACTGTTAGTTTGATTTTGATTGTCTTAAGTCTACCTAGCTTGTACCGCGTACTTACATTTTTACACTACACGATGTGCCTACCCCTAATTGCAGTTAATTAATTATTCCAGGCTAAAAATTTAAAATATATAAGATGCAAGAGCCTGCGAGTACTGTGTCTTGTCGTTATCTCATAGCAGATGTGGAAGTTAAGGAGCATTTCATACTAACCTTAACTTATAAAAAAAACCAAAGGTATATTGATTGTACCTACCTTAGCACGTTCGTCCATAAAGATGAGAAATTTCAGCAAGTGAAGTTGATTTCGAATAGATTCTCGTTGATCACTTTGATGATTTCAGCATAATATTTATCTCGCGAAGCAAGAAATCGAGGCATTTTATCATCATGTGACACTTGTTTGTCGTAGTCTGTACAGCTGAAGCTGTCTGTTGTCTGCATATAATTCCACTAAATAGTGATAAATGTGTAAATACTTATTCAGAAACTTCTATACAGATGTTAACTTTTATATAGATTACTATAATAGATGTGTATTTTGTACTTTAAAATTATGCTTTTCAGTATGTATACTTGAACACGATCACTATTTAAGGCAGTTGTGCTATTATGTCTGAAAATTGAAATAAAGAATCTATCATGACTTATAGTCAAAACATAGTGAGCTCGTTGTTTTTTTATAATAGTTAATGTTTTCACTGTAGCACTTAGAACTTCATAAAATTTTGTCGTCCCAGTAGATAAAAGTTGCAACGGTTTAAGCAGCATTAGCTCATGTTGCTTTCAATGAATCAATCGTCACCGTCAGACTCTTCGGAATCACTTGCATCAGAGGATTCGTCAACAGCAGTTTCACGATCATCTTCGTCATGCATATCACCTTTAAGACTCCACATAGCGTCTCCCGAAAAGTGAACAAATCGTTCCAGAAAATACAAAACCATATGCAGGAACCACTCGTCATTCATATCAGCTTCTTTAAATACCACAACGTTTTCGAATTCCTTTTCGATTTTTTCCTTGGGATACAGTACCAAGGGTAATGCACTGAAAACTTGCTCTTTCGAAAACTTTTGGAAGCTATCAATGAACTGAAGGGACTCTTTTACAGTTACAACTGTAGCATGAAGCCAATGCGGATGTCTCATTAAATTATCTCTCACTTCTCGTGGTGACCACTTGGCTTCTAAATAATCTGCCAAAAAGTTTACCACGTCTGTCCCACGATTCTTCATTTCTCCAAGTGCTAGCTGATTTTTGAATCTTTTAGTATCCGCTGAAAGAAGATGGAGAGATGCTCCACCGATATCCAGAGATCGAAAGTGTTCTATTCTGGCTTTGGCTTTGTTCTGATAATAAAGAAGTCTGGCGACCCTAGGATGAGACTTAAGCGGAATAAACTCAGGAATTTGATCCAATTCTTCTAATCTCTGACGAACAGTCTTAGCTGATAATGTGAAGATTTCGGGGTATTTTTCTATTGAATAACGCGGAATTCTGTGTTCGTTAAAACAATTTTCGATTTCGAGCAACGATGAACTTGAGGTCATGAGAATTTTTGGCCGACTATGAACCAATTTTTTAAGAGGAATCCCCGACAATGTCTTTACCTC
>Ga0194135_10002426_pt1 | contig 11318 bp, 4 predicted proteins | sample LitLau_LLRF_2013_FD_134024 | JGI IMG/M metagenome (GOLD analysis project Ga0194135, IMG submission 134024) | Freshwater sediment microbial communities in response to fracking from North America - Little Laurel Run_MetaG_LLRF_2013 (version 2) | ecosystem: Environmental > Aquatic > Freshwater >... | reverse complement strand
GTTTTGCATAACTTTTACAAACACAAGCTCTATGGTATGACTTAAAACAACTTGAGCATTGAACTATTATTTTCTTGGAATGCATTTTGAAACAAGCATTGCAGTCACTAGAAAGTGCTACTGGACGAAAGGTATAGTTATGATCAAGGTTTTTACAGGCTAAACAGATAAAAGTGTCAGATTCAACAAGAAATTTAAAATCGGAATTCGGTAGATTGGCACAAATTTTATAATACAACCCACATTTTGAGCAGTGGAGGCCAGATTTCCTACCATCTTTTTTTGTACAAACAAGGCAAGTGATAGAAGGCATAAACAACAGAATAAGTACAAAATAAAATTGTCAGATACCAATTGGAAATAAGCGAAAAGACAATTTACAGACAACGAAGCGTCTGGATGATGCAGAGATAGATCCAGCGTTGAAGGGTCAGGATCCTTCCTTCGAGCAGTTGTAATTCCACACTTGTAGAAGTAGTAAATTATTAGGTGGCTAACCTGGCAGCTATACAGTTGGCTTAAACAAGCGTAGTTTTAAGGCAACTAGGAGCCTGAGAGTAATAGGGAGCAGAATAATAGAGAGCAAGAGAGGAGTGATCAGACTTACACTAGCTCCGTCCGCCACGGAGGCCGGAGGAGAAGTGAAATAAATGTGTTTTAAATTCATGCATTAAAAATAAAATATTTTGCATTAACAAGATAGGTAAAAGATAACAGTGCTATATAATTTAATTGTGTTTAGTCAAGAATTAATGTCGAACAAACCTTTTCTGCTGTACGATGCTTTCTAATTGTTTGAACAGTTTAAAGGCCCCAATTAGCCTCAACGTGGACTTTAAACTTTCCGACATGATTTGCAATTCCAGAGATGTGCTTTAAAATTTTATCATTCTACAATTCTATGTGTTTAAAGTTGCCAGTTTTTGCAATGTTAAAAATTGTTCAGAAACTTTCTTTTTTCAAGAAAAATATCTTCCCCCGTTAAAGGTCAATTTTAATCCTCGTCTTAGCTAATACTATCAACAGTGGTTTTAGATTGTTTCAACTCCGGAACGGCCTTTTAAAATTATTTTTAAGAGGCATGAGGGTTATAAAATGAAATTATACGTTATCAAACCTCCAATGAGTAAACCAATTCTTCTTTATTAACACAATACGCTGAAAACAAAATTAAGTTTCCTTGAACTGGTTATAAATGATTTTAGATGACAAACGTAATATAATTAGATACTTTTAAAAGGATGGGGACAAATATCATTAGAGACAATAAGTTGTAAAACTTAGGGGACATTTTCAATTAAATTAGGACAAACGTTAAATACATGAGAATAAAAAAATTAACTTATCGTTAATGATTTTTAAAGAAAGCTTCAATCCTTAGTTTCGGCGAACGATCTTGGAATTCAAGGTAAATTCCGGTTAAAATGATAAAGCTTCAAATGAATAAGACAAACTGTTTCCAAACAAGCCAAAAAGTATAAAACATCTCAACGATATTTTTAGTCTCCGACAATAATTTTTTGCTGCCTGTCACTGAGAAAGTAAAAAGTTTCTCCATATCTTCTCGGAGCGTAATAATCATAAACCTTTGCATAACCACGAAGGTTACGATTCCGATTTGTAACTTCGTTAGTTCGTGTAGTAAGTAAATTAAAACACGTGTAGGCTTCATTAACTGAATTCAAATAGAGATAAACTCGAAAATCATTATCATAAAGTTCCCATTCTTTAATGAATTGTCTATCCTTTAGAAAATCCAGTCTTTGCTCGTCGAACTCAAATCCAGGTGGACTTGTCACTTCAATTATTGCCCTGGTCGTGTCGCCATTAGCGTCCATTGCGGTACAAACAAGCCAGTTAAAAACCATTCCTGTTCGTGTTAATGATGGCTAAAAAAGATTTTTTTCAACCAAATGATATATTCAAATTCCGTTTATGCTTATTATTATATTCACTCACAATTACGGTTATAGTGAAGTAGGTGCCAGTGGACTCTATTTGGTTGGTATAATAACTCCAAGTTATTGTGCAGAAAGCAACTCCGTTTCCTGAAGCTCTAATATAAAACTCGTCCAGTGGAATGTGAAGAATATATTCCTGAAGAGTTGTTCTATTTCTTTCGCCAATATAAAGAGTGTGAAATGGTTCCTCATCCTCATTTGCATTGAGAAAGACGTCCAAGCGCATTTCAATTGAACTATTGTTTAGTCCTTGAGCTCGTACGAATTTTGCCAAAGCGGATATTCCAACAAGAGTATCTTCAAAAGAAACATATTCTCCGTGTGAATTAATTTTATTGAAAAGCCAACGCGCAATATCGAACGAGTCTGCCAGCTCCCCATTTCCAATAAAAGCCATGAACGCATACCCCGTGGTCTCCACCGAATAAAGTTTCTCGTCATATTCATCACCTGCTCGTTCAATAATATTCCAATACATTAACCCTAAGGTCTTGTTCGTGCGTGCAACAGGTTTCAATTTGTTAAGAAATGTTGATGATTGCCGAATATTCAGTTCACTCAAGACGTAAGCTACAAGTGCAGTGTCACGGATGGTAAAATAACGGTCTTCCCGCTCGTCATTTAAGTATTTTGCTCCATCTGCTATTATTTTGGAAATAGGCTTGCCATTTGGAAGCTTACTGACTTCATTATCTTGAGCTGATTTAAAAGCCAAAAGAACGAAAGCTGTTACTGAGATCGAATTTTGATAAAAAAGGAGGTCATCATCGGTTTTATTTTCCGCAAAGCTTCCATCCAGTCGTTGACGGTAAGCAAGATATTGCAATGCTCGAGATATGACTTTCTCGTCGATTGTTACGTATTTTGTGGCTTTTATAAATGACTTCACAACGTTAGCTGTTAGCCACATTGGTCCATGTGCATCGGAGTTTCCCAAAGTAGAGAACGATCCGTCTGCGCGGAGAAACTTGAGTTGATTTTGATATCCTGTCTGCAAATTTTCTATTGCTGTATTATATAAATCCAAATTATATTGGGAAGGTCCAATCGCTGCCAATTCATCTAGAATGATGATATTTGAAACGAATTTTGCCATATTCTGCTCACAACTCACACTTGGGAGCAGAAGTAGTTTCTCTAGACTTCCCACCAGGCTTTCAAAACTGTCCCCAACAACATTTATTTGAATCGTGTCCTCCCCCGCCCCCTCAACCCTATCGTAGGGAAATTCGGTAACAACCTTTCCTGAAAATGTTCGGGAATCTCTAAGATCTATTAAAAAAGCCTTGCCCTTTCCGACTCTGATTCCTTCTGGTTTGACAACAAGTGGTTTTGAAATTACCACGCTCTCGTGTGTTGAGTCTTTGAGTGCCGTTACTGTCAATTTCTCTGTTCCCACTCTAAAGCTGGAGGTCTTGAAAATAGTTAAAGAAAAGGAATCTGCGTCCACGGTGATTGATTCGGATACTTGTCTGGCTCCCATATCATTGACGAAAATGATTCGTGCGTTTTCTATTTGTAGTGTAATATTAAACGAGCTGGATGTGTTCTGGTTATTGTAAAGGTACACTTCGATATCGAGTAGTGCAGCTCCCTCAATTGAGTACGGTATTTCCATAAATAAGAGAAAGGGAGTGGTTACTTCAAGGGAAATTTCTGGGTCACGTGAAAATCCAATTCCTCCTTGGTTGATCTATGTAAGCAATGTAAAACTAAATGAGACTATTAAAACATTATCTAACCATTAAAATTAGCTTTTGGTTCATGAGCTATTAAAGTGTGCACACAAATGCTTTACATTTTTAATTTAATTTGTTTCATGAACAATGTTTCTATAATATCGTGTTCTTGTCTCCGTTTACCTCTGAATTTTTATTCTGTTTAAATTTCAAACGTTCTAAATTAGTAATTGTCAAATGTGTAGTTGCATTTACATAAGCTCTTAATATTTAAGCTATTTTTCTCCATTTAAGGAAAATAAATTGTTTTTCTTGCAAATAAGAGTAGCATTATGATTAAACGCTTAGCATTTGAAAACCTACCTAAGCAGAGCTGTTTAGCCTTCCTTCTAAGGACATTACTTTATATTTAAAACCCACACATCTCAAACCATATTTATTACTTAGGTTGTCATGAATGTTTTTTGGACTTGGTCTGTAGGGCATAAAATTTTACAAATACAGATGACTACAATATATCCAAAGCGCTTAGGTAGACTGCTCAAGGTTTCGGAGAAGTTACACAATAATCAAAAAAAGTGCCGTTTTGGCCCATACGGGCTATCCCTGCGGGTCTCCAAAAAAGCTCACAACCTAAAATTTTAGATTTGCAAAATGTCAATCTGCTTTTTCTAAAATACAGCAAAATTTCAATTTAGGGCAAGCCGTTCCGGAGTTATTGGCCAAAAAGTCTAAAGTCTATGTTTACAGACACGCACACACACACACACACACAGACACCGATATCATGCATGGCTCTATAAGCCCATAGTTACCTGGGCTTAAAAGGGAGAAAATATTTGCATTCTGTAATCACAAAAACGGCGCTCATATATTTTTCCCGACCTGGTTCCTAATAATTTTAAAATTTCCAAATCCCTTTAAACTTAAACTGAAATTACCTGAAATGCTGAAAATTTCCAAGAATTCATTGAAGGTGGGACAGTTTTTTGCAGTGTAGTAAATCCGTTTTGAGATGATTCGACCTCCTCCCAGATCCAGGTGTCCAGAATATTGTTATGGAATTTTATTTCCTGTTGCTCCGGTTCTGATTGATTTGCAGGTGACTCTTGTGATTCATTCATTTCTATTTTCACTTCCCTTGATGATTTGGCAATCGGCTTACTTGGCTCAACACAGAACCAGCTCCTTTTAATCCACGCCATATACTTACATCCAAAAGATTCATAGGATAAGACGGATTGCTTGACTTTAATATATTCGTTGGCTTTTTTCTCATCCTCTTCTCGTACAGACTTCTCCCTTTCTCGACCCTTTTTAACGTTACCTATCAAAGTAAGTCCACAACTGATCATGTCTCTTTCGGTGTTATCTCCTTTGAATCCCCTACCAGCATTTTTTCGCTTGCCTTCGAATCTGTATCCAGCAGATATTAATCTGGTCGCGGAGAAATCATCATCGGCTTTATCTTCTTCTACAACTGACTCGTCCACTGCTCTCAATCCAATAATAGAATTCGTGAACCCTTTCACAGAGATCGTTATGTTGTTACCAGGCTCAGACTTTAAAGTTGAAAGTGTCAAATTTACGTCCATTCTCCGGGCCTGAAGGACATTAAAGTTGGAAACATCTGAGACAATAAACTCGTCAGTAACATCCACAGTGTAGGCTATGAATGTCATGGATGGTCCTACTCTTTTGGGCACTCTGATTGGAATAAAATAACCATTCGATTCTAATTCAGAATGTGTTAAATAGTTGTTATACACGATGTCTCCATTTGATAAACCAATTATGCTGAGTCCCTTGAGATTAAATGTCGATTTAATTTCAAGACTCACGTCTTTCTCTTCCTCTGTAATCGATAAAGAAGATAGATTTTGATTTATGGATAACACCAAGTATTTTTCAAAGTACGATTTGGGACTTAGTTTCAAATCAAAGGTTTGATTAAGTTCTTTGTAAGTCACAATAAGAGAAATGTAACGCCCAGGTAGGTGGAACTCCTCTATAAAAAACGTGTATAAAAATTCTCCTTCCGAGGAACGACGAATAATCTCAGCTGGTTGGTTTTGCTCTTGGTCTTTTCTTACATATTGAATTTGAATTTGTTCTCCATCCAAAATTAGTTTATTGTTATGCGGAAAAGTGATCCTAATTCTGACGGTATGGTTCATGCTTGGTTTCAAAACTTCCCTATCACTTATAAGTTGAATTCGATACGGATACTTGAACATTTTGAACTCAATTGTTTCTTCGTACAAACTTCCAGTGTAACGTTCAACGCAGAAAGCTGTAATTGCCAATGTTGGTTCATTGGCTATTTCATGTGATTGGAGTTGTAAATCGGTTTTCGTATTAAATTCTTCCGTAAAACGACCTTTTGAGTTGGGTCCTTGGTCGTGAATAAAAGTTGTTGTTTTTTCATACCCACTGACATTTAATCGCTTGAGTGAAAAGGAACATATCGCAAAAAAAACAGGCTTTAATGAACTATACACTGGAGATATGAAGGCAGTTACCTTGGGGAACTTTTCCGAAACATATGAAGGGGAAATTTTCATATTGAGAATAACTTTGGAGGATGTACGTTTTTGAACGTAAAATACCTTTGATTCCGTATAAATTGGTGCTAAATTTTGAGATTTTGGTGCGTCAATTATGGTTGAATATGATGGAGCTGGTGATGAAGAAGAATCCGTCGTTCCTTCTTCAATGAACGCTTGAATTTTCCATTCACCTGTTTTTGTTCGTGACGACAACTTGAGCTTATCTGAAATAAATCCGCGTTTGGAAGGAATCGGTTGGTTGGAAATTGCGTGGATGATATTCCCATCGGGATCTCGAATAGCTACACTAATATTCCTAGGAGGGTCAAGTGGTTGGAATCTTCTATCAAGGAGTAGAACGCGATATTGAATTAACTCGTTGGGTTTATAAATTGACTTATCTGTTTGAATGATAAGTGTCGTTTCCACGTAGCTGATAGTCAGTGGGGAACTCTCTTCTGAAGGATCCTGTCCATCTGGAAATACCTTTACTTTGAGGGAGTAGTTTCTCCAAGTGGGCAACAACGCTGGAATTTTGAGGAAAATTGAAGTTTGTTGTTGTTCTTTAATTGTTTCATAATTTGAGATAATGATTTGATCAACTCCATGAGTTATAGTGAAAATAAATCTTGTTGGTGAAGGTGCTTTCTCTACTGTTGCGATAATTCGAAATACAGAGTTAGGCCTTATTTCTGAAGGGAACACTGCGGTGTAAAGAACTCTCCCTTCACTATCCACTTGATCGGAAGTCATGAATGAAGAGAAAGCTATTAATAATAACCCTAATAATGATAATAATAATATTAAAGGGATTGTCTTCATTTTGAAATTATTCGCCGTATCCTTTATAATAATCCTGCTCATTATTGTACGAGGAATTTAATGAAACTCAGGATTTGAGGCCAAATAATCCTCCGTTGGACTGAGACAAATGTTTCGAAACGTAGAACGTCTTTGACTTTCACGAGATTAATCAAAGCTTTTGTTTTAAGAGGATTTCCGAGAGAAATGAGGGCGTTTTAAAAACTTATCTTGTCAAAAGCCTCACCTTTCGTTATTCAAATAAGACTTGAACAAAATCAACGATGAGATTGGTAGTCAACTATTCACATTAAAAGGAACGGTAGTTTACTGACTTGGTTTTCAAAGTCATTGTTCTATTCTTTGTAATTACACAATGACAAATAATGACCATTGGAATTTCCGTCATAATTACTTCACGATTTCCACTCACGATTGACTCACGTTAAGTATTATTGATTGCCATTGTAATACATGCTTAATTACTTGATACATGTAATACTAATCTTATGCGCTCTAGATCCTAACACAATCGTTTGATATCTTAACGGGATCAACAAGCACATAGATTTTTATTTAGAGTTTAATTTCTTAATCATAATACAAAGATTGAAATAAATTTATAGCAACAAATTGTTGACATGAACATCGCAATGAAAACAAATTCCAGCATTTTGAATTCTTACACAAGGTTTCGATAGTTTTTTCGTTAGTGCACACTAATTCAGGGGAACAGGATTTACTGATCCAGCTTGGTGTGTTTGTAGGTACGTTCACTTCAGAGGATGTCGGTCGAAGGTCTAATTGCATCAAAATAAAGGACCATTCTTCCAAAAAAATATTTAATTTAGATTGGCGTATGCTTTGTGGGCTTTTGAGACCAAGGTGATTATGTTCGCTTGCCTTATTATTCACTCCAAAAGGTAGTTTTCGTAGTGGAACCTCTCCAAGAATGATTCATGTTCACAGTTGCACTAACCATATTTAAATTACTTAACTTTGCTGCTAATTATGCTCGGTTAGACGGAAGTAAATTGGGGATAAGTCGAAGACGTGGAAGTCAGAACGTTGGAGTAGAAGTACTGATTACGGTAGTAATGCATTTTAACTGATTCGACTAATGATGGCTCTAATTATTAACACCAGCATCTCCGTGTCTGACTTAACCAAAGTTAACCTTCAGCAATTATACCATATTGTTGAGAGCCGAACTTCCAACTACCCGTCGAAAGGGACTCGCGGTTCATGAGACCACCGTCACTGCAGCAGTGGATTAGTGCGCTTCAGTCTATCACCCTAATACATGTATAATGCTAAAAATGAGTGGATAGCTGAGACTCGGAAACTAGCTTTGCACACACTTCCTCAGTTTATTAAGAACTTAATATACGAATATTACAGATCACAAATACTTCAGGCACTTATAGATTTTCAACAGCAACAACAGGAAACTTTTATAGATTTTCAACGTTCAACAATAAAAGGTAGACAGACTTATTTCCAAAACAATACTTATGACAATGAGTCTCGTGGAACCGTCTCAACTAACTCTCTATCTCTATAACTGACTAAGACGAAAATCAGCAGTCAGAACTGCAGTGGCACAGGCAAAGTAACACACAACAAACGACTCTCCAGGACCGAGTGTAATGGAACAGTGGAGCCAAAAGTCCTTATCACTCCTATGTATAACCTCGTAGTGAATATTCTAAAACAACTAAAACAGTAGAATTGCCTCCAAGAGAATACACTATAGAACAAAACAATACAACAAGTCATAAAGGATAATGAAATAACTAACAAGCGGGAAACACATAGAGGTAGCAGTCGTACTTCATCGATCTGAAGAGTTTCAGCTGGATGTCTCTCTGGGATGATGTCTGGTTGTCTGGGTTGGATGTCTTTATAATTAGAGACTGCGGTCATGTGCTTCAGCTGAAGATAATCAATTATCTCATGAAGAACTTCGGCTTGCACATTCGAGTTCGGACGAAAATCCGGAAGAAAGATGCCACAAGTTTGTCAGGTTTCCTGTATAAATATACCGTAACCTGAATTTAAGATCCAAATTTGCAAGAATATTATCAGAAAGTCCTTGTATGGAGAAGATACCATGATTGAAAATTGAGCTTAGGAACAAACTTGGAATGTATGTCAATGTTTGATCAAAACTTGTTTTATATTGGAGTAGAATTCAGAGGTAGTTTAAGAGTTAAATGTAAAAGATATCCTGGGTAAATCTCTTTATCCCTGAGTTATATCGTTTCGTAAGACAAAACGAACAACGAGTAGGCGTTGTAACTTACGAACAATCATTTTGTACTTTCAATACCCTCAAGGAGCAATTTAATAAAGTAAATTGTCGCGTCTCCCGCAAGGAGAACCCACGATTAATCAACACTCGAGTAAGCCGTGACACTATCCATTCATATCACTTGATTAACTTTTAATCATCCTTGAGTCCATTATACAAAAATTTATTAAGTTAAATACTATCTACTGTTAATTATATTCCGTCAATAATTTAGGTTAACAAATGATTGCAATGGCCGTTGGGCACATCTATTCTTAATAAACCACTATTACTACTACTCCTAGGTATTGTTTGGATTAGATGATATGTTTGATCTTGTTCTCATAGTAAAGTAGTTTGCAGAGAATAAATTATCCTTGAAAAATAATCGCTAAAAATATATTTTTTTGTACTTTTTCTTGATACTTTTTGATAGTCCCTTATAAATCTTTTTTCTCCAACATCAGATAGTGTTATCGTACTATTCTATTTTTTATGGCAAAGAACTGCAGATTCAGATTGCCGACATCTGTTTAAATCTTTTAAAATCTCACATAAGCCTGCAGATACTTTTAGCAATTAGCAAATATGCCGCTTAATTTATACATACTACAATCGTTTAAGCCCTTTAAACAAAGACTTTTTCAACGAAAGTAAACAATTAATAATTCAAAGGGGATGTGGACGGAAAATAATTATAGTTTGATACTTTTCTTTATTACTCGCCTTTCTTTAGTCCATAATTAAACTTAATTTTCTTTTATCAGTGTATTTATAGAAAATTTCCTGACAGAGGAAATTGGATTATAAATAATCAATATCTTCGTTTCCCATTACTGTGTGATATGGGATTACTCATTTTGAGTGTAATGCGTGGCGGGGTTCGGTTGTAGTGGAAGTACCAACCCCTTTGTAATGTAATTTATGTAGTGTATTGATTACTACAAGCACACTGAGGGAAAAGTCTTATAAGCTTACACCCTTGTCGGATAATTAATAAATATTGACCAATTCTACGGTTTTCCCTCGGGCAGTTATATGGCCAGATTAAAACTGCATTATGCTAGTCAATTAAAGAATAGATTTACTAATGCCAACGTTGCTCACAAAACTGAAACAATCATATTGAAACAAACATTGAAATGAGCTTTTAATAAATTTTCAGAGAGCAAATAATAATATTTTCACTAAAAGGATTACATTACTATGTTTTATCATTTTATCAAGCAGAACCAAGCCAATTGTTATGCTCATAAACAGTACTACTCTGTCAAATAGTAATGGAAAACAAACATGCGTACGGACGTATCATCCAATTTTATCATTCTGCGAGTAAAGAAAATTTTGCTCAAATATATACTAACTAAGCTTACAATAGAATCTTGTCAGTGGGGTTCAGGGTATTGAAAAATTTGAATCTGACCTGTTGTACGATTCCCTCCTGTTAAAATAAACAATTTGTAGGAACACTAAATCCTTAACTTCTTAAACAAGATCGATCAATAGTTTGCTTAGCTTGTTAAAAAGAGGTTGTTCTTCTCATAGTCTACTTACCACAATTACCATTGCACAAATTTAGTTACTAATGCCTCGTTTGTATTGAAGAAATACAATCAGAAATACAAGTTTGAGTCGAATTTATATTTTATGCTGCGATAATACAAAAAATACAACATTTTTGTTTCGATGGCGGAAATTGGGAAATTGACACTCACAATATATCAAGGAGGTCTCAACTCAAACGTTTTGATGATTTTAGCTGCCCATAGACCTTCGGGGTAACTGAATAGAGCGCAGAGAGAGTAGCGTCGTCAAATATATTAAACTACCCTGAGAGAATCGATGGCCCAGACTTCGGTCGTCTCCAAGGCTACGGGGGCTAAAATATATGCACATCCTACGAACTCCCATTTCTTTGTTTTGGCCTCAGATGCTGCTTTTGCTGTTCATAGTTCATAGCATTCTTTATTACAGTGACGGTTGTACTAATTGTTAACAATTCTTTTCAGTACTCGGTCACAAAGATAATAAAATT
>Ga0194135_10002425_pt1 | contig 11319 bp, 14 predicted proteins | sample LitLau_LLRF_2013_FD_134024 | JGI IMG/M metagenome (GOLD analysis project Ga0194135, IMG submission 134024) | Freshwater sediment microbial communities in response to fracking from North America - Little Laurel Run_MetaG_LLRF_2013 (version 2) | ecosystem: Environmental > Aquatic > Freshwater >... | reverse complement strand
TTCTAAAACATTACAAAATTTCAAGTTGATGAGATAAACCGTTCCTGAGCTATTAGTCCATACGTCAATGTTTACAGACACACACACACACACACACACACAGACACGAGATATCCAGCTTGGCTCTATAAGCCCTGGTTACCTGGGCTAAAAACTATGACAAAAATCAAAGGAGGAGAATAAAACTGTTCCAGGAATTACCAAGTTCTTGGGATGGTATTGTTCGTGAGAATGACGAAAGTTGTGAAATAGACTTTAATTGTACATGCACCCCGATGCCTTTAAATGAAATTGCAGAATTTGAAAAAACGAATGATATTGGAGTGTGTGTGTTTGTTCCGAACCCGGCTACCAAAATTAAATGTATTCGCTGTTGTAATCTATCGTTTAAGAAGTATGTAGACTTACTTCTACTAAAAGGAGTCGACGAAAAGGATGAAAAAGCGTTCAAGTTAGGCGATTTGTCGACCCCTAAACAACTCGTGACACATTATCATTGGGTTTTGATTACCGATTTTTCCTCCTTCGTTGGAAGGAAGGGTGTGGCAAGAGGTGATTATTGTAGGCTGTGTTTAAAACGATGTTTAACAACAATGCAATATCATTTAGAGAGATGTAGAATAGTTCATGAAGCAAAGTATAGTTTTCCAAAAGATGACAGGTTTATTTTTAAAAAGAAGTACATGGTACTCGAACCGGCTTTTAGGGGGTTTTTTGATTTCGAATGTATATCTATTAAAGCGAATAATACTAATAACAAAATGGGACGCGGTAACACATTGAAAACAAAAGTCATATCGGACTTTCAAGTCTGTGCCTATGGACTGGTTATTTTTGGACCAGGGAATGTAATATTTTATCAGGACTTTTATCTTGGAAAAGACGCTATTGAACGATTTATAGAACTAATTGTGGAACTAGGTAAGGCTATTAAACAACATCTTTTAACAAATCAAATTCCTCTCCAAGTAAAAGATGAAGATAGAGTTCGTTTCACTGAAGCAACTCAATGTCCATACTGTCTCAGATACTTTAACTCAACTAAAGTTAAAAAATGCTTTCACCATTTGCACGATCGTCCTGCTCCCATTGAAATCATATGCTTGGATTGCAACCCACTGATACAAGAATCAAGACAGCTAAGATTACTATGCCATAATCCGAGTGGATTCGACCACCATTTCATTTTAAAAAATTTAAGATCATGGCATTTAAAAAAGATAAAGGCAATTCCAAAAAACACTGAAAAGTTTTTGGGATTTGTTTTTGATAATTCCGTACGACTAATGGACTCGTATTTGTTTTTAACCTACCCTTTGCAGCAGCTTGCAGAGAGACTAGTGGACAAAAACGCTAAATATAGTGTTAATAGCCAGGAAGGTGGAGAATGTTCTTCATTTACCCCTCTTATTGAAGGAATGAAGAGATTCGAGTTGTTAAAAAATTATTGTAGTAAGTGGAAACTTTTAACAAAGAAGGGATTCTTTCCTTACAGTTGGTTAGATTGCCATGAAAAACTTGAAAACGATTCACTCCCTCATATCGAAAACGTTTATAATGATTTACGAGATGAACCTTTATCGGTTGAGTAGTAAGAAAGAGCGAAGAAAATGTGGATCGAATTTGACTGCAAAACAATGAAAGATTATTTGATGTTATACTTGTTTGCTGATGTCTTTTTATTAAGCTGTGTGTTTCTGGAGTTCGCCATGAAAGCTCACAAAACTTATCAGCTCTCTGTGTACCATAATTCTTCTTTATCAAGTTATGCATATTGGTGTCTTATGTATCAATCTAGAGCTGATTTTCAATTTATAAAAGACCTAGAAATGATTGAAATGATCCATGAAGGTATACGTGGAGGAAGTTCGGTGCTTTGCAATAAGTTTTTGAAAGCAAACAATGAAGCTTGTGAGAACTATGATCCCAAGTTACCACGGTCACACATTTTATATGCAGACGCAAATTCGCTATACCCTAGTTGCTTTTTGGAGAATATGCCTCATTCATCGTACGAATGGTTAGAAGAAGAGGAACTTAACAAAATTGACTTTCTCAATTTGTCTCCGAATCACGAGTATGGCTACGTATTAAATGTAGACTTAAAATATGATCCAGTTCTTCATGACGCTCATAAGTATTTTCCAATGGCCTTAGAACATCGTGTTATTACAGATAGTCAAGTGTCTGTACATCAGCGTGAACAATATGATCTGTACAAAGGTTGGATAGGCAATCCTTTTAAAACAAAACGACTCGTGGCAACTTTGCTAGACAAAACTAATTATGTGCTGTATAATAAAAACCTACAGTATTATTTGCAAATGGGAATGTCGCTGACCCGAATTAATAAAGGATTTCGGTTTTTGCAAACCAACTGGTTAAGTGAAGTTGTGCAAACAAACTTGAAATGCGAAATGCGAAAAAATGCGAAGGATGAAATTACGAGCATGATAATCAAAGGAATTCTCAATCGGGCATATGGAGTGTTTTTAATGTCAACGCGTTTATATGTAGACACTGAAATTTGCATGACTCGAACAAGAGCCTTGACGCTTCTTAAGCGACACAATTTTAGGGACTGTAAACAAGTTAGTAATGAAGCATATTTTCAATGAGCAGAGCTTCAGCATTGATGGACAAACCGATTCTGTGTTCGTTTGTTGTTTTAGAATTGTCAAAAATTCATATGCTAAAACAGTATTATAATCTAATTAATATCATGTTTAAAGATGAGAATATAGTCGGAATGCAAGAGACTGACTCTATTTTGTGTTTAATTAAAGACCCTTCCAACGATTACTATGCAAAAATGAAAGCTTGGGAAGGACAGTGGGATTTTTCTTCTCTTCCAGCTGCACATCCATTACACTCTTTAAAAAATAAGGGAAAGCCAGGCCTAATGAAACCTGTCTTTATGAATATAAAGGAATTTTGTGGATTGAAATCCAAATGTTACTCTTTACTACTGCATTGTAATGAGTGTAAGGCAGATTATCAGAGTCGTACGTGTTCATCTTGCGATGATAAAAGAGATTTTGTACGTAAAGGAAGAGGAGTACCAAGATCAGTCCTTCGTAAAACTCCACACTCTTCTTACACAAGTGTCTTATGGTCAAGTTCCCTTGTCAATGTTAAAGCTAACTTAATAAGAAGTATAAACCACAATGTTTCTGTTATTAAAGTTAATAGAATAGGTTATCATTCTTTTGATGTAAATCGTTTTTTTGTTAACGATACAGAATCCTTGCCATTTGGTCATTACGAATGTGCAAGCAATGAGCAATCCATACATTCAAATTATGTTAGTAATTCTCCGTGTGTTTCTTCATTACCTCAATAAAAGTGTAAATGATATTGAACATGACTTGCAATTCTTACTACTACTACTACTACTACTACTATTATCATCATCATCAACACTATTGTCATCATCATCATTATCATCTTCTTCTTCTTCTTCTTCTTCTTCTTCTTCTTCTTCTTCAGACACTAATAATAATGATGATAATAATACTAAGAATACTTTTAGTGATTGTCCCTCTCCTGCAACTACTGAAAGCCACAACTCTATAAAAAACATTAAAAACCCACAATAATAATAATAAGACACGTGTTTTCAATAGCACGTGTAGTTGTGACGGCTAGTAAACTTGATTTCACGATGTCGCGATTACAAGAAATCACTGTAACAAATTAACTCGAGACCAAACATGATTTAACCGCTTTTACTACTACTCTTCTCCTCATCCACTAACGACCCCCACAACCACCACCACCTCCTCCTTCTCCTCCTTAATCCCTCCAGCTATCCCGTGTTTGATGCTAAATATTTCATCAACTTCTTCTTCTTCTTCTTCTTCTTCCTCCTCCTCCTTTGTCACATTGGAATCGAGCGGGTACGTTTAAGTTATTATTATTATTATTATTATTATTATTATATATTATGGAAAGTTTAGAGCAGGAGGAGAACCAGAAGAAGGAAGACCTTAATGAAAAACAATTTCCTGGTCTTACATTTTTAAACCAGCTACAGTTTCCCTTTTCTATGATAGTTAGTGGGCCGTCATTTGCAGGTAAGTTAAAATATTATATTTGTCAATTGCATTATTGGTTCACTTGTGTTTTAAATTGGTAATAACACATTTGTCAGGAAAAACGGAATTTACGCTTAATCTTCTTGGTGAACGAAACACCATCTTTAACAACAAATGCAATAGCAGCAGCAGCAGCAATAGCATCAGCACAGCTAACAACTTGGAGACAAATGATTACGATATAATTTATTTTTACACAGAATTTCAAGATAAATTTCTTCAATTTCAGCAGAAAGCTGGTGCGTCAGTAATTTTTACTGATAACTTTGAATCTTTAAAACAGCTAGCAGATGACCAAGCGAATGGAAGAAACAAAATTATTGTTATCGATGATGCCTTGTTGGATTTAAAAGGAAAAGAGCTGGAAACTATAACTACATTTTTTATTAAAAAATGTCATCACAAACAGGTAGATTATGTATTTACTTTTTCTGTCTATTAGTTAGGCTTTTATTTGCAAGCCATTAATATTGTGTTTTGTTCTTAGATTGGAATAATTTTAATTCTACAAAACTTGTATCATCCCAAGCTGCGAACACTAGCTATAAATACGGTGTACCTTGTTGTGTTTAAAAACTATCGCGACAAATCGGTGATTATCAATTTGGGAAAACAAGTTTGTCCAGGCAAGCCTGGATTTTTAGTCGCTGCCTTCGATAAAGCAACCCAAGCAAGAACTCACTCCTTTTTGTTATTAGACTTTAGTCCGTTCGTTTGTGACAATTTTAGATTTCGTTCCTTTATCCTTCCCAGTGATCATATGGAAGTTTACAGTCCTTTATAATGTCTCATCGTATATCACGAAATAGAGAATTTTTGGAAAACTTCATTACCGAATCGACAACCAAACGAGAACGCAAATTGTTAATTTCCTCAAAAGCGTCCGACGATCAAATAGCTTCAATCGTGGAACTTCTACTCAACTTGAATAGTGTTGACCAACTGTCATTGTCTAGAAAGCAAAAAAATTGCTTACGAAAAATTTGACCTCAGTTAATGAGACGGTTGCTTAAACCTTTTAAAACATTCAAAGCCATTCGTCAGTTTTTAATTAAATATTTAAACGAGCTGCAGATACTTACAGGTTGTGTCCTGCTACGAATTCTAAACGACGCAGTGTTTCTTTTAATGTCTTCCAATGGCTAAAGTTTACAAAGTGATTGAGGAAAATATATATAAGCGACTTGTAGAGCAAGCTTCCAGAAACATATCAATTTCAGATTTTGGACAAACTACAACAATTAAATCTAAATCAAAGTCAACAACTGAAAATACTTTCCTGAATGAAGCTGGAAACGAGATACATGATATAGTTGTACACGTATTAAAAAACCTTCCAAATAAAAGTGATTTCCAACTTAGAACAAAATTAGCCATAGCACTGCAAGTTTTAAGCTTCAATAACTTCTTACAGTTTCTCCCACATTATGCAATTTATAATCCTATGTCAAACGTGGCACAGACAATCAGCCGTGAAGCACTTTTGACCAGTCTGCAAACTTTAGTTATACACGACCCTTCTACAACTACTACTCCTACTACTACTACTACTACTAAAAATAATAATAAGAATAATAACAAGAATACCACAAGTCAAGTCTCGATTATCTTAAAAGAATTGTTTAATCTCTCAGGGATAAATCCTTTCATATTTTTTGGATTAAACTCTGGCAATAGCAAGTCTTTACTTCATTCAACTACAGATAACACCTCATTGGCAGTATCAACATCACCATCAGCATCATCATCATCATCATCATTATCATCACAGCTTATGACCGGAGGAGGAGGAGGAGGAAGAGGTGGAGACTTTAGTAAAGAAACGATTGATTCTGTCGATTATCCACAGGTAGATTCCTGGATTGCGTTTGAAAATGTCAATCCTCACCTCACAGCCACCGTCTAGCGAGGCTGAAGTTAGAGACTCAACAACAACAACAAGAAGAACAATACATGAAACCGAAGACCAGAAGTCGAAAGAGAGTGAGAGTTTACAACACGAACCTGTTGATCAATATAAAGACTTGGGGTCTCCTGGAGCCTTAAGTGGTTATTCTGGCTTTTTACGAAACTCCAGATTTGCTGATAGCGACAGCCTTAGAAGAAGTTTAGGTCGATTGCAAGCTTTTACCCTTCACAAACCTACCCGCAAACACTTTCAACGTCGTAAAATTCGGGTTAACTTCCTTAATTATGTGTGGGGGTTAGATTTGATCGACATGAAATCTTTAAAAACTAAAAATAGTCATTTTGCCTGGATTTTAGTCGTACAAGTAAGCTAATGGTTATTAATTAACTTCACTGCCTATAATAACCGCAAATACTACTAACACTTGTCGTATGTATTTTCAGGACATTTTTAGTAGATTCGTGTTTCTGCGACCTTTGAAATCAAAGCATGGTCCCACTGTAGTGGATGCGCTGCGAGACATATTCAACACAGCCGGAAGAAAGCCAACGGCATATTTGTGGTCTGATCAGGGTAAAATTTGAATAACTAATAAATCTACAAATCGTTGTGTGCAAACAACAGATCCGATGATTGTAGGAACGGAATTTGTCAATAAGCATATGAAAGAGTTTCTAAAAACAGAGAACCTACATCTCTATCATGTATACTCGAAAAACAAGGTACCTACAATCTCACAATTACAAGCCGACGCAATCATAATACTTTTCTTTTATCATGAAGGTTTCACCGGTGGAAAATGTTATAAGGACTATCAAGCAGAAATTATACCGTTACTTCACGCTAGTCGGCAATCAACGATGGGTGTCAGCTTTGCCCCTATTGCAAAATCAGCTAAATTCTACGTATCATCGAGCAATTCTTACGTCACCCCAGTCTGTCACGCCAGAAAACGAGGGAATGGTTTGGTTAAACACCTATTTTCCTATCATTAACAAGAGTCCTCCACATCCTCGATATAAAATTGGGGATATTGTTTTAATCAGCAAGTCTAGACTACTGTTTAGGTTAGGTTAGGTTAGGTTAGGTTAGGTTTCAAAGGCAAATACATGCCAACACAACAGATGCCTCTGGTCTTCCTTTTTCACAATTATTTACACCCATCCTATCTTCACAATACTACCTTCTGTGTTGTGACATCATAGAGCCTCAAATATATAACGACACACTCATTCCTATTTTGAGTCTCCTCTCTCATCCCCTTCCTTCACCAACCTCTCTTCGTCTTTGTTATCTAAGTCCGACATTAAAAAGATTCATTATACCTTCAGTCCAGTTTTGTACGTACCTGTCGCCAAACACGAGTTTTCTAATATTCAAATATCATTATTAAATACCTCTTTAATGAAACAGTTTGTTCTTAATCCTTCTTCAAGTGCCATTACAACGGTGGTGTTACATTTTCGACCTAGTCGTGAATGAGACGGATAATTTGTAATGAAAGTCGCGACTAGTATCTGGAGAAACCTACAAAACGAAACAATCAAATGGGATCTGGAAATTTAACTTTTAGTGGTTTATCCTCTGGAGGTACTAGTGGAATATCACCAGAAGCACCTGATTTTTTGATTCCTCTCAGTAATCCAAACGCAACATCAACCATTACCCAAAAGCTTCCTAAATCTCCCAAAATTCCAAAATCAAACATAAATAAACTTAAATCGAAACAAACCGGGAAAGGTAAACTACCTGGACAGTGCGGTAAAGGTATTACGAAGAAACCCCAAAAAGGTAAAGGAATTTCGAAGAAACCCCAAAAAGGTAAAGGAGTTTCCAAACAAAAAGGAAAGGGTTACTTGAAATCCTCCCAAAAAGCAAATCCAAAACAGACTGGAAAAGGCAAATCTGCCTCACGTAAGCTCGTGAAACAAAAAGGAAAAGTGAAGTCTAAAAAGTAGCGATGGACGCCCAAGTGTTCGAAAATTCTATACCTTCTATGAGGAGTTCCTTGGATATCTTTTCTAAAATACCTACAGATGTTTCCGTTCTAGCCACGGACTACATGCTCATCTGGCCTAACACGAGCATAAAAGAAAACAATCCGGTCGAAATTATTGTCCCTCAAATGAACAATGCTTATACAGACTTGTATAATTCGTTTGTCCTTATTCGTTGCCATATTACAAATGCGAACGATACCAATATAACTACCAATCAACTTGTAGCACCGTCAAACCTCTTCTTTCACAGTTTATTTGAAAGTGTACAGTTATATATGTGCGGAGTACCTATTTCACCAGAAACTAATTATTATCCATATTCAGCATATATTCAAACAGTCCTCGCATCAACTGACGCAGAAAAAACTACCTTTCTCGGCAATGAGTTGTATTTCAAAGATACCAAGCCAAATGTTATGAATGTTACAACAAATGAAAGCTTTAAAGCTCGCGTTAACTTAGCACGTGAAAGTCGCATATTTGAAATGATTGGCAAGCCCAGACTTAATATATTCCAACAATCCCGATATCTACCCCCAAATATTGACTTACGGTTGGTTCTAAAGAAAGCTTCTCCAGAGTTTTGTCTGCAAGGGGTTGAAGCTGCAGCCAACGCAACCGCTTATGACTACAAGATACATTTGGATGAAGTAGTTTTTTATTTAAGAAAACATACAATCAATCCTTCAGTACAGCAGTGGCATGAGAGTCTATTCTCTAAAGGACTGAAAGTACAGATTCCTTGTCGCTCATCGCAAGTTAAAGTTTTCAATATAAATTCAGGCAGTCTCACTTTTGTTACACAGTCTGTGTGGACTGGCCCAGCTCCTGAATTCATTGTTGTCGGATTGGTTGCTGGTCAAGCTTTGAACGGTTCTTACAAACTAAACACATTTGCATTTGAGCATTATGACATTTCGGACATTCACTGCACTCTTGACGGTGATACAATAGTTTCAAAAGGATTTCAATTTGATTTCGACAAAAAACTCTATTTACCTGCCTAAAAAGCCTTGTGTGACATCAATGGTGGTTCAACTAATGCAATATCTAGAGAAGATTTCCTGAATGGTCACACCTTATTTTGTTTCAATCTACTTCCCCATAATCAAGGCAATCGTTTTCAAATTGAACGACACGGTCAAATTAAACTTCATATTACGTTTAAGAAAGCTGTTACAGCTACTATTTCCGCTGTTGTCCTCGGATCTTTTCCCCAATTGCTATCTATAGACAACAATCGGAATATATCTATCGAGAGTACAACCACAGTTCCTCTCGTATCATAATGGACACCCAGACATTATTTAACGCTTTACGGGCCATTAGGAAAAGGTGTAGGCGGCTGAAATATATTCATGTAATTGCTGCTGATGAGCGTCATTTAGTTAATTTTACTAGAGATTCTACAGTTATTATAATGAACACTAAAGAGAGAAGTCACGTGGGAGAACATTGGTTACTTTTCATCACACACAAGAAACATGGATTTCCGTTAATTTATTTCTTTGATTCGATGGGTCAATCACTTAAAAGTTATAATATACGAATTGAACATTCTATTAAGCATATTAATATTCAACGGTTGCAATGTCTCTCTTCATCCGTCTGTGGACATTTCTTACTTTTTATTGTATACAACTATTTCTGTAAGCGTACTAGTTTTACAGCACTATTATCACTGTTCAATTCTAGAAGCTGTAGATATAATGATTCTCTCGTGTATCGATTCTTCGAGCAACTTATACAGAGACTCTAAACTTTACAATTTCGACGCTTCCACAAAAGCTCTACACACCGCTCAGGCATGTCAACAGCAGGACTTTTGTTATTCCACCGTTTTGAAGACTCCAAAAGAATTTCTCCTTGAAGCAATAGCTTGATGTGAAGTTCAAACGTTCTGCAGGTACTTCTATCCAACACGTCCCATTCATTCTCGTGAAATCCCTTTTGCATGTTTCATTTAAGTTTTGTTTTAATATGATTATTATTATAAATGTTTTTCTGAAACACTCACCTCTTCATCACACACTAAAGGCTGAAGCCCGAAAACTTTAAAATGCAGCTCTAATTCATTTTGAGAATCCACAGGATCCGGTTTGCTTTTCCATGTAGCTAGTTATCATAAGTTATTTAGTTGTATGCTCCATTTGTTTATATAATTTGATCTTACAAGCCTTTGTTGTTGTTTCCACGTTGAGCAGCCCGATTGTTTTAGTATCATGTCCGCTCGCAATGCCCATTCTTCCCAATACCAAAACTTTATTAAATTACCTTTTTCTTTATGATAATTGAATAAACTTCACTTACATTTTACTATGAGAACAGTTGCACACGCCATTGATTTCGATTTTATTCATGCTAGCATCCACTACCTTCTCTGAGCTTTGAGTAGTTCTTACTGTGTCCTCAAGAATAGATACAGACAGTCTTTCCCGTTTTATCATCATCTCATGTCTACAATTACAAACACATATTCTTTCCAATGGTTATACTGATTAATAATTCCTTACTCTCTTATTTTCATCTGCATCTCTCGCCACTGCTCATAAGCGTCCATTGTCGTCGTCGTTTCTAACAAAATAACATTTGAAGTAGTTGATTCCGGTCCCATGGTGGACGTCATAGGAAATGCGGATGTAAAGGCTTTCTCTGTCTCACTATAGTATTATTACTATTATTATTATTATTATTATTATTAGCTGTTGCAATTTGTTGTCTGAGAACACATTCGATAGAAACTTACACTATCACAACCGTTTCTTCCATAATTGAAGACCATGTTGTACTTATCTCAATAGTGTCCACGATTGGTTTATCAGTGGTACTTGTGATTTCGTCATAGTTTGTAGGCAGCAAGACAGTATTATTATATACAATTGCATTATCTATCACATTTCAACATTACTGATTATTGAACTTCCGATTCTGTATTATATACATTTATTACCAGTTCTAACCGCGTCTTCTGCATGTACAACCTTATCATCTGTAAATAGTTAAATAAGTTAAAGTCTTTGCAAATGACCATTTACGGTTTCTCAATTAACATTGCTATATCATATATCACCTTGCTTGAAAAAGTTAATCGTCTTCTTTTTATCCATTTCCACGCTATTACGCTTGGTGGACGCATAAGGTCCATATATTGTGACTTACATCATCATTATTATTATTATCATTACAAACATATACAACTGTAAATGTCAGCATCACTATTCTCCCTACACATCTGGTTCAAGGTGTTTCCTGAACCACAGCTTCCCTTATATCTATTTCTGTCTTCTTCTCTCCATTTAATCCTATATATTGT
>Ga0194135_10002424_pt1 | contig 11320 bp, 13 predicted proteins | sample LitLau_LLRF_2013_FD_134024 | JGI IMG/M metagenome (GOLD analysis project Ga0194135, IMG submission 134024) | Freshwater sediment microbial communities in response to fracking from North America - Little Laurel Run_MetaG_LLRF_2013 (version 2) | ecosystem: Environmental > Aquatic > Freshwater >... | reverse complement strand
ATTCAAATTGCTACTCCTCCGTCAGTTTTTAGGATAGGAAATTGAAACATAGCTTAAATTAAAGTGAACAAAAGTTACTAAAACTTTGTTAAAACATTTTGAAGTGTTTGATTGTGGTTCTTTTAAATGCAACAAATTCTCAAAAATTCGGTTCATTTGCTTGTTAAACTTCACTGAAGAACAAAATTCAAAATGTTTTTCAACAGAGTTTTAGATAAATCTTTTAGCTTTAATTTGAGCTATAATACATATTTGTGTCTTAAATATTGACGGAAGAGTAGCAATTTGAATGCAGCAACTTTTTAACATTGTTCCTTATGGAGATTAAAAACTTTTTCAGTTGTCTGAGAAATGACTTATACCCCCTTAATGCCATAAAATTGATTGTTTATTAGCAACTAATTACTGCCGAATTCGACTGAATATACGCTCAGACCGACATGAAAAAATCCATTGATACATGTACATCCTCATGCATGTTAGGAGCAAGACAAATATATCTTAATACATGTATGGACATGGGGCATGTGTGTAATCGTACATGTACATACGGAGTCATGTATATCTTCGTGCATGTATGTATGAAGGCACATATAGCCACGTACATGTATGACCGGGGCATGTATGACCGGGGTGGATCTGTCTCCGGCATGTTAGCCCTAGACTCGGCTGCGACTGATGCTGCAAGATATCTTGTGTAGTTGTGTGTAATAGAAGTCTTCTTGTAAAGATGCATTCAGGATATGAATTATGTCAGGATATGAAATGATATGGAAAGGATTTCTATGCAGGAATAAGTTTTTTACTCTTGGTTTATTATAGAATCGTAGATTTATTCAACTCTTCAATAATTGGTTTCTACTATTGGCACATAAAAACCCATAAGACCTACCTTAAACATTACGCAGCGGAAAATTAACACGCATACATTTTCTAATGGCTGATTATTACTGATTACACTGATGGTGATGACAGTAGAATGCGATATTAACAATACCATATGAGTTCTAATTTTTTCATCAATTGTTCTTTGTTGCATAACTAATACAATATGGCTGTGTGTATAGTATAGAAAAATTTCTGCATTTACTTTCACTGCTTACTCACGTAAAACACTCATGCACAAATTCAGAAACGCGTATTATCTTACCTTTTAAAATCTCCTAACTGGTATAAAATGGAACTATAAAAGATGCTACACGGAAGATATATTTCATGTATAAAAATAACGTTGGTCAACAAGAGTTAAAACAGAAGAAGCCAAAGTAAACAGAGCTTCTTCACTTTTGTTGTTAGCCTTTTGCTCCCACACACTGTAAAGGACCTTTCCGTGTATCAGTCAATTGTAACACTGTAAGTATAATATATATTTTAACAAATGAACTAGAGTTAACCGGGCGATGGTGGTGGTACACTGTTAAAGTCTTAACCTAATTTTGCTATTTTTGTGCATATGGAAGGTTAATTGGTATACTGCTTGCGTAAGGTTTAAATGGAAGTCTTCTTGGGCTTCTTTCCGTAGTTTTTGGGGTCAATCAGTCGACTTGCAGCGTCTGTAGCGTAGTCATCATCATTGTCTGTGTTGTAGTAAGCGTAGTCATAATCTGGACTACGAGTTGCCGATGAAGTTTCTTCCCTTCTTGATTCCTTAACTTCGACGCGAGTCTCTTGGCGTCCTGATAAGATTGGTTCTTTGAAGGAAATTGGGAAAGTCTCTGCTTTCTCTGATTTTTTAGGCACTGAAGTTATTACTGATGAAGTAGAAGTTGATAAGTTCTTTGATAGATAAGCATCGATTGGAGGTCGGTAAGTTGTGGGTGTTGTTGTTTCTTTAAGTCCAAATGGAGTTGAAAGCTTCAAGAAGGATTTTTTCCTCTCAACTTCTTCATCTGATGCTGTGATCAATTGTGGTTCTGGTGTTGTTGTTGTAGTTGTCGTTGTGGTGGAGGTGGAAGTTGACAAATGAGTAAAAGCTGCAGTTGTTTGTTTATTGTGGAGTTTTTCAAATGGAGTTTTAGTAGAAATGAAAGGAGCATTCAAGTCCAAAGATTTCTCGAGCTTTCTAGTTCCAAGAATTTTAGTTTTCACGTTGATTCTTTTGACGGGTCGAAGAGTGGAGCCTCCAAGGAATGGAGAGAAAGCTGGAGTAGGTGGAGGAGTCGTTGTTGTAGAAGTTGTAGAAGTAGCCGTGGGTGATAGAGTTGTTGAGGTGGAAGTTGTGGACAATGGTGCAGCTGTAGTCTTTACTTTAAGCCGTTTAATGAGACGTCTTGGAGCAATAGTTGGTGTGTCCGTTACTGCAGCGTAGTCTTGAGTTGTAGAAACTTCTGTGGAGGATAAAAAGAGTGATGGATGACGAGCCAATAAATACGAACTGTCTCATCGTCGTTTATAGCTCATAAGAGTTGTCTCGTAAAACTTACCTTGGCTTCGTTCAGGAAAAACTTGCTTCGCCCTTACAAACTGTTCACGGAGACCACCTGGTCGAATTTTCCTTCCAAAGTTTTCCACAAGTTTGTTTCTTCCTTCTTGCTCTCCTTCGTTAGTGGACGACACAGTGGATGGGGTCACATCTTTCCTCTAAAAGTTCAAGTAATACGAGTTATAAACGTAAACCACATATAGGTATATATACGAATGAGCTTAAAAGTCCTTACATCTTCCTGGAAAAGATTGGCTTTGGGTTGTCCATTGTAAACGGAAGCTTCTGCGTTGAAAATCTCATCTGCAGTTGTTGTTCCAGCAGTAGAGCTGATGGCTTCTCTTTGTCGTGCGAAAGGATTTTTCACTTTCTGTGGCTTAGGCAAATGGGTGGCGTCAACAACTCTTCGTGAGTATTTGAATTCAGGATCGAATTCCTTGTTTGGAGAAGGAGGAGGAGTTCGTGGTCTATTAACTCGTCTTCTGGGTCCTCGTCGGCCAGATCTGGGTCCAGTTGTAGTTGGCTCAGCTGTCGTGGATGTGATCTCAGATACCAAGTAATCTGTGGTTGTAGTCTTAGGCGCATTATCAGTGAACTCTCGAACTTTGTATGAGTCAAAAGACGCAGACACAGAAGTTTTCGAGTCTTCAAAGGCTGTGTAGTCTTCAGTAATGGCTGCTTGTGTCGTTGTAGTTGGTCTTCTAGTCGTTGACGTTTGGGCATCTTCATAGAAAGAAGTTGAGTATTTCTCGCTGTCTCTAAAGTCATCGTACTTTGGTGTAGACTTTGAAAAGAAAATTGAAAACTTTTCTGGCTTCGATGTGGTCACTCTTTGAAAATATGTGACTCCCCGAGGATTGGTAACTCCTGAGGAACTAAAAGTCGTGGAATCAGTTGGAGGTTCGGCTGTTGTTGGTGGAGGAGGAGATGCAGTTGACACAAAATGTCGGACATCATTGACAAGGACATTATTATTATTATTTTTCCCATTTGAAGTTCCACTGTAGCTTCTTGGCCGTAAGAATTCTTCATTTTGTTCGACGGGTCGTGAGTGGTGGGTAATTTTGGGGGCCAATGGTCCTTGTGGGTGAATGTATGGGTCACTTTCAGAAGTGGAAGACGATTGAGGAGGAGTGAAGAACTTGGATTGTCTCAGAGAATCTTTCGAACCAGTTCCTACTACTCCGAATTGTCCTCGATTGCTGAGTCCTCTGCTGCTGCCACTGCCATCTCCTTGGAATGATGAAGTCTTTGCCGAGAAAAGTTGACGTGCTGGAGCATCAGAAGTTCTAATGATGTCTTGTGAAGTAAATGAAGCTCTGGGAAATTCGTCAAATGACTGCTTGTAGGTTGTTGGCTCTCTCGGTGTAGGGGGAACTGTAGTTGTTGTTGTTGTCCGGTACACTAAGGTCGTAGATTTAGTTTTGGGAGAGTAGTCATCATAGAAGAGAGGCGTGTTTGAGTTGACGTAAAATTGTGCATATTTTGATGTCTTTGGGACGGATGACTCGGTAGGTCCAGATGGAATCTTCCTGAAGAAATCATCATTAAATCGTGTTGGTTGTTGCTGGAAAGTTTGTGGCGTTGGAACTGCCGTTGAAGGAGAAGCTCTGTAGGTATTGTGGAATACTTGAGGCTTTACTGTTGACGTGGTGGTGGAAGTTGACGTGGACGTTGTGGCAGTTGGTGCGTAAGAAGAGGACGATGGCGAGTCTCTAACTTCATATGAGTCATCGTAATTCTTGTAAGTGTTGAAAGAGTTTCGATTTGCCCCATATGCATTTACTGACTCGATCTCGTAGCTTTCAAAGGTTTCCAAAGATGGTCGTCTCGGACTTGGAGTGGAACTTGGGGTATTGGAATTGACTCCTCTAGTTGGAAGTGGACTACGGAAAAGCAATGGAGTTGGAGTTGTTGTCGTTGAGGTTGTGGGTCTTCTTGTGGTTGTTGAAGTTGTTGGAGGTCTGTAGGTGGATGTAGCAGAAGATTTTATGAAAGAATTCTTGTAAAATATATCCGAAGAGGATTTCGAGGATTTGTAACTATTTCCAAGAGAATTTTGGGATGAAGCTAATCGATTGTTATTGTATTCGTCAACTTGGAAATCATCGCCGAGAGTGTTCCGTTCAGCTACGTCAGGATCAACAAACGATACCTTTCCAGATGTCAAGTCTCCTTCGCTCTTCTTCACCGAAGAGAGTTTCAGGAGCTCGTAAATTGATCCAAGAGGATTGGTTCCAATTCCTTCGTGGCAAACTACTTGGTAATAATCCATGCACACTTGGTGTTCCTACAATTATCAACCACACAATAAATATTAGAGACTGTATGTTTTTTTACTATGTAATAATAACTTGCCTATCGAAAAGAACTAATTCCTATATACCTGGTCAAAAGTAGTTCCATTAGGGCACAAAAATTTGAAGTCCTGAACATCCCGACCATTCATTCTCACACAAACGTGGAACAGTTGGCAGTCAGTTTCCGCATCCGCATAGTATCGTCCTGGAAGACGTCCTTTGCAAGAAAATGACGTCGACGGTAGCGTATCGTAGTTGAACGAAGGAGGCTCATCTTTAAATCCCGATGTCACTGTTGACGTGGAAAGTATCACGAGAATCATAAAATACCCGACGCAGTCCAAGGGCCCCATTTTTCTTCTCGTATGAATTCCAAATGTCCTTCCTGAAAGAAGAAAGTATGATATTTTAAAGCTAAGCATTCTGGACATTGTAAATTCATATATAGGTCAGTGAGGTTTATTCACATCCAACTTCCTCTTTGAGGATTATACAACTCAATTTCATTTTGTAACAATGCCTCTAAACGGCAATATATAGTGTTAATGCATGACATATATTTACTTTCACTTCTTATTAATGACAATAATCCTAGAGGATGAGCAAAATAAACGTTGGACTTGTGCTTAAGTAGCCAGATATAATGAGGATTTACACAGTTGGGTCATCATCATTGTATATATATATATTATATATTCAACTTTAAAAACGTGAAAGAAGTCCCACTGGGAGCTCCTCGACTATTAATATATACACTAACATGAAATATTTATTCGCTATCGATTTGTTCCGATTGATTCCTCCTTGTTTTCCGTGACTTCATCAGAATCATCCTTTGAATTGTTTGGTCATGAACAATAACGAACATCATCCATTCTAAATACATGCATGCTATTACATACTCACTGACTAGTTATCTAGCTTGTTAATAAGATGGACATGTGTGTGTACAGCAAGGCTGTGGGAAATTCACTATGATTTCTATTTATATGCATAAATAATAATCAAATAATCATCAGTTTCAGTTTCGTAAAACTTCGTAAGAGAAATGAAGAAGTCCGATGATTTGTGTAGGATTCATTTGTCTTTACACGGATGTCTGACTTCAAGACATCCATCAGCTTTAATCATTCAGACTTATCATCAATTAATCACTTGTTTATTACTATTGATCTCGACTTATACAAATGTGCAGATTTTCTGTGGCTCGTCAAAAACAAAACATATCTTTGATACATTGACGATCTTGTAGTACGAAACTGTACTCTCTACCAAATATTGTTCATTCTACATGCATATCTGGACTATTTGTCATTAGTTATTAAACGACAACGCGAAGGGTGTGCGTATTGTAGCGTCATTGGAATCAGAATCTAGAGTTGTTTCATGCAACGATATTACATTTTCAGCATTGATGTTTGAAAGCAATCAAGCAGAGCTTATGTAAACTGCATTCGGTGACCTCTCACACATGTATATCTGTGTACGAATTAGGAGTGACAGAGAGTAAGCGAAGAAAGACGACAACAGAATAATTAACTAACAACAACTGCTAACAAGAAACAGTCGCTGTAAGTAATCTAATAAACAAGCTTGCTCAAACATTTGCAGACACTTTTTGACTTCCAACTTGATTTTCTGTATATATACTGCGTTTCTCATGAAGCCTCATATGCGAACTGTACACTCGCACAAAATAAACTTACATTGACACTTCAGCAGTTGTAATTTGTGTTTTTATGAGTTCTTTATGATGTGGCTTGTTAGCAAACAGATTTGTCACTTTTCTTATATAATGTTACGCTGAGTTTTTTTAACGTAATACGTCATATACATACTTCCATCACAGTTGATTCAATGTGTGTCACTGATCACTGCGTGTTGTTATTGTTATCATGAAAGTAATAACATATACGATTTAGGAACGAATTCTCGTTGACATTTTAAAGGCTTCGTAATTTATGTACTTCTCCTCGTAAACTATTTTTTTCAGAGAATGCAGATTATACTCACAGTAATAAGTTTTGGGTGGAAAACTATTTCTATGCTTCGTAAGAATAATCATATTATTATGTGTATTATTTATGAAAACGAATAAAAGTTATTCAGAGTTGTTAAATAACATTTCTCTACTTGCTCTTCGTGACTTTGGATTTGCAAAGTTCGTGACAACCATTTGGTCTTTAGATATCGCAATTCACGAAATGGAGACGACGAGAATCATAAGAAGAAGACCTCTTTAAATTATTAAGTAACAATGTGGAATTTATTGTCCCATAGTGTTCACCAACTATACTTACGGCTGTATTGCAAGGCGTAGACTCTTCGGATTTCAAACATTATTTCTTTTTCAAACAAATTTTCACAAGAGACAATAAGTAACCACCTGAGAGAAGTAATTACAAATTACTTATTGCCATCATGATCGCTCATTTAGCGATATTTGGATTTAATTATTTCACTTCACCTGCACAACCGACCTTTATAAGGGAAGTAAATTTTATAATCCTATTACGCAATAGTATCAATGCATGAAATGATTCAAATGCTACCATAGATTTGTGTACATGTAAGGTAATTCCATACAATCTTCCTGTATGTATAAGGATGCGAATGCTTGCATTATATTTTCAATTTGTGATGGGTGATCAGAGCAGTTTAGACTTGATGAGCTTTCAACCCATCAGTCATCAGAGTCAGGAGCTCTTTCACTCTATCAAGAGATCAGAACTATTTGCTCCACTTGAGTTTTGATTACACAAATGATTGTTGATGGAAATGAAGAACAATGGGAAGATGAGACAAACACACGACCTTTCATTATTCATTTGGGATCGCATTTGTCTACACACACAAGAACAAAAGAAGATTTAACCAATTCTGAGACATTTACGGAGATGTGTTGTCTATTGTTCTTAATGCTAAATGAATTGGAATGCTATAAAATAAAACAAAGGCCTTGAGTTGGTGACAGCAAACGGTGATCTGTTCTTATCAAACTCATTACTTAGCTAATGAGTCTTTGGGCTCCATAAGCCTCTCATTACGATAACATAAACACCTGTCTTTATGTATGAATACGATTTCTATATGATATAATAAGTCTCTCTTGCTGCAAGTTATGAATTTAGATCAATACGAAAACGAATAAGTATAAATTTCAATGCCACAGAAGAGCCGAACATTTAATACTAACTAAGTTTCTATAAGAAAAGCAAATAGCAGGTGTGTTGGTGTGATCGAGTGATTTCAACCTTAAAAGTTAATGAAGATGACAGTCTTGGATGTAATAAAAAGAGACGAACAGCCGCGTTTGTACAATCATTATTACAAGTGTACAGTATACATATGTGATTATTTTGTGAAGGTAGTGATGATCATGAATCAAAGGAGACGTCAAAAATACTCTGATCAGATGTTGTACGTGTGTTATTTAAATTAAGTTGCACAAGTTTTTGAGAAATCAGTTTCTATAATCTCATTGTTGTGTTTCTGCATTACTGCTAAAGGCTTGGCTCTAATGTTAATGACAGGTATCTTATGACAAGTTCAGGTTTGCAGTGATTTTCTATTTAAATAGAAAACTTAATAGAAAAAATTCTACGAAACGAATAATTATTTAAGCAAAGAGATATATATGACAGACTTCGTGTGATGATTTGGAATACCATACGTACCTGGCCTTAATTACTTTTTGGATGTATATTATGGAAGTATACATTATTAAACTACCTATGGCTAGACTGTATGCTTATATATATACCTACATTATAAACCTTAGAAGACACATATATTGGTGCAATACTTTAGTTCATAAAGTTATCATTAAGTTGTCCCGCAGTATGGGAAAAGCTAATTACAATTTTAAGATGTACTTCACAAATATATATATGCGTATAGCTTTAACGTGTACACTACGCAGGAAAGTGATGAGAAGTAAGTCCTTGCCTTTTGCGTAGGAGAATAAAAAAATTAAGTAGGTAGTTATTAATAAACTTATTACAACCTTTTAACTGTAAAATTTGTAAGATGAACGAACATAGGAGAAGGCCAAAATTGTATGCAAATCTGTATTGGAATATAGACACATTATATTGTTGGAATGTTGATATCTAGTATCATAATGGGATCTTCGTCACACCTTTTGATTGGGAATTTATGAAGAAGAGTGTACCCACTTGCTCATCTACCTGTTGTTAAGAATTATACTGTACATATTGTGCAATTCAGAAGATGAGACGATGGGGCCTGCACGTTCTTTATATGAGAGCATCCTTTAAGTTCCACCATGGAGTGAAGAATTTAACAAAAAAGAGGAGATTTGTATTGTACAAAATGGCTTTTAGTGGTGAGAGGAATTCATTCAGATCCCATTGCCATTTTTCATTTATTGAGAGTGAATACTTGAAAAGTGCAGATGATGATATAGAGAATAGATAGGGGAGATTATTGATGTTAGCTTATGTTATGAGCGTACACCTGTTACGTAATAAATTGGGAGACGTTTTGTCACGAAATGACAATCAACTTGTGAGAGAAACTGTTCAAGGTACGCGTAACGAATTTTGCAAATAATACTTTGAAGATGATACATGTGTATATTTGAGGTGCCCGCAGTTCTCCTTTATATTTATATATTATTATATTTATATAAAATATTTCTAGACGACCCAATAACACGGGCTTGCTAAAATTGGCGAAGATTCTTTACTTGAATTTTTGTTTATGAAACATGTGCAATTTATTGCTTGCGTGAGCTATATGGAGCTGGGTCATCTTCTTCTTAAAAGACGAATAAGACCATTAAGACCTGAATTATTAAAGTGAATTACACATTTTGTAATTCAAGGAATGTCGTCTCTTCTTTGCTTTAAGTAAACTGGATTGCGTGTGAGTGTGAAGTGCGTATTGAAGTCTAAATTGAAAATTTTAGTATTACGAAAACGCAGAGTCTACTGACAAAAGTGATTTGGCTAATAGATGGGTAATTGTTTTATTAGACGGCTATGGCATTTAATTGCAGCTTTATTGACTGAATTCCACTCCAGGTGTGTACGATATGCATATAAGATACGCATACATGTAAATTTCATAGTGCTCATACTAAAAATCAAGCTTAATAGCCACTTAATGTTTTACGAGTTTAATTAAATGTTGTAATTTAAAATTTTAACTGCAAACACCAAAGAATGAAAGGGAAATTAAGGGTTACTCGAGAAAATTTGGATACAAGTTTATTTGGGTAAAACTACGTGAAATTTGGAAAGATTTTATGGGCTGGACTGCATATATAGTATGTGTAAAGCAGGTGAGCTAATGTCACCATTAAATACGAATAGCAATAAATCTCTTTTTTGAGTCATTGGTGACTTACCAAACATAATCTTCAAATACATAGAAGTTGGTGAATCATATTTAAAAGTTGTTTATTGATTCGTTATTGCCAAATTTTGCCAAAGCCTCCCTACCTAATATCTTGTGTCCTAAGGGTGCAGATGAGCAATAAGCACACACCTAAAAAGTGCAGAACCTAAAGAAACCTGTTGAACAATTAACTTGCTTCTTACTTAAACATAATAATAATGCAATTAGACAAGCATTAAAACAAAGAAGGCTTGACTGTCGATATTCTTGCGTGTGTAATTTTAGATGGGAAGACTCATCCATCATTTGCTTTGTAAAATGTCAGCTCTCATTATTCTTCGCATTCATTCAACAGTCAGTGGGATTCATTCTACCACCAACTTAAATTCTGTCCATTATTATAGTTCGTTGGCGTTGACTAATTCAGTTTCATAACTTGTCTTTTGTTCTTGTGAAGATGAGATGCACGTTATTGTATCATACATATAATAATCAGGCACATGTATCAAACAAATAGACGGAACTTATTCACTCCGATCATTATTAGTTCTGAATATTTGGCAATGTTTTCGATGAGAGAATCGATCGAAAATCTGTGTTGTAGGATTTGATTAGCCGTAGAATAAGAGACTTATTTGTTGTTATCTTAAAACCTACAGAGACACTAATGATAGAGATATTCATCTTCTTTCCTCATTATTACACACAATCACGGGAGACTAGGCAGCAGAGTAAAAGAAGTGCGTGCAAATGAATTTCATCCGTATAGCTTTGTGAATATAATATATAGTCTCCCAGACGCAATTTGGCTTTTTTACATTTTCTAGCTCATTACGAAAGACGGAGAACTAACTGAGAGCCACAGAATTGCCAATAAATCTTGAGAATGAAGTATATTTTTGATGGAATATGTGCCAATTACCTTTAAATTTATAAACTGCCTACGACTTACTTATATATATGAGATTACATCTACCTATGTGTGCGCGTGTAGTTCCTGAAAGCGGAAAATAGCTAATGCACATATAAAGAATAAATATTAGGAGATTAGAGCTCAAATGATAATAATATTTGCACTTTGCTCATTAACAGACTCTCGTGTGTCTTCATGGGAGAAATAGAGGAATTATTAGCATACTCAAAAGATGAGCAAACACAGAAGAATAGTTGACGTTGGCACACTCACTGAAATGTTATCCTTTGAGAATCTTATTATTATAATGTGTGATATGCT
>Ga0194135_10002423_pt1 | contig 11322 bp, 10 predicted proteins | sample LitLau_LLRF_2013_FD_134024 | JGI IMG/M metagenome (GOLD analysis project Ga0194135, IMG submission 134024) | Freshwater sediment microbial communities in response to fracking from North America - Little Laurel Run_MetaG_LLRF_2013 (version 2) | ecosystem: Environmental > Aquatic > Freshwater >... | reverse complement strand
TAATTGAGAACTCTCTGAGAAGAGCAGATGTGGAAGAAGGTGGTCTCTTTGGGGAATCTCGTCGTTCTTCATCTTTCGAGCGTTCTTCCTCTGAAGATTCCTCCAGACGTTCGAGATTTGGTGAAAGTGGATTCCAAGGACGCTTCGCTTCTTCTTCATCAGAAGGGGATTCTTTAATAGGAGCTTACTCTCAATACACTCCAGTAAGGAGTGCAGCATTAAGCAGCAGCAGCGCAAGCTCAGCAGAATACGCTTCAGCAGACGATGCTCCCCCACCCTTTATGGGGGCAAATAGCGAAGAGACCTTCTATAACAGCAGAGCCCCAGCTTATTCAGAAGAAGCCCCTTCAGAAGATTACTAACTGGGCCCTTAAGGACCCCTTTTAAACTGTATTTAAAAATCAACTCGTAAAATACCATGTAATATATACGGCCAAAGTTTGTTAAGTTATAAATAAAGAATGAATGCGACGAATAAAGTACATAAATAATAAAGAGTTCGCATATAGAGTTTCGTCTATGTAGAGTTCGTAAAAGAAGAATGTGCACATTTAATTTATATCTAAGCTATCTAGGGTGGGTGTGGCCATAGTAGGGGGGCCTTCATCCTTCGAGGACTCATATCTCTCTCTTTTGTGAACATTCTCTACTTGAAGAAAGCTTCATTTCAACTTCTTTATAGTGCTCAAACCACATACGAAATCCTTCCTCAAATGGAAATACCTATGACGTCCAGCTCCATTTAAATAGCTCATTTTTCCCTTCGAACATTTCAAGATTTAAATAGCTTGCGCATTGCCCTGTTGTACACTGACAATAAGTAGACGCACCTGAGCCAAGAAGCTAGTTAAGTAGTTAAGTAATGAATCTACCCAAAGTGATCGAGCAAGGAACAAGTCTTAATTCGCTAAGGAATGCTGAGGCGTCCTTGTGTAATATATTTGTGTTGGCTCGAGGAGACGGGTGATTGATGGAGATCATACGGAGTCTATAATTATCCTCCTCTATACATCACAGGCTGCTCCACTTATTCGGAGACCCAATGCCCCCTGGGCCCTTACCACACGACCCTTCATCTTGTACACGTTTGTATTTAGGTGCATTCCTATCCAAGGAGGAGATCTCCTTTCCACAATTCTGGCAAGCAAAATGCTCTCGTGACATTTTTCTAGGGAGGTTCTTTACGACTCAAAAGATGACTCAAGTGATGGAGTAACTTCAATGTCGACGTAACGTGCGTTATTAGAATTACACTGGGCAGGGAGCGCCCTTCCTATAAAAGCCAAATTGGATCACCAAACTCGGCTCACTTTCCCTTTCCTCCTGCACCACCACAATGGGCCTTAAAGTGTTCCTTCTTCTTTTCGGCCTGACCTCTAGCCTCTTCCTCTGGGGGGCGGAGGGAGCAGGGTTCAAATACCGCGCTGACCCCAGAACTGGAGCCAAGAGACTCGCCATCAACCTCCCTGGAGGGGGAAATCCCATTATACTTACCGATTTCGACGAGAGTAAGTCAATAGGGGGCAAACTGAGATTTACCTATTTAACACGTTACATTATTTTCTTATACTGCTATGCACAGAGCCTTACTTTGGACCAAGGAATCTCGTCGACGTAAACCGACCCAGAGAACGAGAGAACTTGGTCGACAACAATAACTCTCGTCGTCAAAACGAGAGGGAGAATTTAGTCGACAATAATAACTCTCGTCGAAATAACCGACCAGTCGACGAAGACGACGATGCTGGTCCAATAGAGAACTTCATTGATGTAAGTAATCGAGACAACAACAACAACAATAACAACGCGGATAGAGTAAACGAGAAACTAGTTCGACCTGGAGGAGGATATCCATCCGAGGACGTCGACAATGACATCTTAGGCCAACAAGGCCAACAACAAAGACGTCCCCCTCAGAGACCACCAACACGACCTTCCAGGCCCCCCCAGAAGGCTCCTTCCTACGGTGGAGATGATGTCGACGGATACTTTTACCCTAAGCCTAAGAAGCCGTTCACTCTTCCTGGAGAAAGTCCCCCCCGGAGGCCCCCACCACCACCACAAGTAGGTTATCCAGACGTTCCACTTGAAGAAAATTTCGGTTTTGGTCAGAACTCGGAAGAAAATGTATTATCAGGTGGAGGTCGAAGGCCCTTTTCTCCAGCAAACCCTCAACAGCAACCGAGCAGACGACCTTCTGGAGGACAGGCGCCGCTCCAGCCTTCCCGTCGACCCGGGTCTACTGGAAGACCTTCCACCTTCCCCACGTCGCCCTCTCGTCGACCAGGAGGAAACGCTGGAGTCTTTGGTCAACCTCCAAGACAAAACTTCTCTGGACAGGGACAAGGTAATCTTCCTCCAAACAGCCAACGGGGTCAATCTGGGAACTCTGGAGGCTCTGGAGGGGGAGGAGCTTTCCGTCCTCGCCCTCCTCCACCAACTAACCCGGGCAGGAATCCTTTCAACGGAGTCCGTGAGACGGTTTTTGCTGGAGCAAACAGAGAAGGAGGAGCTTTCGCTGGAGCTTCCAGAGAAACCTCCTTCCAGAATAGTAACAACAACAGACAACCGGGAATTTCTTCGTCCACGGGAGCTTTTGGAGGAGGAGGAACAAGACTTCCTCAGAGGCCTCCCCCGCCTCCTCTACCACCACAGAGGAGGCCTCCCCCACCCCAGGGGGGATTTGTAATGCAAACAAACAGAAGAGTTTCCCAATCCTCTAGTTCCAATTCTTCTTTCTCATCTGAAGAGTCTTCATTCACTTCTTCATCTAATGGCCAGCAACCTAGACCTGGACAAGGACAACAGAATCAATTCTCGTCTTCTGGACAACGTAGACAACAAGGAACAATACGTCCAAATAACAACAATGGCTTTCCTCCTGGACAACGGGGACAATCATCTTCCCCCAGTGGTTTCAGTTCAAATAATGGAGGTAACCGAGGCTTTCCTCCTGGACAACGGGGTCAATCATCTTCTTCCTCCAGTGGTTTCAATTCCAATGGAGGCGGCGGTAACCGAGGTTTTCCTTCTGGAGAACGAGGACAATCTTCTTCCTCTAGTAGTTCCAGTGGAGGAGGTTCCTACGGAGGAGGATTCGATGACAATGAAAACTCCATTGGAAACTTCGTCCCACAGAACCCTCGAGACATAGTTGCTCCAAACTTTGGCCCAGGCCCAGAATCAGAACTTGGAAACAACAAGGACATTTCGGAATGCGGACAAGATGGACAAGACGAGTATTTCTCTCACAGATTGGGCAGATGTGTTCCTCGTTCAAGACCTTCCTCACCCCCCACACGAAGAACTAACTCCCGACCCCCTTCATACTGATAACTCCCCCCACAAATATATTTATTTAATATGCTGACCTCTGACCTTTCTCTATATTTATTTATCCGAAATCAATAAAAAAATACGCATAACTACAAACTATGTATCAACTATGCGGAATCATTTAAGATCTTACAATTTATATTAGGCTCATTAAGCGTTATCGTTGTAAAATTCACAATCCATTATTGAATCCAGTCTTTACAGGTTTCTCCAGTTTATTTCTCCATTTTCTCCAGATGATTTCTCCTAACTAAGGCTGCTCTCGGTATTCAGACTTAATTATTATCACTTTGTAATTGCACCACTTCAACTGACCATCCCCAAAGCTTTCCACTTTTTCTTGAACTTCCTCCACTTGGGATGTCCTTGTCTATTCCTCTTGTACTTCTTAAACGCTGCATTAAAAGGCTCAGTCTGGAAGTCAGAACAACTTCCCAGCCATTGCTTAACTCGGACATTCACATACTTCATTGCAAGTCGTTCATAAATCCTCGTAAGGAATCGGAGTTTCTTTGCCCTCAATCCTTTTCCACCAAGTCCATATGACTCATCAGTAAGTTTCATGGTTGCTTGAGTTCCGAGAATTCCTTTAGGGGGAATTTCATCTCTAAGGTCAAAGGTCACTTCCAATGATCCACTGAATTCCAGTCGTCTTTCAAAAGGCACAAAAGTCTTTAGTCGAACTGTCTCGATATGTTCGTCGTATTCGTGTGGTTCTGCATCTGCGGCTCCAGACACAATTGACCACAGAGATTTCAAGTGCGCTGCAAAGAACTTGGATTTCCAGACTTTCTTTTTGTACAGAATATCGCTCACTTCTTCCAGAGCTATGCAGCGGAAATGGAGATCTTTAGCGTCTGTCAGGGACTCTGGACAATCTGGAATTTCATTCCATCGTTGATTTAAAGTCTTTTTTGGAGATTCTTCTGTTAATTCAGAAGTCAATATTACTTTGGCGTAGTCTGGAATACTCCAGTCTGCATCTGGAGGAGTTTCCAATTTAAATCCAAAACATTCTGCCCAGAAGATTGAGTTGAATTCTTTCAGAAATTGAACCCACAGGATTTGGAACTTCCTTCGGGTGACCACGTACAACATACGACGCTTTTCGTCTTCGTCTTTTTCGTCGTCGTCGTCGTTGTCCGAGCTTCTTGATGCTTTTGATTCGGGAGGCATTTGATTCAAATTCTTTTTCTTGATTACAAAAATATCCCCATCTTCATCTTCAATTACTTTTTTGAATTCGTCGTCAACTAAAACTTTTCCAGGTGAAGTTTCAACAACTGAACTGTCCATACTTTGAACTTTGGTTTGTTCTTCAATCTCATTTTGTACGAGATTCGTTTCTGCATTTTGATTTTCATCAACTGGAATGACATCTTCTTTTGGTTTTGGAATGGGATCGCAAGTCTCCATATCTGTACCATCTCTTTGTTCGTTGTTTTCATTTTCCAACTCTTCTTCAACACACTCGACCATTTCTTCCACAACATATTCAACAATGGAATCTCGGTACAAGTCGTCCAAAAGCTGTGGAAGAATTCTACTCATGGCGTTTTCAAAATACTTTCTCAACGTTTGATTCATCCGAATTTTACTCTTTCGAATTTCATGGAAGGTCATTTTATTATCATTATTGTCATCTTCATCTTCCGTTTCCATTTCCCACGGAGAATCTTCTTTTTGCTGAATTGGTGGAAGCGCCTGTTTAGTTTTGATTACAGAATTTTCGTCACCACTCTGAAAACAATCAGCACACTTTCAATAAGCTAATTAACTAAATTATTAATTAATCAATACTGTTGCGAATCAATTGAAGAAATAATTAATCACCTCTTCACCCCACTTCCTTTTAAGACCTAACTTTTGCCTGGGTCTTTCCTCCAAGAGATTCGTAAAAATATCCGTAACAAGACCTCCGTCTCCTTCAAGAATGCCAGCTAATTTACTCGCAGCATGTTTACAATAGTCTTGAAATCTGATTAATCCATCCAAAGGCACGTCTTTAGTAAGATTCGTCGTAAGAAAAAACGGATCTTGAAGTCCCATAGGGCTTCCTGCATAAAAGCCATAGGGCCTTCGAGACCCATCGTCAGTAAATGAATACCGAGTTATCAATTCTTTAGGGAATTCCTCTCCCAACTCTTTTCCAAAGGCTTTTACAGGCACGAACTTTCCAATCGCTGGACAAATCACATTCCTACTTAAATCCGCATCTCCGAAGAACTCAAAGAACTCTTGAAGGATTGACACCAGACTTAGTGCTCTCATTGAACTATCTTCAATTTCTGGATTAAGTTTGAACTCGATATTATCTTGAATTGAGCAGAAAGACACGTCTGTATTCTCCAAGATAAGAGAATTATTGCTGAGATTCTGAAGATGGAGAACAGAAGGAAGAATATTCTTGGAAATTAAGTAAAACACCAAAATCCAGAGCATCGAATGATCTGGAAATGGTTCCTTTGTTGCTGACGTTTCAAAGAATCCAAATACAGAACTGAAACATCGTACAAAACACATCAACGGCTTAACTCGAAGATCCAACGATGTTAAAAACTTTAGAAATCGACTTTGTTGCAGGACAATGAAATGTTCCAGTATGAGAACACATTTGATGTGGCTCTGACGATGAACGAATGTTATTTTTCGTACACAATCCTCTTCACTGAACACCCACGAACATTTTTTTAGTTCCAAATCCTTGCAGAATTTCAATTGATACTGTTGATTCTTGAGGATTTCGAAAACTTCTTGCAGTAAACCAGCCTGGCACGAAGGTATTGGTTCATCGTCTTCAGGAGCAAATTCTTCCGCAAGTTTTCCTGTAATAAAATTTGATTTTGGTCATTAAATTGCTCTGCTATACACAACTTTAATTCAATTTAGCTTCAATTCAAATTACCAAAGGGATCAATGCAAATCATAAGCTCGTCCAAATCAGTTGCGATTCCCACGAAGTCATTTCCCACGAAATGAACTTCACAACTAGAAAATCGTTTAATGAGCAAATACTTCAGTTCTTCAGCAATTCGAATCCTCTCATTCCTCTTAGTAATTGAAAGTGGAAACAGTTGACAGAAACTGCCCACTTGTTCGTCTAGTTGGATTCCTTCCATGTCTTGTGCCATTTCACGAGCCAACACCGAATAACTTTCTTCCCTTCTTCCTTGGTTAGATTCTGACGTGACTTCCATAACTATTGGACTCATTTCTTTTACTCCTGGCGATGAAGACGAACAGTAAGTAGCAGTCGACGAAGGTCTAGGCCCCCTTTTGATCATTTTCTGCGTCAGAGTATTACCTCGATTTTTTCCATCAATAAAAACTTCCACAGATTGATTTGATTGTAGTTGAATTATAACGTTGTTATTGCTGGAAGGAAAACTTTTCATCGTTGGCTGCCGAGTTATTTTAATTTCTTGAAGATTCCTACTGCCACCACCACCACCAACGGTTCCTTCAGGAACAAATCGTTTCTGTCTGAACATTTTTTTAAGCTTTCTCTGTCCACATCCCGAAAGTCTTGTTAGAGGGGACTCAGAAGAATCCCGATAGTCAGTGCTATATGGATGCGAATAAGCATAATCAACTTCATCCTGTCCATTATTATTAGTCCTATAATTATTCTGCTTTGCTTCTTCTCGGAAGAAACCACCACTAACGTCAACGTCAGCATAGAAATCGTTATTCTGATTGCCTGAAACATTATCATCATGATAAACTGCTGGTCCAACGTCAAAAAGCGAAGGAATTCCATTATCACTCCCGCTATAGCCACTTCTGCCGCCGTCTCTTCTTAAATCATCTTCAAAACGACGAACACTCGTGTACCCACTAGCTACACTTTCAACGGGAATGTCTTCTGCGAGTTCTGCAATAGCAAAATAAAAAATCGTTAACATTAATTTCGTCCAGTCACCTCTCTTACACCTAATTGACCTATTACAATCGTTTAAATACAATAACGTACCTGAAATTCCATACGGCGATGGCTGAAGTTCTTTAACATAAAGTCTAGCTACGTCTACTGGCACTCCTCCGAGAACATGTGGCCCACAATTCATCACAGAATCTACCCCAGCTCTATAAAAAGAATCAATAATGATTAGAAATTATATAAATCCTATTTAAGTTACATACTAAAACGCAAAAATAGAATACAGTCTTACTCTGAATCAAAGATAATTAAAACTCTCATCCTATTAATATCTTCTTCATTGCTTCCCCTGTACACGATATTCCTCAGTTGATCCCACAATGAAAAGTACCGCGCTACGTCAAGCAACGGCACCCATGACGGCACGTCATGAGCCACAAGGACCCTCTCCCTCACTTCAGGGCTCAGTATCTCATCCAACACTTCTGCTCCCAAAAGACGCAGACCTACCTGATGATTCTTTGCCGCAACGTGGACTAACCACGAGTCGTATGACGCCTCTCCAAATCCACACACGTCACAGAAGAACGGCATTTTAATTTAATGTTGAAATTTCGAAATTCAACAACTACATTTTAAAAGTTTTTGGAAAACGCAATGAAAAGCAACAAGTCAACTTGACTGACTCGAGCCAACCTTTTTGAACTGAAGTTTCGCGGTCATAGAAAGTTCGGGGCTCGTGAGACGTGAGACAAATTAATCTTTAGCTCAAGATTGGGGCAACCAGAGAATCCGTCCAGTAGTAGATTTCCAAGAAATCATCTTGTGCACATTTTTTATGCTGGAGAAAAAGCGACCAGGCAATGCCATGCATGATACCCAAGTTCATGTTAATAATTAATATTACTAACAATAAGTGAGGCAACTCACTACCTACTATGCCATATACATATATACATATATACATATGTGAGTCCAAGTCGAGAAAGTCGTTTTTAAGCCAATTATTATTTCGATCCTTTATTATTCGAACAAAAAAACGGAATTGATTTCCAAGCTAAATGAAAATGTATGGCTAGAAATATAAATGAAATCACAGCAACAACTCTCCCGTGTTAATTAATTCTGTATTCGTAATTATATAATGATGATATGCGTATGTCTGTTATGCGTGCCACCCATCCAAATGCCGTTAAGTAATTAACAACCAATTAATAATCGTGTTAATTATAATAAGCCAAGTGTGGTGATTAATTACTCGCCCATCGACCCTCCAGCCACACAACGTTCCTCTCTAAATATAAAAGTCCTCCAGACTACTCCCTCTTCTTCATTCAACATTTCTCTACCTCTTTCTCCAAAATGAATTCCTGGAAAGTCCTCATCGTCGCCGTTGCAGCTTTTGGCTTGGCCAACGTAAGTCTTTCCTCATTTCTCCTCAAATCTAACGCTAACCTTCATTAATCTTTCCCTTATTATTATTATTATATTGTTCTTATTGCGCATATAGAGCCAAGACGCAGCTGTTCCAGCTCCAGCTCCCTCTCCAATGGTCAACAGCCCTTGGGCTAACCAAGTCCGGCAAGCTGTGCAAGGAGCCGCAGGTCGTCTCTCGGTTAACATGATCACCGTCCTTACTGGACTCGCCAACACCACCGCAGAAGCTGGACACAATGTCACCGTAGCCTTAGGTTCGAATCTCACCTTGCCCCAAACGGAATTAATTCCTCAATTACTTCATTGATTGCTCTCTCTGCAGCCACTTTGACGCGAGGAATCGTGTTCAACGTGTTCGACCTCACAGGGGTGGTTACATACATGCCGCGTCTCCTCCTCCTGGACATGCCCACCCAATTCATCGAAGTGCTCACTCTCATCCGCCGCAACGAAGTCCGCCTTCCCTCAGACATGAACACTGCCATTGACTCTGTCCTCGCTATGTCCAGGCAGAGCCAGGCCTCCGGAATTTACAACCGACTCTTTGAACCCGTTGCCCGTAAGTCCCCCTTTAACCCACCCTGGTCGTGTCCAGCCTAACTATAATTTCCATTTGTTTGTCCAGGATTCCTCCCCAACTTGTTGACAGGCGTCCACGAATTCCTCCAGACCATTATTGGAACCACAGCTAACGTATTTGGAGCTGGAGTTTACCGTTACGACCCCGAGGTCGATGCAGCTCTCGCTCTCAAGTACAGACACGAAGCTTAAATAATGCAACCTAATACTAATAAATGGGAAGAGTGTGCGTGCGTGTATTATTGAGGGTATCAATACTACAACCTCGTTCTCCACTTTCGAGACGCCCTTAAACTCACGGCAGACTTATCACATTTATTCACACGCATCATTATACAATTCACTTAATACATTATACATTCATCATACACTTAAGCTCTTCTCACATCATTCAGTCTCACGGGTAATTAGCGACGCCTAATTAACTGTCACCTACATCCAAGTTCATGATGACCTTAATGAAGACCACCACCTTTAATTCAGGTGAGCCTAAAGACAATACAGATGTGGTGACCCTTAGCTAGGAGGCAGTGTTACAGTAGAGCGTCAATACAACTCCGCATACATTGACCTAAGAGGACCTTCCTCTCACTTAAACTTGGATTCGGAGCATCGTTCAAGTCCACCACGTTATTATTGCTCACTACAACTTCTTTCTCTTCTGGAGATTCTTCTGGAGCTTGTTGTTGCTGTTGCTGGACAAGAGGCTCCTGCTGTCTTAGTTGTTGCTGGACAGGTTCCTGTTGTGTCTGCCTTTGAATCTCCTCCTGGGAAGGAGGACTTGGACTTGGCTCCTCATCATGATTGTACGGAATCTCCTGATGAATCCCATTCCCATTATTGTCTCCTCTATTGAACTGTTGTCTCAATTCCTCATCTTCCTCGAATCCTCCTGCCCTCAAATGTCCAGGAGTAGGCAAAGGAGCTCCTTCTTCCTCTTCAGCTAATTCTCCTTCACTTCTCCCCCCTTGACCTCCTCCAGTTCCAATTGACCTTTCCTCCGCAGTTCCGCCCAGGACTCCATCAGGAGCCCAGAAACTTTGCTCAGGCAGTGAATAGATAATATATTCCTTGGGAGGTCTCAGCAGGGATTTATTTGACAATCTCCTTCGAACTCTTGTCCCTTGTTTGTTATTGTTACTGTTAAGTTTCCTCCGAATCCTCCTGGTAGAAGCCCCACCCCCTGAAGGCCCCCTTTCAATTACTCCCCCCTCTCTCACTTGGCTATGAGGAACCAATCGAATTCCAAACTCATTATTCATCGCATGAATGGCACTATTCGCATTGTTATTGTTGTTAGTTGTCTCTAGTCCCAATGAATTCCCTGGAGCTTGAGGATTCAAATGATACGTTGTAGAGGTAGTTGAGGCTGCTGTGGACTGGAATTCTCCAGGAACAGCATGACGAGGATCCCTTCGTCCATTTGATAGAAAGTATTCCTTTGGCAGATATGTTGAAGGCACTAAAAAACCATTTAATATGAAACAATTACCAAGAACTCCTGGACAATTAATAAAGATATACTTACTTTGTGCAACGGACAATTGAAACTGGAGGACAATGAGAATAAACACAATCTGGAGGTTATTTCTAGAGTCAGAGCTCATGTGGCTCCTGAGGAACTCTCTTGTCGTGAACGACACCATGATGTCTTGTCTGTTGAGTGATCAAAGGAGTACTGAACTATACAGTCTCTTGGGAAGGGACTCGTAGGGACGAGGGAGGTGAGAAGACACGATTCCCAGGCGATAAGAATGAGGCAAGAACCCTTGGGAATGACCAACATAACAAAAGCATACCATTATGCAAATACAACTCCCCTTTTCTCTTGTTTGTTTTGTAACGGAAGATTCAACTCCCACACGACCACTTTCCGCATCGCACCATCACCCTCTCCCCCTTCCCCCCTGGGAGACCCTGACCCTTCATTAATTCATTAAACGAGATACACCTACTAAAAAGTAAACTTAATCTTGTGCAAGAACTATCTGCATCTTCTTCAGAACATTATCTTTTTATGGGGCATTACGATACACTCCCTCTCTGATAGCTTTATCTCTTCTTACTTAACAATTAAGGCAGTGTCATGT
>Ga0194135_10002422_pt1 | contig 11322 bp, 19 predicted proteins | sample LitLau_LLRF_2013_FD_134024 | JGI IMG/M metagenome (GOLD analysis project Ga0194135, IMG submission 134024) | Freshwater sediment microbial communities in response to fracking from North America - Little Laurel Run_MetaG_LLRF_2013 (version 2) | ecosystem: Environmental > Aquatic > Freshwater >... | reverse complement strand
AAGTTTTACCCTCCAGTTGAGTTTTCCCCACTAGTTGAATGTCTAATGCCAACTCAAGTTCTTAGCATTGACCCTTGCTTTTATTTTGGAAACCTGAGCAAAAGCGTCTTAAGTGGTCCCTGGCTTGTTGAAGGAGACACTGCATTTGTTCCAAACCCAGTTGACACTTCAACGGTAAGCAAATTTCAAATTTTTTGCTAACCCTGCATGGTGCATGGTTCTACATTTTCATAACGGAGGATTTCTGTTTAGGTGACGCTGCCATCATTTGTGGAGACCATTAGGGATAAGCTGGCCGAAAATATCCACGAGATGTGGGCAATGAACAAGATTGAAGCCGGCTGGATGTACGGAGACCGCAGGGACGATGTGAGAAGGCAGCACCCATGTCTCACGCAGTTCGCGAATCTCCCTGCTGCTGAAAAACGATATGATTCTCAGCTTGCCATACAAACATTAAAGTAAGCAAATCACATTGCACCAAAAAATCCAAAGTGCGGCTCGAAAGTCCTAGCTAGGTTCCTATTTTTCTGGATATTTTCATAAATTTTCTTTTTAGGACAATACTGGCTTTAGGTTACTACATAACAATGGATAAACCTCCAGCACGTATCAAGCAAGTGCGCTTACCAAATGAACCATTTATGCAGCCAAATGGATACAAACCGGCTCCGCTAGATCTCTCTGCAATTACTCTCTCCCCAAAAATGGAAGAACTGGTCGACCTGCTCGCTGAAAATACGCACAACTTATGGGCCAAAGAAAGGATCCAACAGGGCTGGACGTATGGCCTAAATGAGGTCAGAATAATAATTAGCATTTGTAGCACGTACCTACTGTTGACACTTTAGTTGCGACATTCAAAGGGCTAAGCATATACTTGTATTTCATGGGATTCACCTCGACCAAACGCTTACCTATCCAGGTACGTATACTAATTAACTGTGATTTCCTCAGGATCCCGATCTTTTGCGGAGCCCACACTTGGTACCATACTCAAAAGTAGACGACGCAATTAAAAAGGCTAATCGAGATACTGCAAGCGAAACCGTTCGAACGCTTTTAGTTTATGGCTATAATCTGGACCCACCTACAGGAGAGCAACAAGATGGTAGGTATACGTTAGTTGGTAGACAGGCACAAACTTAAAAGACGAGTGGACAAAAGTATAGTCTGGCTATTCTACAAAAGACCCCTTCTAAGACAATCCCTTGTTTTTTTCAGCCCTCTTGGCGGAGGCTAATCGACTGAAAGAACAGACATTCCGAACGTATCGAGTCGAGAAGAACTATGCAGTAACGAGTGGTAAATGGTACTTTGAGTTTGAGATTTTGACTGCCGGCCCGATGCGTGTTGGTTGGGCTAGGGCCGACGCTCCTCCCGGCAACAAAATTGGCAACGACGAGTACACTTGGGCATTCGATGGATTCAGCGTAAGTTATTTTTATTCCATAACGATATTTGTGACCTAGAAATTCTAAAAGATCAAAGTGTCAATTTTTCTAAAACTTATATTATTTCTTTCAATAGGACCATCTCTCGTCCCTATTTTCGTTGTTTAAAATAACCGCGAAAGATGGCACAGCTCTCCTTGGTAGATCTATGGTACTTAGCTCCATTTGAGGGCACTGCCACTGGTATATAGCGCTCTTTGGTAGGCACTACCTATGGAACCTAGCTCCTTTCCCAACAGTGAAATCATAGCAGTTTTAGTTTAAAAAAGCCGAGATTGGGTAATTGGTTATACTTAATTAAGGTAGCCAAAATACACATAAGAGCCTGAACTAGCCGTGTTTAGCATGGGAGATAGTATCGATATAGGGAAGGGCGAAGTGAAAATGTCAACATTGGTGTAGGTGGAGAAACTTCACAGCGGCATGGCAGACGATTTTGGCCGTCGATATCAAATAGGGGATGTCATTGGGGTTTTTCTCGATACATATGACGGTATAATTAGTAAGTACTCCCCATGAAAAGTCAGCGTTAAGGCACAGAAGCATGGTTATGATGTATGTCGCACAATCTATATACTTCTTCGGTCACTCTCTTCTATGTGTTTGTATGCTAATAGGAGGAAAAAGTGTACTGCGGCACTGGTGAATCTTTTGGTCGTCAGTGGCTCATTGGCGATGTTGTCGGTGTCTTCCTTGATCTGTTGGATAGAACGATTAGTGAGTCTCATTTTTGGATTACAATAATAATTATTGATTCCTATTAACAGCAGCAACAAAGTTATCAAATAGGGGTAATGCATGAAATGTGAAGACCCCAAGAATAACTATACTGTGGTTGTAAATGTATTTTTACTAATTTTAAAATAATAGGGGTAATCACGATAGCCGAGTCCTGAAAAACTGCAGAAAATGCTTACAATTTAGCCTGACCTATTGCTAAATCGTGCTATTAATCTGCTATTGTATTCCGATCGTAAGATTTTGCATGAGAAAATTGATCTTGTTGTTGCACGTTTTCTTGATATGAATACAAATAATTACAAACTCTATGCCATCCTGTTGTTGGGGCGATTAAGCGCAGGGTTGCTTTTACTGATTAACTGAGCTTCGTCTTCCCCAACCTTCGTAAATTGGACAACTAATGAACCCATTGTTTGGAATAGGTTTTTCACTGAACGGGGAACTTTTAATGGACGCCCTGGGAGGAGAAACAACATTTGCTGACGTACAAGGAGATGGTTTTATTCCTGCTTGTACGCTTGGTGTCGGCCAGAAAGCCCGCCTCGTCTATGGACAAGATGTTAATACCCTCAAGTTCTTCTCCAACTGTGGTCTCCAGGAAGGATACGAACCGTTTTGCGTGTAAGTGCGGTGCCATCGTTCGATATACTATTTCATAGGTACAAAAATACAAACATCATCTGTATTTTTATAGTTACCAACCGACACACCTGCAAATTTGCTGTTGCGGTTGAAAAACTGAAATTAATTTTTTTAAGTCAAAAATCAAAAGCGGGTATCTATCTGTTGCCACAATTTTAAAGTAACAGTTATGTTATGATCATAGTAAAATAGAGAAAAAATACGCCGGTATCTCTATAAACCAAAGATATGTGTAATCTAAGCGGAATAAGACTCACACAAGTTAGAGAAGTATTTTTACTTTACTTCCGCGACTGAGTGTAAAGGATTTCTATGTTTTCAGAAACATGAATCGACCAGTAACATATTGGTACACGAAGGATCAGCCGATCTTTGAGAACACAGATGAACGGCCAGACTCTATGATTGATGTGAATCGAATCCCCGCCGGATCAGACTCGCCTCCCTGCATGAAAATCAGCCACAATATGTTTGAAACAATGGAAAAAGCCAATTGGGAATTCTTGAGGCTTTCTCTTCCGGTTATTTGCCAATCCACATTAATCGAGTACGTACCTACCTGTGCTGTGGTGAATACCTAGTAGCGATGGCTATTAATAGGGGCAATCTTTTAATTTGTGGAAATTTCTCAGAACCCTATAGTAGCCAATGGCAAACAAACACTGTGCGACGTTCCACGTCGGAAAATCTGAAAAAATCATTTCTCTGTGGAAAAAACTCCAAGCCAAATACCTAAGAGCCCATGGTTGTCAACTTCGTTGTCTTCGAAATGTTTCAAAAACAATTTTGTATGGGGCTTGAAGTTTTTTCGATATTGATTGAAATTTTAACAAATTCAGAGAGTACCCCCTAATAGTTTCACGCGACCTAGGATGCGAGTTTTTTTTTCATTACGACAATATTTTCCATTCAGATGAAAAACTTTACACAACTACCCCTAATGTCAGAAATACTGTGTTCTTTAAAATCTAGATCAAATATTCATAATTGCCATCTTGACTTGTATAATTATGCATTTACAGTGAACAAGAAAAAATGCGAAGATGGCAAGAAATACGGATGAGACAACGTCGTCTGCTAGCCGAAGCGGAGCAGACGACTCCAGCGCACATCGAGCAAATCATTAAATCCGGCTTCACCATGAATGACATCAAGGGTTTACACCGCAACTATGAAGAAGGCCCAGAAGGGGACATGTTGGGCTCTCCTACTCGCGGAAAGATGAATCCCCCCATGCGGCCATCTCGAAAGGGATCTTTGTCGAGATATGAAGATGGCGCTTTGGATGGAGGCCTCGGCAAACATCGTTCCACCAGCGAACTTGATCTTAATCTCAAGGATAAGAAAACTCGTGGACGTTCTCCCTTTAGGTAAGACAACTAGTTAAATGTTTAATGTCCCACACTAGTTTCAAGATATTTTTTTCGTGCCTCAGTAAAAAATTCTCAATTTTTACAAAAATTGTGGATTATATTTCCTAGCACGTTCTCTACCTTTTTAAATATCTGTTTAACGATTATAATTTTTTTAAATGCTGAGTGATGAGGAAAAGGACGAGTAAGTCATGTTCTTTGTATACCTTAGTTGTAAAAAAGGCATTCCTTTCTCACCAAGAGATGTAAATGTCATTGCAGGTTTTTCTCGCGCAAGAAGGATGGACAGAGCGGAGATCGAATGAGGAAAGGAAAAACACCAGAGCCTGGAAGCGGCGACGACTATCGAAATACTCTCAACGTGCTTCCACCACAAGTCCGTGTTTCCAATGTAAGTAAAATGTGGCCTAGCAATTAAATTGGCATCAATTTTGAGAGACCTTTGGCTAGAAACACTGAATTTCATCATAAGTAGACCCATTGTGTACCGTGACAACCTTCATACAAGCTCACTAATATGTGGAACGTTTTTAGACGGACTTGAAAGGACTGGCCCCTGAGCGCGGCATCCAGAAACAGATATCAATGACGCAATTAGCAGGTGGGGAGGCCGGTGGCCAACAGGAACTATTTGATGCCGAATGCCTCAAACTTATCAATGAATATTTTTATGGAGTGCGAATATTTCCGGGACAAGATCCTACTCATGTTTACGTGGGCTGGGTCACCACGCAGTACCATTATTTCAGCAACGAATTCAATCAAACTAAAGTCCGCAAGTCTTCTGTCACCGTCGTTGATAGCTATGACAATATTCGTGAACAGTAAGTTTCTATGATTGTTCAATAAGATTAATGCGTTCTTGAGACTTTTTTCTTCTGGGCAGAATATAAAATTAGAAGTGAAATTCACATCGCCACCTTTTAGTAAAAACAGTTTTTGATCTTAATTCCGTATAGAATCGATCGTCAAAGCTGTTACATGGTGCGCGCTGATGAACTGTATAACGAGGTGACAAGCGATGCATCCGGTAAGGGAGCTTCACAAGGGATGTTTGTGGGATGTTTCGTGGACACGGCCACTGGTTACATTAGTTTCACTTGCGAGGGCAAGGAGACGAGCCACAAGTACAAAATGGAGCCCGAGACAAAGCTCTTCCCTGCTATTTTTGTGGAAGCTACCAGCAAAGAGATCATGCAGATCGAATTGGGAAGAACGTCCACTACCCTTCCACTTTCTGCTGCTGTGCTTATGAACTCTGAAAGACACGTTGTTCCTCAGGTGAGTTATTTCTATTGTAACTTTTAAAGCCTCTAAGAGAAGGTTAATTGAAGAAGTGAAAGGGGCGGCATACGAGATTTGACAGTACACTAGAAATCAGGCTATTTCACTCGTGTGAGAAAAAGTGACCGCCAGGTTAATGCATCTAATTTGTGTTTTAGTTCCCGCCACGTTTAAAAGTGCAATGTCTGAAACCAAATCAATGGGCTCGTGTACCCAATCAATCGCTCCAAGTCCACGCATTGAAGCTTTCCGACATCCGTGGATGGAGCATGCTTTGCGAAGATCCGATTTCCATGCTAGCCGTACACATACCAGAGGAGGATAGGTGTATTGATGTCCTGGAACTCATTGAAATGGAGCGGTTACTAAGGTAAACTGGAGACCATCATTTGAAGAAGATTTTTCTCTTTTTATGTGCTTATATGTGAGTTTATGCTGAAACTTTTCTTGTTTTAGCTTCCACGCACACACATTGACTCTGTATTCAGCCTTGTGTTATCAGAGCAATTATCGTGCTGCGCATATTCTTTGTACTCACGTTGATGAGAGGCAGCTGCTCTACGCCATTAAATCAGCCTACATGTCCGGGCCCCTTCGACAAGGATTCTACGATCTTCTCATATCGCTCCATCTCGAATCTCACGCTATTACCATGTGAGTATTCTATAGTCTGGTAGAGAAGCGAGTTGACGGGTAAGCGAATGTCTGTTGATCCCAAAAAAACGGACCCCTAGTAAGGTATTGAAATGTGTAAAGGTCTGTTCTTACCTGCTTCCGTTTACGAGCCACTGACAAGACATTGTTAGGTAAGTCAGATATGATATTCTTTCTATTCTTTTTTGAAGGGAAGTATCCAAAAATGAATTTATAATTCCTCTTGGACAAGAGCTGAAAAACTTATACAAAGATCCTGAGATGTGCCACAGTCTTCGGTCGCTCCAGATGGAATCTGTCAGACCCCAGATGAAAATGACAGACATTTCTGGCGAAGTTGATAACATTCGCGACCTCTATAGCCCATATTTCCCTCTTGATGTGGTCAGAGATTTCGTTATGCAAGCGTTGGATGAGGCAGTGCAGGTCAACCAGGTGCACAACCGAGATCCTATTGGTGGCAGTAACGAAAATTTATTCCGGTGGGTATCTTAAGTACCTTCTTTATAGAAATTCAATTAACATACCTATTCACAATGTAATTTTCTAGGCCTTTGCTGAAATTAGTGGACCGTCTGCTTTTATGCGGAGTCTTGAGAGACGAAGATCTTCTAAAACTATTGAATATGATTGACCCTGAGACTTGGGATACGGCGTTCAATAGAGGTAATAAATTGGTCCAAAATTGTTTTTTTTTTTATATCTTGACCCATGTGTCAATCAATTTAAGTGTTAAAATGTATCTACGTAATTTTTTTTATCTTTGACACATTGGGGGTGTTATTTACAGAGGGGAAAGACGAGCATAGAAAAGGTCTGCTACACATGAAGATGGCGGAAGGCGCCAAATTGCAAATGTGCTACGTGCTACATCACGTATGTGATATTCAACTTCGCCATCGAGTAGAGTCGATCATTGCGTTCAGTGCAGATTTCGTGGGCGAATTGCAGGCTGATCAACTGCGGCGCTACGTGGAAATTAAGCAGTCAGATCTGCCTTCTGCTATTGCGGCCAAAAAAACCAGGGAGTTTCGATGTCCACCTCGTGAACAGGTTTGTTGTCTAGCTCTAGCTTATAAATGTATGCCATAGGCCTGTTATTAGTTGGATCTGTCTGTTGTTCATGAACTCGACCCAATGATAAAGAACAGCGATTGAGTTAGCGTGCTTTTGGTGCGGTTGAGCCATTAATGAGTCAACTCGGTGAAGTTCCAAGTTAGAACAGGCCTCGTGCATCAGCAAACTATATGGAATGTCAAAAAATATCACTTTCTACTACAGCTCTTATTTAAACATAATAATTTTTCAGATGAACGCCATCCTATCTTTTAAAGCATTAGAAGATGATGACGTTGAAAATTGCCCATGCGGAACAGATTTGCGGGACAGACTTAATTCATTCCACAGAGGTCTGATGGGTCAGGTTTCTCTGAACGCCCTTCAACAGGCTGCTGAAGAAACTGATTCTGCCAGTGAAGGAAAACCGGGTGAGTATTTTTTGTCTTTGTCCTCATTTGCGCCTTTCACGCGTGGGTATAATACTGTAATACGTCATGTGTTTTTGTGCTACATTCGAGGATAGTTCTAAAATGGATTTATGGTAAGAATATTGGTCTGATATTTTTTAAATTTTAACCTTTCGCAATTTCGCAAGGGTCCCTTGATGCATTCTAAATATTCCTTTTCAAGGCCCACTGAAGAGATTGAAAAACTTTATACACGCTGTGAAAGAGTTAGAAGAAGATCCCAAACCTCCGGAGGAACCCGAGAAAAAAACACCAGAAGAAATATTCCGCAAGGTTTTGATTAGCACCATTGTGCGGTGGGCCGAAGAGTCTCAGATTGAAATGGCAAAACTTGTTCGGGAAATGTTCAGGTATGTCTCGCTCTCGTTACGGGGCACAGTGGCGGGAATACGAGTATAAATAAAAAATATTACTTAAATTTCTTTGATTAGCAGGTGATTTATTGAGAGTTTACCTAGCAGGCAAATTCACCCTTCTTAAGTGTGTTCAAATATTGAATGTTACAGTTTGTTGGTACGTCAGTACGATAGTGTTGGAGAGTTAATAAGGGCTCTTGGGAAGACCTATGTCACAAATGCAAAGACCCGTGACGACGCTGCTCTTATGTGGATTGGACTAAGTCAAATTCGTTCATTATTACCCGTTCAAATGTCCCAGGAAGAGGAAGGACTTGTTCGCGAACGTCTCTGGTAAGTGCTTGTTCCGTTAAACAGCTACAATATAGGTAGTCAGGTTGTAATAAGAACGACCGTACGGAGATATCTTACTCCCACTCGCATAATCTCTCTCTCTCAGAATCATATATTTGGGAAGGCAAAGTATCGAACACAACGAAATATCTATATGTACTTAGCCTACTCGAATATATGGAAGAGAGAGAAGGGAAGTGAGGTATTTCCGTACGCTCGTTCTTAGACTATAAAACAGTATAGTTTTAAATTTTAATTCTATTTTCAGGAAATTGGTGAACAACCACACGTTCTTCCAGCATCCCGACCTCATTCGATTTCTTCGAACTCACGAGAATGTCATGGCGATAATGATCAATACTTTGGGACGCCGGGCGCAGGCGCAGTTAGATGTTCCCCAAGCCACTGAAGGTGGAGGAGAACAACCAGCTAAGGAGAAGGTAAAATTACTAAGGCATTGCCTGCACTATTGTAGATCATGTAATTTATTAGTTATACCATTGAATATGAACTATTCAGTGGCTGACCCCAAGTAATTTTTCTTTCACGTATTATTAGACGAATTGGAATCCGGTGTGAAGGTGCAATACTCTCTTTCAATAATTTTCTGAATCAAAGTGTCAAAATTTGTGTTACACCCATCTCCTCTTACTCTTTTTAGGATACATCTCATGAAATGGTCGTCGCTTGCTGTCGCTTTCTGTGTTACTTCTGTAGGACATCTCGCCAGAACCAGAAAGCTATGTTCGACCATCTTGCTTTTCTATTGGAAAATAGCAACATTTTGCTGTCGAGGCCATCTCTTCGTGGCAGCACTCCCCTCGATGTGGCCTACTCTTCAGTCATGGAAAACACTGAGTTGGCCCTTGCATTAAGGTAAACATTATGGGCGTTGGTCAAAATGCTCCAAGAAAAGACAAGTGACGGTTTTTAAATTTCAGAGAACACTACTTGGAAAAGATAGCAATTTACCTATCGCGTTGTGGTCTACAGTCCAACTCTGACTTGATTGAAAAGGGTTACCCTGATTTGGGATGGGATCCTGTGGAGGGTGAGCGCTACCTGGACTTTCTCCGATTTTGCGTTTGGGTCAACGGTAAGTAAGATAAATAGATCAGAACGCTCGGTTGTCCCGTTAGCACAGATGTGAAGCTATACACTATAAGCTTATAAAGCGGTTATCTCTATTAGTAGGCATTCTGTTCACTTAGAAGTCAAGTGTCCTAAACCAAGCTCTGGTTTTATCGATTTTAGGTGAAAGCGTAGAAGAAAACGCAAATCTTGTGATCCGACTCCTAATCCGTCGTCCAGAATGTTTAGGACCTGCTCTTAGAGGAGAGGGTGAGGGTCTTCTTCGAGCGATTATTGACGCCAATAAGGTTTGTCTGATAGAGGTTGTGCTAGTCTTCCCCACTTGCGTAAAAGAAAATGAATGGTTTACTGTCTTGTCTAGATGTCAGAACGGATCGCAGATAGAAGAAAGATGATGGATGAAGCAGAGGGAACAATGAACGTTGCAGATTTTCAACATCCTTTGCCAGAAAGCGACGATGATGAAGATTATATAGATACGGGTGCCGCTATCTTGGCATTTTATTGCACTCTTGTTGATCTTCTAGGACGATGTGCTCCGGATTCTTCCGTTATCGCCTTGGTATGTATAATATTCAGGCTTTTATTGTGCTGTTTCTCTCTTTTCCCCCTCTTTAACTTCCTTAAATGTTTTTATAGGGAAAAAATGAGTCGATGCGTGCCCGCGCCATTTTGAGATCTCTGGTACCCCTGGAAGACTTACAGGGTGTTTTGGCTCTGCGTTTTACGTTGCTGCAGCCAGCAGCGGGAGAGGAGAGACCGAAGAGCGATATGCCGTCAGGTCTCATTCCCGGGCACAAGCAAAGTGTGGTTATGTTTTTGGAACGAGTATATGGGATTGAAACGCAGGAACTGTTTTTCAAACTTCTTGAGGACGCATTTTTACCTGATCTTCGTTGTGCGACCATGCTTGATCGAGTAATATACCAACGTATATTGAATTTACAAATGGGTTTGTAGGAAGTATTGCTGATATTTATTTATGTTGTTTAGAATGATGGATCCGAATCAGAAATGGCATTGGCTATGAATCGTTACATGGGAAATTCAGTGCTTCCATTATTAATCAAGCATTCGCGGTTCTACAGTGAGTCTGATAACTACGCCAGTTTATTGGACGCTACACTTCACACAGTTTATCGGCTCAGCAAAAACAGAATGCTTACAAAAGGACAGCGAGAGTCTGTGTCTGACTTTCTTGTTGCGCTCACGAGGTCAGCTTCTGTTTAAGAAATCATTCCATCTATTACCGTTTGCATTGGTTTTAATCGGAAAACAATACTTTCCTTGTTTTAGCCAAATGCAACCAAGTATGCTGTTGAAATTGTTGAGAAAGTTAACTGTTGATGTTTCTAACTTGTCTGAGTACACCACCGTGGCATTGAGGGTAAGCCATCAAAAACTAAATACAGTACACGTCACTCATTTAAATACTTATACTCAATTTACCCTTTTTCTTTGAATGCAGTTGCTGACTTTACATTATGACCGATGTGCCAAATACTATGGATCCACTACTGGCAGTCAGAGCATGTATGGCGCTTCTAGTGATGAAGAAAAACGACTCACTATGGTTCTTTTCAGCAACATCTTTGATTCCCTATCGAAAATGGTATGTTATTCTATGCACTTTAATGTTATCATAATATGTTGGATGATATTTAATGTTAAAAAACATTGTAGGACTATGACCCAGATCTGTTTGGAAAAGCGCTGCCATGTCTTACTGCTATTGGGTGCGCTCTGCCTCCCGACTACACTCTGTCTAAGAATTATGACGATGAAATTTACGAACAAAAAGGAGGACCTGCTGGAGGGGGCTCTTATGACCCTCAACCCATTAATACGAGCAGGTAAGCCAGTTTTT
>Ga0194135_10002421_pt1 | contig 11324 bp, 9 predicted proteins | sample LitLau_LLRF_2013_FD_134024 | JGI IMG/M metagenome (GOLD analysis project Ga0194135, IMG submission 134024) | Freshwater sediment microbial communities in response to fracking from North America - Little Laurel Run_MetaG_LLRF_2013 (version 2) | ecosystem: Environmental > Aquatic > Freshwater >... | reverse complement strand
AAAAACGAGGACGTTGCTGAGTGTCTTTGAGAATTGATTCTCTTTGGTCCCGCAATCATTTGCAGGGACTCCGAATGCAAGCCGAGAGGCTCCAGCAGAGTTTGCTTGCACAAATCTAGAGACGAACCGGGAAAAAAAAAGTTAAAAACGACTTCATTTCTGGAGAATCTGGGAAAAATTTCCCATTTTTACTCACCGACAGTTTGGACTCCCAAAATGTCCTTTGCTATAAACGATCCCACTGAAGGCCGAGTCAAACTCAGCAGTGAGGCTCATGCCATCAGGGAAACATTGTGCTTCCAGGCTCAGGATTTTAGGATGATGATGTGCTGGATCCTCCAAGTTCTGAGAGGGCATCCCATTGGCACCATTCCCGGGAAGCGCATGCGCCAGCCGGTTCCGATTCATAGCTACTGTCCGAGTCCCAAAAGGGATGTGATGCTGCCCAGTAGCTTCCAAGATCTGCGATGATGAGGCAGAACAAAATTAAAATCAAACTGGTTCCGGAATAACATTTTTTGCAACTTTTCCACAATTATTGGAATTCAATTAAAATCTTACCAAGAATACTCCAATGACAAAATAGGAAAGCATCCTATGCGCTCCCTCCATCCTTCACAGGTAAGTTCTCCCGAAATCCCGGCACGATTTCCCAAAAAGTTGTAAAAGTGAGTAAACTAAGCTAAAAACGGGCGGGAAAAGTCTTCCAATTCCTTGAGCGTACTTGATGCGAGACTCAATTCCGGTGGTGACTGTGAGGGCAAAGGCTCAAAGTGATCCCCTTTTTATTAAATCCTAAAACCAAAACGGCAAACGGCGGCTCCAACTTTGCATCCTCACGACTCCCATCATCCATCCACTCAAGTCCCCCGTCCTCTTCATCTTCATTATAATTTTAGCTCTCGAAATGACCTGGCTGCTCTGTGCATGCAAAATGGAAAATTGAATTGATGGGCTCTTGAGATGATTATGAGGGACGAAACCCATCCCTTCCACTTAATCCTTAAACGACGGCAAGAGCCGCCCCATCATCCCCATGCTCTTCTTCTTCTCCGCGTCGTGTATGTCGAGTTCTTCAACTTTTAAATTATTAACAATAAAAATTTAAACTTTAATTATTTAACACTTTTTTTTCTCCCGTCTTCCAATTCGTAACCATTGCCCATTGAGGACTTTTCTGGATCTTAATTTCTTTGGCCTTGTCTTCTTGACAAAACCTCACATCTCAATTACGTTTAATGTTTGTAGAAATTGGGATTCCGATTGGGGAATAAAAATAAAATTTGAGCCACCCTTGAGTTTTCCTCCAAAAAATTAAGAAGAATTAAAGTCAATTAAGTAAGGGGGAATATGAAGTAGGGATGAATCCGGAAATTGCTTCTTGTGCTCCATGCTAATTCAAGTAAAGGTTGAGGCTAAAATGGTTATTGTTATATAATTTGTTTTTACATATTATTATTAATTCATTCATCCCTGCATTTTCTGGGTTTTGAGATTAAGGAGTACAGGAGGCAACTCCTGCCATGATGAAAAACCCTCCGTTTTCATCATGATTCTTGCACAATCCGTTTCAGTAGAAGATCAAAGGAATACCCAGGAGGGAGACGGAGGATCTTGATTATCATCCTCATCTTCATATCTCAGGATCTTTAAAAGGCTAAGTGATGTGTTTTTTTCGTTTTGTTTGCAAATACTCGTATGCACGAGGGCTGCTGAACTGATTTCCACATTCCCTTTTCATTATTAAAAGTTGACATTAGGATACTTTAGGACTTTGGACACTTTCTGCTGCTGACTGAAATCCTTCATCTCTCCTCCCCGCTTACTCCTGTGATAATTGCTCATAAAATTCAAAACTGTCAACTAATCCTCTCACGCATCGCAATTAACAATTTTTACAACTTGCTTGCATTGCATGCAGTATGTGCACAATGCAGTTAATTACCCACCCTCCTCCCTCCTACTGTGCTCTCTTCTGTGTAGAGAAAGGGATGGGAAATATCAAAACCAACAGTTAAACAAATTGCTGCAACCCCATCAGATACCATTGACATTTCGAGAAAATTAAGAACTTTGCCTCTGGTTGCGTTATTTATAGGCTCCTGCGAGATCATCTGTCTACTACACACACGATACCACAATTAATATGCATAACCTGATTCCGCCTGCTTTTGATTTTGCCCCCAAAAAAATGTTGGGTTCATTTCTGGCACTGTGGATTTTTGCATCCTACCTGTAATAAATAAAATCCCAAAAGTGAGTCGAGAATTGGGAAGAATTTACCTAAAAATGAAAAGTGTAATTTTTGGCAACAGAACAATGGAAGTAGTAAAGGATGAGCTTGCCTTGACTGAGATTAGGAGAAGAATGACACGTGAGTTACTAAACAGAAGAGGTGAAGAGATCATGGATCATCGAGGAGATAAAGCAAGCTAATCACCATGCTAAACTCCTCCACTTGGGTACACTTGAGTAACAAAGAATCAAGAATGGAAGGAAAAGGTGATGAGCTCATCCATGATCATGATGCACACAGTACAATAATTACAATTTGGCAAAATTACGGAAACTCATCCTCTCAATCTCAATCCAATCCCAATTTTCAATTTCAATTTGACTAATTTCCAAAATCTCCTCTCCAATTAATTGAGTGAGTGTGAGCGTGTGAAATCCTCAATTTTTAATCCCCCATCATTATCATTTTCGTATTTAGAATTGAAGGGAGGAATTAATTAGGCAATATAGTGACCTTAGACTAATGGTTGTGCCTGCCTGCACCGATTGACTAACTCTTAAATAATTTTAACGGATGGGACTCTATTCTTCTAATTATACTTTTTGAGAAGGGTACTACTGGCCTATACCAATAGAAATTAGACATTTTAACAATAAAGATAAAAATCGCATGCCCTTATGTTGTTGAATCTTAAATAGAATGAGGAGGAAATGCTCCTGAGGTAGCAAAAAATATTCGCTCATGACCAATGAATGCTTGTGAGAGGTCTGAGGTGACGGGTGACCGTGGGTAGTTTTGGATTTTGACCTATTAGTCTCCCCCGCTGCTGCCACCACAAGCAGAAATCTTGGGGAATGGATTTGTTTTGGCGACGACGAGGACTTGATGTTGATGGGAAATGTAGCCACGAATTTGTCCATCATAAATCAAATTGGAAAGAAGGCACTGGACTTCATCCCCATCTGCCTCGGCATACCCTGACCAGTTCAATGCTGTCACGAACCAGTTAATAGGAATCTGATTGGAGTCGTGGAGTAAACACCTGCAATTAAACCATCAACAAGTTTCTGATTAATTAGTTCCCCACGTGCACCTCATCATCACCCCAATTTACATAAAATGAGCCAAGTGGGAGTTGTTTTGAGGCTGACGGCGGAGTGACGAGCACATTAAAAGTGAGGCAGGATTAAATTCCATCTTGTTTGACTGCCAACCTTCATTGAACTTACACTTTTTTAAACAAGTTCCGAAAGAGGAGCATCCGGAGTTTCTCCAAGATGAAATAGACGCCATTCGTGATGAACATTTTCTCATGTTTTTGAAGGGCAGCGTCAAAATCACGCACGTTCCCGAAACGGATAGCCAAGGCCACTTCCATGAACTCACTGATATCGTACTTTGTCAGTGCCTCCTCTGTTGGCAAGTATCCCTAAACAATTGAACCCAAGTATGAGGATGTCCCATGAAAACTTCTGTGATGATGATGAATGAATAACCTACCAAGAACATTTTTACAGGAACCAAATAGATGAGCACTTTCCGCTTGTTGGGTGAAGTCGGGTAAGGAGAGGAATTCTCAAAAGCGAAAGTGAGACACGCTTCCGCTGTTTTGGGGAAGAACGAAATTTTCATTTCTCGAAATCCGTCACGAGCTAAATGAACTTCGTAATTTTATTAATTGGATTCTTACCTTCACGAAACTCAGAATCAAACATGGCCTTTCTCCCAACGTAGTACTTGTAAGTGACCATTTGATGAACTGGAAACTTGTCCCGAATCGGTTGACTCTCAATGGCTCGGATGAGGGGTTTACAGAGTTGGAGCCGATTAATCCGAAAGTAGATTTTGAAGAGTTGATTAACTAACATGAGCATTCCCCACCGTCGTGTCTCTGGTTCTTGCACTCGTCTTGAAGAAAAACAAAAGCTTAGCAATTATTAAATGACCCGAGGCTTGCTGGCGGACATTATTCAAATGGGTCACTCACGAATCTCCAGCACAAACACGGAAAAGACCCATGACGATATCAGCTGCTCGTTCCATACAAGTTGGGGTGTTTTCCTCTGAACGTATTAATGGATCCTCAACTGATTCCGCCGTGAGAGCAATTCGTCTCAAGTCCTTGCAAATTGTTTCCAGAACCTTCATCCCCCAATTCTCATCGTTCTGTTTTTGGAACTCACGAGCAAATGTCTGAGCAAAGGTACACTGAGCGCTGAGCGCCTTGTCAAAATCCTTGTTTAGGGTATGCTCCAGAACCCTGGAAACAAAATTAAGTAAAAATTATTGTTTAGTTTTACACCATTCATTCCATTATTTGATTCAAGGAATAAGACATTCGCGTAGCCCGGTAACTTACTGAAGATGGAGAGACACCAGCTCAGAGAGAGGCTGTGACAGTTCATTCTCGAGACGGTTCAAATTCTCCGAAGACAAGAGTTGATTCGCACTTAGACAATGTTCATCTTCCAACGAAACGAGATCCTACACAATGTACAGAAGTAATTTAAAAAACACACATTAAGATGTAAAAAGTAAGTCATCGTGAATCATTATTTGATCTTGATTCCTGACAACAGCGTTAAAGTTGGAGTTTGGAGTTTGACTTACTGCAAAATCATCATCAATCTCATCCTTGTAGGCTTCATGAATCTATTGAAACAGAAAAACAAACTGAATTTGTGAAACGTTTTACCGAGAGCAGAGACCGGGTGATTGAAGATAAGGAATTCAAAGTATCTTACGGCAGCAATGTATGAAACTTCTCCGTCTCCTTCCAAACTTGAATCTGTGTCCATTTTAACCAGTTGACCCCGGTTGACCTTTCCAATTCCAATACAGTAAAAAAAAACTCAACGAATCAATTGAATCACAAAACAGTTGCGTTGGTTGTTGTGAAAATTTGGATCGACTAAAACTTCATCCTCTGTCACTTTTTCGATTTCCCTGCCCAAAATTCATTGCGCAGACCTGGGCGGCCTACAAATTTTCCGGGAAGTCGTCTAAACGTAAACGTTAAAACTAAACTTGAATGAACAATGGAAAACTCATGTATACTAATTTCCAATTTATTCTTAAACTAAAACATTGCTCAGCAACATTCCCAATCTTTAGCATAAGAAGGTCTGCATACTTCCGGACATGGCCGCTTCCCGGGAACTTCACGCAACCGATAGGATCCAACATAAAATTCTCCGACACGTTTCGTATTGAACGGGAGCGTGAGGCCGGCCGTGAATTCGGGATAACCACAAAAGTAACTGTCATGCGCCAAAGTTAAGTTCCGCAGGGGTTTCCCAATGAATTTGTCCAGAATAATCTGATCGCTGGTTTTGATGACTCGGGCCCTGGAGCGAATCTTTTTTGATTCCTAAAAGGACACGAATTAAGGAAAATAGAAAATTTCAAAGTTAGTTTGGTTCATTAGATTTAATATACAAGAGGAGTAGGCCAACCCGTATTATGTCGCTTTGCAGTCGTTTCGGAAGACCCAATGGTAGTTGAGAGTTTTTCACCCCAAACATTCCAGCGAGGACAAGATGCGTGTTGTGGTAAGGAGTGTCCCGCATGACATGAATCGGATATTTCATCGCCTGCCATTCCGCAACTACTTCCCATTCCCGTTTAGAAATGGAACTGTCAAGGTCGCGACTCACGAAGGAATCAACCAGGGGGTCACCCAAGGGTAGGAATCGCCAAGTTCGACCTATCATTCCGGACAAGTCACCCAGTACAGGGATCCTCTTGACGTCACACCAGAAAAGCATATCAGCATTTTTGCAGATGAGGTCACAGGAACTCGGACTATAATTTGCGGGGAGATCAGTGTAGACCCGGGCTATCCATCCAGAAGAATAATTTGCTCGGATTCCATCCATGTTCACTTGAATCCCGTCAAACAGCTCCCTCAGTGTATTTCTGAATCTTATTACCTCATCAGCATCATCACTGATCCCTCGGCCGGGGATGAAGAGGGAAAATGAAACCACTTTTTGATTGGGGCCAAACTCCGTTCCTTCGTCACTACAACTGGACATTTCTCCTACCGTCAGTGTTGACGGTGGTCTAGGAGTAAGAATTCATCCAAAAATGACAATAAAAAAATATTCTTAATCTGAAACGACGAGCTTACAAATTTGATTTATTTGCGCCTATCCTTGGAAGTCTATTTCGACACTTGCAAATCTCCCTTGGATTGGTTGAGACTTTGGATGAAGCGGATCCTGACTGGTCATCCCCCGAAGTCGAAACTCTCAAATTGGGTGAAATGCGAATCTGAAATAAGAAAAATTAGAAACAAGGAAACTGGATAGGAAAGTGATTCAATGTTTTTACCAGTTTACCATATCCGGAGAATTCCAATCTGCTTCATCAAAATTCATTCGATTGAGCCGAATGAATCCAAAAATTGAAATGAGGCAGGAGATAAGTAGGAGGGAAAGGAGAGTTCGCTTTCTCTTTGCTCTTGGTGATGGAGTCACCCAAACTGGATTGCTTTTAATCAACCCTAAATGTTCACAAAGGATTCCCATTGTATTTATTCCTTAACCTCAAGTGTTACTCATCAGCGCTAACTGGGTGCATGGTCTCCTCCTCAAGTCCATACAGGACAGGAGTAACAGACAGGAATGGTCTCTTTCCTCACCCTTTTCATTAAGTAATTAGTCTTTGTGTAATGCATTTCAGTTAATGTACAAGGTTAACGCACATGTGATTATATTGAACTAATTAACTGACATGGATTGGGAAAATGAAGGCAAATAACCTGGATAGTGTCATTTTGTAATTCTTTCCCAAGAGCACGTGGTAGGTAACTGAGAGTTTTTGATTCCCAAGCATGTGCCCCAAGCATCCCCAAGCGAGTAACATGAGTGTCGTACCAAGAATGGTTCCCTGCATGACATGAATTGGAAACTGCATCCCCTGCCATTCCGCAGCATCTCTGAAATGAAACTGGCAAGGTTGCGACTCACAAAGGAATCCACCAAGGGGTCACCCCGGGGTAATCCCGCAAAGTTGGATGACCTCTCATTCCCCATCACCAGAAGATTAATGTTCTCGGATTCCATCCATGTTCACGTGAATCCCGTCACAAACTCCCGCCTACTCAGCTCATCGTTCCGGCGACTTGCGATGAGAAGAGACAAAAATGAGACCATTTGGGACTAAAAACTCCATCCCTTCGTCGCTACAACTGGACTCACCCGTCACTGAGTACGAGGAATAATTGAATCTCTCTGAGATATTGAATTATTCAATAATTTATACCTCTAGTCATTCGGATTTGGATTTATTGATAAAATTGTCTTGATTAGGGGCTATAGCGATTCCCAATTTAGGAAAACTTTAAGCAGTTTTTGGAAAAGAAAGAGGGGAAAGACGGACTGAGTAATTTTAGTCAAAATACAAATTAGATTGATTAGTCTTCTGTTGTAGGAAACCGGATAAGACAATCGTTTAAACTTGGCTTGCGCTTCCTTCTCTGGAGTTTTGAGTTGGGTTGCCTTTGCCTAACAAAACGATTAGAGGTCAGGTATCTCCCTCTTCCTCCAGGGGAGCAGGGCCCTGCAATTAACGCGGGACAGGAGCAAGCAGCGGGCGAGTTTTTATTATAGACCTGCATGACCTGTGAAATGAATTGACGGGCGCGGAGGTTGGGACGAGCCGCACCTTTTAGGGACCACGGTGGTCTTCATATGTAGACACATGTGTGTGGTTCTCATGGAAACGGACCTCGGGCATGTGCAACCTCTACTCCCACCCAATCCCACTTTTTCTCAAGGAAATTCCACTTTTCATTTTCCCTTTCATTCTCTTCATCCATCTCCTTCTGTTTACATTCTGAGTGTCAAACTACTGTAAGTCATGCAAACATATTTACTGATTCACAAACAATTGAGATCATTAAACTCTGATCTACTCACTTTTACCCAAACTTAGCGTCTAAGCTAAGTCTTTATTTCTTTTTAGAAGGTCAACGGGGGAGACAGGATAAATGGAGTAGTAAATCAGATTGGTCGTTGGTTGGTGGATTGCGTGGGGGTCAAAGGGACGAACTGTAGCCTAATGGGAGCCAATTTAAGTGAAAGTTCCAATCGAGGAGTAGACGACACTTCAGGAAGTTACACTAGGTAAGCGCAATTCACTCATTCCGATTTGTTCCTGGAAGTAACAAGAACAACAGCTGATTGATCTAGTTTTCGTTTACGCCAATTGACTTTTCAATTATAGAAAACGACGATGGTGGCGACGACGGAACTCAGCGTTGGATCCAGGGAAACCTTTGCGAGATCTCATGACATCTTGGCCGCTAACTGACGTTATGCAATTAGGTACGGCATGTAATGCTCAGGATTATGCAGAAAGTGGATAAGTTTTTCAGAATATGCAGAAAGCGCAGAAGTTTTTTCAGAAAATGCAGAACTCATTATAATCCGGCTGCATTTTCCAGATTTATAATAAGAAAATTAGGGATTTTCTGCACTCTCCGCAAAATGGGGTGTCCCATGCTCACTCCAGTTACCAGTTGAAGGGAGATTTGTTAAAATTCCCTAATTTTCTGTTTATGGTTCTCTAATTGATTCTTGTTTGTAGCCTCCACCTACTCTACATTGACATACGAAAAGGATCTCTACACGACAGCTGAGTCTGCACGACCAACCCCACCAACCCTTCAGTCTGACCTCGCTGACCTCCTCGACTTTAAATACAATTCGGACGTGAATTTACTCCTCCCCCCGGCCAGTTTCCCAGCTCACCGTTGTATCCTCATGTCTCGTTCCAAATACTTCCGGCAGCTCCTTCAAAATTGTTCTCCTAATATCCAGGTGGATTTAAATATTGACATTCCAAGATTGAGTCGGATGTTGCGTTATTTGTACACGGGAGAGAATGAGGATCGGCATAGTTATGGTGAAGTGCGATTGGATCATGATCTCAGTTGTCTACTCAGTACTGGCAAGTATAGTGATTTAAATTTAGTATGGAGTGATGACTGTGGGGAAATTACTGTCCCAGTCCATAAAGCAGTTCTATCTGCACGCTCACCAATATTCAGGTAATTCACTTGTTCGTTAATTCTTAAAAAGTTATCATCAATTTATGAACGACTAGTCAACTAATCGTTGTATTTCGTCTAATTTATTTTCCGTTTGTATGCTTAGGAACATGTTGGCTCGTCACACAACCCCGGTTCTCCAACTGGACACGGGTGTCATCCCCAGGAGATATGCGAGAGCACTCCTGCACTACATTTACACGGATCGTCTTGATTTTTCATTGATTGGTGGGAAGACCGGATTGAATCAAGCAGAGTCACTCACACAGAATGGGAGCTTCGATGTTGGGATTGAGGAAGGATTTGAATTGTATCAAATTGGTATGTGATTAATTAATCAATTACTTCCTTGTTATCCTCATGCCCAGCCCGTGTTGACTATGTTTTTCTGTAGCCCGTTTCCTAGAATTGGACTCACTCTCACACAAGTGCGAGGACTTGTTGGTGGACTCGATCTCATTGGATAATATTATCAGCCTCATCAAATGGGCCAAGGAATCACATGGATCCAACTACGTCTACAGAAATTGTATTGTTTACCTAAGAGAGGACTTCTCCAGCTTTAGCTCAAGTCCTGGATTCTATGAACTGGATCGTCATACTTTCTGTGAGCTCATCTCATCCGACTTTGTCCAGGTACAAGGAAAGCCTAATTCCGCATCCAATAGTTGCAAGTGAAACTGAAGAATTTTCGGGACGAATTTTATTTTCATCCCCAGGCCTCTGAGTCAGATATTCTCCAGTCCGTGGTACGTTGGGGAGAGGAGCAATTTAAAAGAGCTGATGCAAGAGGTGAGTCACTGTCATTTGCCAATCAATTTCCACTAAAACTGTCTCACCATATTCTCCGCTGAGGTCTAGTTCAGGTCAGGGTAAAATCCAACACTACTTTCTTGTCTGTTTAGAACCAAATCTGCTGTCATCTTCAACACCCCGTGACCAACGCTCCCGTCACTTGGCAGAACTGCTGCATCCCCTGATGAAACTTATCAGAACTGAATACGTCATCAACAATGACTTGTTGCTGAGTTGTGTGAGGCGTGGGATGGTAAGTTGCTCCAAAGTTCTAAATTCTTATCCCCGTCCTTCCCTCTCCAGGAGACTTTGCTCCAATTTGTCTAATTATTCATCTTCTCTATTTTATTTTAGTTATCCTTGCCCCCTTCCCACATGTTGAGTGAGGAGAACCCATGGGGACGGACCATCACTAGTTCCAGACCGAGGCTGTACACTGTTTTTTATGAAGAGACAAAGGGCTTACTAGGGGCAGATGGAGGGGTGTGCTTGAATCGTCTCAAAGGCCTCGTTGGCATGCCGGATACTCTGTACATGACGGCTGGAAGTCACGGGAAATCACGGGAAGGTGTGGACGGTGCGGATTTCGGTAAGGATTGACCTAATACTCTGACTCGCCACTCTGTACGAATTAGTCTGAAAATATTTCCTATTTCCGGCCTAGCAATTGATCCAGACTTATTCTCCGCAATGTTACATCGAGAGAAGAAACTAAAATCCCAGCACAGTCGACTCCTCAACCAACACGTCCTCAGTTACATCCGCCTGCGCGTAGTCCGGGAATTCGGGATGCCTGATTCTGTAGCTCAAGTAAGCCTCTTTTCCAAATCCCTTTTAATTGGGCAAGGCAGGGGTCGAATTCCGCGGTAATGTTTGACTTTCTTCTTTCTTCCAGTACCTCGGCCGTCATCCTCCTCCACCTCCTGTGCTTTCAAACTCAAATCGCCAATCCATAGCTGCAGCATCCACCCACCAAAGAGAGAGTCCTACAAGTTTATCCGAAAGGATGCCGGACGTCGCAATTGGGGCCGAAGATCGAAGTCTCCCGTTTGAGGAAGTTGGACTTCAATTGGGAATTGTTGGTCTGGATTTAGGCGATGGAGAACGGAGTCGCACTGGCGGCAGGTACGCATGCGCCTTAAGATTTCTACCACCAGGCTCGCCTTTTTTTTTTTTTTTTTTTTTTTTTTTTTTTTTTTTTTTTTTTTTTTTTTTTTTTTTTTTTTTTTTTTTTTT
>Ga0194135_10002420_pt1 | contig 11330 bp, 7 predicted proteins | sample LitLau_LLRF_2013_FD_134024 | JGI IMG/M metagenome (GOLD analysis project Ga0194135, IMG submission 134024) | Freshwater sediment microbial communities in response to fracking from North America - Little Laurel Run_MetaG_LLRF_2013 (version 2) | ecosystem: Environmental > Aquatic > Freshwater >... | reverse complement strand
CGTTATGCAATTCCGTGCTTTTCGAAGTTCACAGTGGCCCTATGTACACCATGCCAAACAATCATTGCAATCGGGAAATTATTCCATCATTTGGGCTGATGCCATGTTTTTTGGCATAATAATGATACACGTGGGAACACTGAGCAAACTTCGAAAAGCATAAAAGGCTTAACACACCGCATGTAGCCAACGCGTTTTTAGAAAGATATAAGGACTTTACTCTTACGTGTACTTACGATTGCTGTCTCCTATAAGAGATAGGGCATTGCCCACAAAAGGCAGGCATCTTGGTCCTGGGATGCCAACAGTTTTACGTTGAGGTATTAACAGACGGGATGCAGCTGTCATCACAATGAAAATCAAAACCGGCGTTACACGACTCACAGACTGGAAGCTTGCTTCACTGGCTTCGTATGAGACCAGCAAATTTCCTACAAAGTGAACTTTGAGTTTTAGGGCAATTCAAAAAGTTCCTTAAAAATGCATAGCAAAAGCACTCACCATTTGAAAAATTGTGAAATGACAGAAATTCGTACACCCTTGATTCATTGTAAACATTTAACAATTCAAGAGCAGCTACTGAATTATTTTCCATCCCGATGTTTTAACACAGTCAATAAAAAATTAAGATGAAAATGCTGCAGATAGTGTAGGTACCTCCGCGCCGGTACTTCGCGATCGACTAAACGAAGACCGTTGAAAATTGTAGTTAAATAATAAGCCTGTAATTCCCACTGTCTTGGCTCTTGAAAATCATTCGTGATGTAATAAAAGCACATAAACAGAGAAGAGGATAGGATATAATCAGAGGGTGTTATACTCTTCAAGGTCTAGATCAAGTCAACAGGCCATGGAATGCCTACATCGGCTATCTAAGTATAGATGGCTAGTTTATGAATCCGAATTACACAATCTCACAAATATGGCAAGACTGCTATTAGGTTGGTACAACTTACAGAAAGATTATTATTATTAGTTTAATGTAAATAAATACATGTTTCACACTCCACCTGGGTCACTCAAAGACGTTTGTCGTTTTTAAATAGGGGCATACCATATTAAGACTGAAAATATATTGACTTAGCCAATGGATAGTCTTTCTGGTTTTATAATATATACCTCCCTCAGTCCCTCACGCCACATGCACCACAGGATTCTTTTTTTTTTCAAAGTAAGTAAGTGCTATTATTAACTGCTTTTGTAGTTTCTTGCTTCCAGCTAGTAAGGCTGAAAAAAACCTTCTTGCTCACTCGTAACACAGATGATTTTGCTGTTTGTATTGTTGATCGCTTGAAAGCCTGGGGCTTATTGACAATTGCATCAGGACATCAACTCTTAGTTACTATAATTATCTTGGGTAAAAGTACAGTTAAGTGAGTCGTGACTTTTTGAGTTTTTTATTTTGAAACGTGTTCCTGGAGTGTTCCTGAGCAATTTGAGACTAGGTTTAATTGTCTAAAAGAACTAAAGAAGTTGTGTTCAATGTCGTTGTTAAGTCTTAAGTCCCAAATCACTTATTGTTCTACCTTATGGTCGATGGCTGAAAAACAGTACAGAAAGTACAAATTCTGCTCAATCGTGGTATGAGAACTATACCAAGAGCGCAATATGGCACTCCAATTGTTGAAATGCTGGCGCCCCTGAATTTACTGTGGGTTGTAGAGTAGATGACCCTTGACTTGATGACGCTTATTTTCAAAATGGACAAGAACCTAGTGCCATTGCCATAGTATCTCTAACCAGGTAGGAGAGAAGATATTCACAGCCACAACAGAAGAAACTGTTCTCAAATGAAATGTAGCATTAACACCGGAGGGAAGTGGGTTTTGTCCACCAGAGTTCCCCAGTAATACTGTATTACAGTCTTCCAGCGAATATCCGCAATACGAAAAACATCGAAGAATTCATAAAATTATTGAAGAAAAAGATTGTTTATCAGAGAGCGATCAAGAATCGAAAAGTTGTTGAAATTGAAACGTTGGTGACGCCGATAAGCACCTGGGCGCTCTAATTCGTCAAAAACAACAGCAGTATGACGAAGGCTCAGTTTACAGGCCCTCGTTTCGTTTCCCCCGAGCTCCGTCGGTAAAATGGTTTAAACCACATCTTTTTTGGGTTGGTGTTGGTTGGTGTGCACCTATTGCTTGGAATCTTGGATGAAGAAGCTTAGCTCAATATACTTCTTCATCCAACTATCCAAGACCTACATCATTGCCTATATTGACCGGTGATTCAAGTGATTCAACGTTGAAAATAAAAAAGTCTCCACCTACTTACATGTCATAGAAGCCAAAGATTCTCTTCAGGTAAGAAGTTAAAATTCACTATAAAGTGTTAAAAAGAAATAAAACACCATAATACATGAAAAAATAGATTCTAGATATTATCTAGATATTTAAAATGTAGATATATGGTTAAAAATTATTTGTTGGTAAACTGGAAAACAAGATTCAAAATTTCAAAAATCAAATAAACAAAACAATTTTTGGCCACAACCGACAAGCAACTTGGCGACACTTTTCGCACTTTTCATTGGTTATTTTTGCCGCTCTTTTTTAAATTGTATATTGAAAATAATATCTAATAAAGCTTAAAATACTTTAATTTTTGTCTCTTATTTTTTTTTGTTCTGTCTAGTCTTTTAATTTTAATCCTTTTCTTGTGTTTGTATTGTACTATATGTTTATAAGAGCCTAGCTGAATATGTAAGGCTAGCGGAATATGTAAGTATAAGTAAGTAAAGGCAATAAAGTTTATAAAAAAAAATCGTATAAAAAACTTAGTACCTATATCTTGTATTATGAGGATACTACTGGCTTTAAATTAATAATAATAATACGCATGCTTAACAACTACTTATATTTTTTGGCCCATGCGCGTGCTCAAGCTGTGTTAGTCCTCCATCACACCTGTTGAATATTGAGGAGTAGTAAGTATACTAGTACATAGGTACTGTAATAAACGGCAATAGGTATGAAATTTTCAATATTTTTTAGACTTGTAGGTACCAATAATAATTCTCTAGTTTGGTAAGGTAACTACTAACTAGGTATTATAGTAAAATAGAGTACCTATACCCACCTACCTACTTAGCTATACTTAGCTATAATATTATTAAAAACAGAAATCTGGATTTTTTATCTTAAAAGAACTTTTATTATGTTTAAAATCCATGTTAACTAAAATAAAACATTTTTTACACAAAGGGAAAAACATCCACAAGAAAATGAGTTCAACTCCTACACAGGACTTGGACGCCTTCAAACAGTCAAGAGAAAGTAGGGAAGTCAATTTTCTTTTCACAAACTCTACTTTCAAGAAATGGTTGAAAATAAATAATTAAAATTTAGTACAAGGGGTAGGTATTAAATATAGGTACCTAGTATGATACCTACAGTAATTTGACCTAATCAATATTTACTTATAACTGCCGCTTCATACCAATATTCACATTACATTCACACCTATATTCACCCCGACATTAATCAAAACTAACAATATAATAATAATTTATAGTACCTAGGATGTGTTCATTCGTTCATTGAACTAAGTTTTGAAATTAATTATCATTGAGATGTAAACAATCAATACCAATAGACTTAGGAAATAAAATACTTGGCAGTAGGCGCAACACATGCATTACTATAGGTATATCTACCATAGAAGGTAAATCATGGATGGAAGAAATACTTTGATTCAAAAAATAGCACCGTTAAAACTCCATATTATATATACTTCGCAAACTTAAACAGTCAAATTTTTTAGATGAACCAGTTTTCCTTTAATTTCTTTAAATGTCGGCCTTCGTTCAGGTTGCAAATCCCAAGCCTGCAACAACAATATGCCATAAAAATGATGATTAACTTAAACAAAAAACTCGAATTTCTGATTTGCTGGTCGATACAATGATCAGCTTTAACCAAGGTTTACCTATTTTAATCGGTGCTTTTCTAAGGCTAAAACCTAGATTAAAGTGTGTTTAACCGTTCGCTCTGATACGTTTAGGAAAATTTGGAGCAAACCAGTAGGATCCAGAGAAATAATATAGATTAGGCAAACCCTTTCATTAATATTATTTTCTATACGCATTCCAGACTGATACTACAGGGTAGTGTGTTGATATGAGGACGGAGCTTGCAGAATATATATAACCCCTAGCAAGGCGGGGAACACATCTAGGTAAGGACATAAGGTTCACTCCTTTGAAATGGGTTACTTATAAAAGAATGGGCTAACGCTGGTTACAGACACAGCGAATTTTGTCGTATGACAGAGACCCGTACGAAGTTTTCCCGAGCGATCGGTGTCCCAAAAGCATAATTTTTTTTACTGCAGCCACGGGACTCAACAACTGGCAACTGACAATAAAATGATGTTTGTGGGAGCACCGGTGCCCGGGAAAACGTGTACGGGTCTCTGTTGTACGAAAAAATCGGTTGTGTCTATAACTAGCGTAACTCTAACCTTTGAGTCACTAAAACGTTCGAACAGGACTTTGACTTCAGTCGGTGACTTTTAATGTACTTATACATGTACGAGTGATTCTGTACTTGCCTGTCGCATAATTTCATAAATTTCAGGGGGACATCCTTCTGGGGCCTCCATCTTATATCCTTTCTCTACATGTTTAACAACGTCAGCCAATGGAATACGAGGGTATGGAACCCGTCCAAACGAGTAAATTTCCCATAAAAGAATACCAAAGCTCCACATATCCGATTTGTTTGAAAACAACTGCAGAAAAAAATAATAATATGAAACTTTTTACAGTTACATAATAGAGGATAGGTAGTAGGTATCTAGTCTAAAGTGCTGAAGATACACTATTGTGGGAGTAAGAAGATATCTCCGTTCAAAGAAACGCAAGAATATAGTGACAAACACTAACCCCTTGTTTGAGTGCTTCTGGGGCAGTCCACTTAATGGGCAACTTGCCAGCGTCGAGGGTCAGGTTCTCTTCCCGCGCCAATCCGAAATCCGACACTTTCGCAGACCCAGACTCAGAAATAAGGACATTACGAGCTGCCAAGTCTCTATGGACTACCTTCCGCGATTCCAAGTATTCCATTCCCGAACATGCGTCACTAGAAAAAAAATCATAAGTACAACATAATTACGAAATAGCGGTTGTCACAGTGGAGGGAATTTGCACACTGTTGTATGCCAAAGAAAATCTCGACCCGGGAAAGAGTTGGAGTACAGCCCATGTGGCTACTGTGCTAAATTCGAAAGCACGGACATGCACGTGAATTCCCGTGAATTGGATGAGTTCATTGATACCGCTCCAGGGGAGACATTTTTTTATTAACTATAATGTATAATCTATAGGTAGTAGAACGCTAAAATGGCCAGGCATTAGAATTGCCAAGGTGGTTGGTTAGTATCGATCGGCTGGCCACTTTAGCGTTCCCCTACCTATAATTGAATATTTTCACTAGATTGTAAGTGACTAAAACCCTACCAAGCAAAATTGATCTGGTCGACTTTGGTAACATGCAGACGTCCGCGCGAGCGAAGGTAGTCGACCAAGCTGCCTTTGCTCATGTACTCAGTGACAAGGTAAATGTGACCGTTAGTGAACACCAATCCCAGCATTTCCACCAAATTTTCATGTCTCAAAGACCTATAAGAGGAAAAACATTTCATATTAGGGCAATCGAATAATTATTTCCTCTCCAGGTAACTCGGGAACTATTACACTTACGTCATAAGAAGCGCCTCGCCTAAAAGCTTTTGAGCCTCCTCACTCCCATCTTTTAAGGTTTTTACAGCAACCTGTAATAAAAATTAAATGGTAACTACGTATTTGAGTTGAAGGAGAGCCAAGGGCACAAAAATGTTGGGAATTTCCTTCAGGCGTGGGTGGATAGTGGTAGGCTGGCAGAATTAACCAGGATCAAAAGTATTATGTATATTGTTTACCTTATTATTTTGGTAGATGGCCAGCATAACGTCGCCGAACTCGCCTTTGCCTATAGATTCCCTGAGTTCAAGGTCCGCAGCTTGTATAACCCATCCCGCGTCCGCAAAGTCTTTAGTTGCCAATGTGAGCGACTGGTCGCCAACGTGATTTCCGTTTTTCGGTTGGGCTCGCGTTAGCTGCGTACAGAGACCATCAGCGTCTTGTTGATAGTGCTGGAAATATCATTATTAGGGATAAAAAGCACGCACACTCAAATTAAGCCAAGATTGCCTGGCTGATAGCTAGCCACACCAGTTATCTTAATGTTTTGTCTACTAAAGTGCATTGACGCAGGTTATGATTTTTTAAGCCATAACAACAGGAATTCATGTTCCAATGTTAGTAATGAAATCAAACCAGCCATCTCTTCGGAAAAGGAAAATGGAAATGACCATCAATAATAGAACGAAAGAAAATTACAAAGTGCTGGGGACAGGACAAATTTTTCTTAAAAGCCGGGTTTTTTTTTAGAATCGGGGTAAAATTACACAGCATAGCATTATCCAGGACCACGGAATTTTATTTAGAACCAGGGTTTATTATAAATGGGTTTATATATATATTAAAAATTGGGAGTCTGACAAATGGGTCGGCTCGGAACTTCCCATAGTAAATAGGTAGGAAGTACAGACTACTTCAAGAATGGCGAAATCTGCCACAATAAGTAACTCTCCGGAGAATTTTTTATTTTTGATAAAGGTAGGAGCTTACCTCGACTAGGTCGGAAAGAGAGTGAAAGAACTCCTCGTCGTCTATCGTGAGAAGGCTTTGTTTATACTTGACGCGGTAGTGTTCCACTTTGTTTTGGAAGCAAACACAGAGTGTGTAATCGCCGGGAAAGTTTGTACTTTCGCGCACAAGGAACAAACCGTCTTCGCGGGGTTGGAGTAGCTGCTCTGCTCGGTCGCGGGAGATTTTTCCATGGAACCATGAGGAAGAGTTGAGTTTGACCCCGTCCAAATACAGATCCGCCATAATAGCAGGCAGTTTTGTCGAAAACCATGCCCCGGCCCCGCTCAGTTCTCCACCACCTACTACCGAATGGTACCTATGGAAATTAATTAAATTAGCTATTTTCAAGTACATAATTTTACGGCTAACCACACTTTCAAGAAACAGCAAAGTTATTACACTATAGTCAGAGGCGATTATTGATTTATTGAGATATGAGGCTTAGAAATGTACAAGAAATATTGTTGTGTTGAGTTAGGTATTTACACTTGTAAATATTGTCAATGTCTTATAGGTATAAAAATTACCTGGATGAATATGCGTTGGCGTGTAAATTTTTATTCAAAACACCACGAACCTCCATGGTTCACACAATGCCTTTGGGCAAACACCTTTTCCTCCACTTCCCCTGAAATGGAAGAAATGGCTCACTCTATAAATTGCATGTACCACCCGTCACACCCTCACTGCAACCACTATAACACAATGGAATGGAAGTCACAACCAAACAGAAGTAACAAGGTCCTACGCAAGCGCCTGGTTCTCGGTCGCATCATCATAAATTATGTTATCTGGTGCCAACTATCAAGCTTCCTGCTATTTAATATTGATCGCAGAACCTGTGAATGTGACCTGCATAGGGCATAGCCCACAATTGTCAATGTCTACCTATTGTGAACAGGGTGCGTTGAAAAATGAGTAGGTACGAGGTAAGCTAAACTTAAAATTGTAGAATCACATTTTGGGCCCAACAGATCCAACTAAGAAAAAATAATTAATTAATTAATTTGCATTAAGATGCTGACAAGGTTAAAATCGATTCATAAAGTTTTATGGAAGAAGACAAAAAACATCGAAAGTGGCATAAGACATAAGAAGTTAACATTAGCTCTCCAGTAAGAGGAGAGACGGGTCTACTGCACTAAACAACCATCTAAGGGCACGCGCCCAGCTCCCACTCGTATTATTGCTCTTTACTCACAGACTCCAAAGCCCGGGCCTTTTTAACGAACCGCTCCTCTACTCTGAACATTAGACTTGATCTGCTTCTTTCACATTCAGCATCTGCTCCACTTCGCTAACACTGCGTCGTCGCATATACAGTACAAGGACAGTACTTAGTCACGTTGCTACACTTCACATTCTACGTTATACTTACTATTCTACACTCTACACCCTGAGGGCATTCCCTCATTTCACCTCCTTCTCTAGCCCTCCAGCTTACCTACAACATGTAGGTGTACACTTTTCTCCATTGCAATTTTTCCTTGTATGTTGAAAAACCCGAATCTTACAGCAACAAAATTTCAAGTTCTACTCTGATATTTTATTTAATTAAATTACTTAAATGACAAATATTTTCATCACAAAAATGATTTATAAATAAATATCATTTCGTGTACTACCCATCCAAACTTCCATACTAGGTACACTTATCAAAAAATAAATGGGTGAGTAGAAAGTCATATAAAGGATTTTTACTCCACTACATAAAAGCGTATTCTTTTTATGCATCCAACTAACTAACTAAAATGCAACCTTCTCATAACTTGTGCTTACAAGGATATTTAACGGTTAATTTTTGGTACAATCGATTTTGGAATTTTTTAGTTTTGAGTTTTATTTGCCTTTGCCTCTTAAACACGTTGCAAGTAGAAAATTCTGAATGGTGTAGGTGTTAAGTCAACAATCCATTACAGATACCGAATTCCTTATGCGTGGTAGGTGGACTGGTAGTCAATTACATAATATTCATTTACCTATACCAGCTAAGACCGTTGTATATTTGAACAGTTAATAAAATGATAAAACTTACCATTTATGACACAATTAGGTGTAAATCCGAAATAATGCGGGAATGGGTGCAGCCTACATCATAGACATATAGCCTACATACCCAAAAGGGTCGGGACAATTTCCTTATTTAAGATAGTTTTGTCAGAAAAGGACTAATCTAATACGGGAGAAAACGACTTCCTTTTTGCCACTATGAATAACACTTGTATTTTTATACAGATCAAAAATAAAAATAACAATAAATAAATTTCAAGTAAACATTTCACATCGACATTTTTTGGTAACCATTTTTGTCGCCAGATTGCAGCCGCAACACGGTGGCGACATATAGATATCCCGCCAAAAAGCAAGGAATTCGAAAACTTACAGAACAATATTTTTTTGTTATAATGATATAAGTACTCTTTTAAGGTTTTTCATTGTCGAAATAGAAATAGCGGACATCTCATAGATTGATAGCAATGAGGATGAGAGTTTTTTTTCTATTTCTACGATATTTTTCATTTTGACAATGGAAATCGAAAAAGAGTAACCCCCCTCCCATTGTAAAAGTCTCCAAAAATTAAAATTCTTATATTATCTATAAGCCTGTGAAATTAATGTAGCCACCTATTACCTACCTAATCCAAGAATAATGAAAATGAACATGATATGATATTTTGTATTCCAATGAAAAAACCAGGTACTTGGTACCTATGTCAATGTCAACACATACAAACCACGCCAGAGAGGTTTGGCAGTGCGCCTAAAAGTAATAAATAAAATAACACTTTATACAGTAACAAACAGTTGGTGGGGAATAGGTACCTCAAAAGCGTGTGTTGTCTGGCATTTTTACGAAATATGCAACCTTATTTTGAGGAACTCGATATTTGTGAATCCACCGACTCCCTTTCCGAAGACTTCCGTCGATTCCATCCTACAACACAACAGGGAAAACCTATTGTAGGTTTGTCAAGGCACATGTTAGGGGTTCTTTCCCGGATCTTAACCGAGTTGATTCACTGAAAGCACGCTAATTCAATCGGTCTAGAAATCTCCGAGAAAAAACAGGACAGGCCCATAATAAAAGCAGGGGTTTTCATAACATTTACGTAAGTGAAGCGTTGTACCTACGACCGAAATAAACCAGACATAGAATGGATGTAGAGAATACATGAAACTTACCTTCCAAACTCCGGCTGGTAAGTAGACTTCCCTTTCGGTAGTGGCTTCATGGATAACAGGCGCCACAATAAGCTCATCGCCAACAGAAAACTCGTCGACAACCGTGTGGCACGTCGAATCACCCGTATCTAACATCCACAGTGGTCGTATAATGGGTAGTCCAGAATCCAAAGCCTCCTTGGCATACTTTTTAAGTAATCCATTCACCTTGAAATTCAAACGATTATCTTTAATGAATGATATTAAAATAGATGTTGGGCAAGATATATTGTGCAAATAAAGTCTAAACTTACAGTCTTCACGCGGAGATTGGTGAGAATTTTAGCCATTTCCAACACAGATTCATATTTGTATTTGTTGGGTAAGTAGGTAAATCGAATAACTGGAAGAAAAGTTGCTAACTGAAGCCACCGAATGTAAAGCTCTTTATCCGGTAAAAACTTGAGTTCGTATGCTTCATCCCCAACCATAGCGTCCCCTACGGAAACAAAAGTATAATTAAGCTATGAGATCCTAGAGTAACTTCCCTAGTATTGGCCAGGCTACTGTGATGGGGCCAAATCGCCAGTAAAGGCCTTCTATAAATCTGATGTATGTCTAGCTTACGGAGAGCAGTTGGTCTTTACTGGCGTCAGGTACCATCACAATATCCAAGCCAATACTGGGGAATTTACTCTACTAAAAAAAGAAGAACTACAGCATCGATTTTACATAGGTACCTGGAAAATGTTTTTTCGCCTCTTCAAGGACATCACCCATATTTGCACTAGACATATTTTTCAACAAGTCATGGGCGTCTTCTGCATTTAGTTCTTTTGTTAGGAGATCATCCAAGACTTCAAGCTGTTCTTTTGTGACGTTTGGGTTCGATTGTTGTGGCGGAGGGGCAGGGGTTGAAGTGGATGATGGGCCAGGAGGAACAGCCGACGCTGAAGTTTCGCTAGCAACCTTGTCTTTTTCGATCTCTACGTTGGATGAGCTGGAATTAGCGGTTTTAGTGTCCGTTTGATTTACACTTGAAGTAATTTTATTGATGGATTTTTTAAACAAGGCATTTTCCACTGACTTCAGGTACATGTGTGTATAATTGGTAAATTCTGATTCTGAGAAAAAGTCGCCACCAACAGGCCCAGGCATTATGAAAGGATAGCCAATTATCCCGTAGGTTAATACCTAAAACCATATTTAAAAAAGTTATGGACTTTATTACGTTTACAGGCAATATTTATACCAGGCCCTCTCAAGAGAAATTTTCAAAAGATTAAATGTGGGGAAAATATTGTAATTTACCTAAGTCTCTTTTTCCTTGTTGGAAGATTTTACATTTTTTAAAATATTTTCAAAAAATTAATGAGTTGGGGAAAAGGTACCTAAGCTAAGATATAGGATATAGGTATTGGCGGTTCGGGTCTCAGCCCCGAGAAACTACCAGGAAAGTAAAAAAAAACTAGTT
>Ga0194135_10002419_pt1 | contig 11331 bp, 3 predicted proteins | sample LitLau_LLRF_2013_FD_134024 | JGI IMG/M metagenome (GOLD analysis project Ga0194135, IMG submission 134024) | Freshwater sediment microbial communities in response to fracking from North America - Little Laurel Run_MetaG_LLRF_2013 (version 2) | ecosystem: Environmental > Aquatic > Freshwater >... | reverse complement strand
AATTCGAAAGACCTTCATGTGACTTCGATACAGAATCGAACGAGGAGTGTTTTCTTAGATATTAGAGATTTAAAAGGCTCTGGTGGATCGAAACTCCACTATACTTCTAAGGTATCAATGGAAAGACAACCTGTTATTATTTTATTGGAAGAAATTGGCCCTGAAAGTTCCTTGCAGTTCGGAGAGAATGAGACATTGACCATAGTTCACCTTTTGACGGATGCTGTTAAAGGTGGAGGAAGTGTTAGTAATCGTTACCAGAGCTTGAGAAGAACGGGTAGTAGTTATCACACTAACTTGTTCCAAATTGTGAGTGGCAATTGGATTGTGACCGGAGGCAGTTATAGTGACGATGAGTTTATGATCTGGTCTCCTTTCATCGGAAGCATTGATGGAAGAGGTGGAACAAACACACTCCGTGTTGTAAGTGGAAATAAGGAGACTCATCGAGAGACTTCAGTAGAAAGAATTGAGCTTATCAATATTTCCAATGCGTTCGGGAGAAAGGGACAACCTGACACATTTATATTGAGATCTTTGTGCAAAGAACAAATCGTTATTGCCGGGGGTGGAGGAAACTTGAAGATTTCCGATGAAATTCACATCTCTCCACATGATCTATGTGGAAAACACGTGGAAGTGCAGGTGATCGCGGAAGGAAGCACTAGGACTGTACTGAAACTGAATTCTATTGAAATAGATCCCTCGTCTGTATCTATTTTAGTGAAGACTCTCAATCACACCCTTCGATACGAAGCTCAAGTGGAATTAAATCCTTCAGAGTCCATTTTGGACTTCAAGTTTTTAATTCCCTTGCATTCCATGACTTTATGTAGGGAAAAAGTTCAGGATTCTAACAATTCTTATGAGCTTACCATGAGGTTTACTGAGAATCAAGATGTCACTCTAAACTTCACCTCAACAGGACACATTTTTCGAACCGTTTCAAGTTTCCCAACCGTACTTTTCTTGGAAGAAGACAATCCCCAAAATGTTATTGCTCAGATGACTCTTGATCCTCAGACATGGAGCCCTGTCTTCATCCACTTTTTGGCAGCTCCTCAAAATAACCAAATCAATACAAATGAATCTTTGACAGTGACGAGAGAAGGTGCTTGTTGTGCATCGAACTTATTTCATCTCCAATCAGGCAGGTGGAATGTCTCTGGAGGAAAAATGAGTAATGATACTTTTATTCTTCACTCTGACAATTTCACTGGAACTTTGGACGGTGCAGGACAGTCCAATAATCTCGTATTAGGTCAAAACTACTCTGTGCCAACTTTACAAGTCGATTTTTACAGCGGATCTCTTAAAGGGGCTTCCTCAAGTATTGCTATACGGAACGTACATAGCTTTATAGGAAGATTGGGGCAAAGTGAGAATGTTACTTGTGCCTGTGACACAAAATTCATTTCCACCGGTGGAGGTCACGCAGATTCACACGACTTAATTTTTATTCCCCCTCTCGAATGTCCCAACAAACTTGCCATCAGTATGAACATCTCCATTCACACAACCGTTATAAACGAAGCTACCCGAGGAGATTTCAAATATTCCATTCATTCAGAAGATTTCAATGTCCATTTCAATGCAACAGAAGAATCCCGACATTTCCTGCAGCTCCATGTAGATTTCAAATCAATCTTGGGATTTGGTGTGGTCAACAAATCTGCAGATGACAACGACCACTTCCTCAAGATTGTTCAACGCAATAAGACTTTTAGTTATCGACTTACAACGAATTTCTCTCAACCAAAAGTTCAGCTAGTACAAGGCAGTAGTTCAATCAGTGACATTCGTATTTCACCGTCTGGGGAGATATCTGCAGCAACAGAAGTCTATGCACTCGACACGTCCAATTCCATTCGAGGATTTCTCGGAGTGAAGAACTTCCTTTTTCTCTATCTCCCAACAAATTCGTCTTTGAGTTATATTATTCAAGGTGGAGATCAAGCTGATGCCGTTTGGATTTATTCTACTTTCTCCATTCGACTACTTGACTTAGGAAAGACTTGGGAGAATAGTTTACATCTCTCAGACTTCTTTTATCCCAATACAAGTCTTACCTTCGATCTTGGGGCGATATTTCCAGGCTCTGCTTTCTTAACTCTTAATGAGTCTCACTCGGTAATTAATTCACTGAAAAGTGTTCAGATGTTTCATGGGCGACCCACAGAAGAAGACATAGTGTATGTGGCATGTGGTACTACAGTCGTGGAATTTGTGGAAGAGATTTGGATCACAGACAATCTCTGTTCGGGCTACGATCTCACAATTGGACTTCGTTCAGACGAGCTATCTTCGAGGCCAAGGGTTATATTTAGTGGACTTCGATTCCCAGGTCTCTCTTTCTCCAACGGGTCTTTCCAGTACAAATTCAATGGAATCTTTTCGTTCGATCCGGAATTTTCGGACTCTCTAATGCTGGGACACACAAGACATACTTACTTACTAAATTTCGCTGTACCCCAACTAACTTCCATTTCTTTTGTAAACGGCAGTGTTCATTATTCCATCGCAGGGGAGAATTATTCTCATGCTATGCTGAAACCATTGAAAGATTCCGAAGAATTTTACTCCCAGCCTGACTTCTTGACAGAGGATGGATTTCGAATACAAGTCTCTCGTTTTGGAAAGATTGTGGTGACTCTTTCTAGTCCCTGGGAAGACTCTGCGGTCGGAAACCTCACGGTAATTCAAGAGAAAGTGATTCCAGCCCTAGCAGATACTGCGAGGACTCTAGGAATCACGATGCTCCTTAACACTCCTACAGACTTTATCTTCATAGGTTATAATATTTCTGGGGATGATGAAGACACGAATGTTTTGACAAATTCAGAGGAGTTCTGTAGTCACCTAGTTGGCGGAGGAACTTCTCAGACAGTCTACGAAATTGTTTCACTTGATACTGATGTTTTTATTTACTCTGGGCTTTCACCAGAAGTTGAATGTCAGCAGGAGACAAAGAGGCAGCTTATCGATTTGACTGACATTGTTGGATCATTTCGACTGTTGTCTGGCACTAAATATGTGCCAAGTGTAGAACAGCATGGATCTAATTTGGTGATATTTATGAAGACAATAACTTCCGCGTTTCCAGGCAAGATCGTTATAGTAGGTGGAGCGGAACAGTTTAACTGTTTGGACATTTTATTGAATGCTGCTATGATGGAAATATTAAAAGTTAACGATACAATGACCAGTGATTCAAGTAGTAGTAGCCGAAGAAAGCGGAGTAGCAATAATTATGCCAGTGCAAGTCAAAGCGAGTGGCAAATAGTCCCAAAGAAAGTTACTATTCCTCCAGGATCCGTGTTTAATCTGGCAGCAGAAGACTTGGAAGAAGGACAGATTATCCAGACTGAATCAGATGGCATCATTTTTACTCCAGTAAGGCATGGAGATGACCTTTTGCTGACAAATTTAGGAAGTCTCCAAAATATTGACGCTGAGACCAGAAACAGTACTGACTCGTCGTCAGAGGACAAACTTGGCCCTGCGTCGTATCCTACTACAATTGTACTAACTGATTTTTACGCTTCTTCCACATCAGTTGCAGACTTTGCTTCTGCTAACAAGTCATCTTTTAAGTTTCCCAATTTTCAAATACAAATAAATGAAACGTTAACTTTCACGCTCAATGAATCAACGATTTCATCCACAACTTCCTCAGATAGTATTATAGAAAATATTATAGAATGGGATGACTATCTTGAGGATTCGGAAGTAGAAATATTGAAAGACGTTCCTGAGATAGCCACCAGACAATATACAGTTCCTTTTTATAGGAGAGGAATCTTCCGGTTCATTTACAAAAACTATATGACCATCGGAACAGCAGTCTTAAGTTTACTTGTTATTCTCCTTATGTGGGGATTCTGCAAAATATTCGCCCGACTAAGTTGGAAAATACTTTTCTGGAAAGCTAAGTTTTACCCAGCCAAGTCTTCGTACAAAGAACACATATCTTCTAGCAATGAAAGAAATACTCCTTTAATTGACTTCAATGAGATACTTGAAGCGAAAGAGGCCCAAGAAGAATCAGTTATTCAAGAACCAATCCTTGTTATAGCGAGATTATTGCAGGGAACAGATATAGAGAAAGTTCAAGTAGTTGAAACTATGAAATCTTAGCGATTATTACACACTGTATAGTTGAATTATAATTTTATGACCGAGTGTGATTTTCATCCGTATATTTTAAAATAATTTAGATAGAACGAAGTGCCAAAATTAATCTATATAAACTTTATACTTCGCGTGATACTGTAAGCGAACAGTCATCGTGTTTACGCAATAAACATATTTTCATGAAACCAGCTCTCCGTTATGCCGTTATTTAACTTTCCTTAAACGTCCTATGGTCAACAGAACCTCATGTGATAAGCATGATTATTTACATGATTTATTCCATGCAGAAGATAACCAAACAACAATTAGTTTTTTATAATTTAATGTATCACATCAATAGACACTTGATAACTTTTGAAAATAACTTTGATTGCATGCAATTCTCGACTTCTCGCATATCTCGGGCAGGCCCTCCCGACTCACGCTCGATACAAGTATACTATAACCTTTTACTGTGGCTACATTCATCTACCTAATCACGTTAAACTGTAATCACCTTTACAAATACAGTAAACAAAAAACTTTCCACTCGCCATATTACCTCTTGTTATTGTGTAAAGTTCGATAAGATACGACCAAACCTAAATGACTCACCTTCACCTTTAGATAAGAAATTAGAGTTGCCTCAAACTTCAACTCAATCATTGGGCGTCCTTTTGAAAATGATGTCTCAACATTTTTCAGGTATTTCAATTTCATACCTCTATTTTAAGTTTCATGTTCACACCTGTCATCAAGCTTGTAAATAAATTCTTTTTGGGTGACGTCAAAGCATCTTTAAATTCATTATATCTCATGTTTCTCAATTCACCCTACTTGTATTGTTGAACGTTATGATATGAATATTATGAGATGTATGTGACCTTTTCGAACGCCTTAACAGGAGAGCTATACTTCAACTTCACAATTTTGTTAGGTAGATCAAAAAGCTTATCACATGTGTATTGCAGATCACTATGAACAAGAATGAAAGTTGCCCGATATCAATCCTTTTTGTGAGGCTTACAATGTTACAATTTACAATTACTAATTTCAGCCTGTGCTGATCTATTAATTGTGTTTGAGGACATCAACATTGGAACACTTACAACTTATCATCGAGACCGAGACTGTTATCTTACATTTGTACCATATACCCGTTTGTAGTTTGTACAGAAAGTACATATACTGATTTTACTTTTTCTTTTTACTTTCCCTTTCCTTTCATTTTTTCATCCACTCTACATTCTAAGATAACACAACTTTCCTAGACATAACATAACTTGCCTTCCTATATATTATCCCTTTCCCTTAATAGAACTCAATTCGTTCGTTTAAAAGCCTACCCTAAAATCCTAATCGTTCCCCAAAATGTCTTATTCTCATGCAACCAAGGAATAGGTCTCTCCCACTTTCACTTAAAAACTATCTTCATCCACCTCTCACGCAATTCTCTCAATACTCCCAATATCTCTCTCAATCATCCATAATATACATACATACATACAACATAATAGTCAGTCTGGTCGTATGTCTGGAAATACATTTCTGAAAGTAAATACCTATATAGTACCACTGCTACCACTACTTTCCCTACTTTCCCTTCAATCTATATGGCATTCAATGAAGGAAGAAAGCATGACAGGGGCGTAGATTGAAGTACGCAGAACGGCTCTCAACAAAAATTCCGAAACCCCGATCACTCCGAGAGTATTGTAATAGTAGTAAAAGTAGTGCACACACTTTTTTGCTCTATCCAAAACACACTTTACATAACAAACACCTCACTCTCTCCTTCATCTGCTACTACTCTCTTCCCTATGCATGTAAAGGTTTATGCAATAATAACATCTTTCTGCAGCAAAAGACTATCTCAATCTACTCGTTGTACAAACAGTACAAACAACACACTTAAAGAGAGAGATCTTCTTCCCTGTAATATAGTGTGAGTGTGTGTGCATCCAAATATATAAACTTGCTTTTTGAGGAGGACCAGACACAACAACATTATTTGAGCAGGAGGAAATCGAAGGACAACCGTAGCAGAGTACGAAGGTCACGCAGGAATAACATTATATTACTAATTCGTCTTGATCTCCTAGTCCCAAACAAAAACATTCGAGGACACTCCGACAACTATTTCGGTTGAAGGGAGTACTATACACCTAGTGCAATATACACCTAAATATCCCTTCAAGACACTCCACCAAGAACTTTAACTAAACTGCAAAAAGTGAATACAAAGATATATACCAAAGGATATAGTTTAGTTTAAAGTGATCTTCGGAAATTAAAGCATAAGTGAGATTTTATTAGGATATTAAGAATAAAACAGCTTTTGAAGATAACAATGGAGTCATTACGAGAACAAGTTATGATTAATCAATTTGTGCTTGTCGCTGGGTGTGCCACTGATCAGGCTAGGTCACTGCTTCAAGCTGCCCATTGGCACTTTGAGGTACAAAATTTAATATTATGTATTATTATTACCTATTGTTATCCGCATTGTTTTAATATGTAAATTAACAATGAAATATTTTTAACCTTGAAACTCCAGACAGCGTTGAGTTTATTTTTCCAAGAGGCTTCTGTAAATGGGCCTCATTCACAGGCAGCTAATAATTTTCCTAGCGGACAGCATTTTCTCCAGGGACACTTTGGACAGGTTTGAGCTACTACTAATTTTAGACAATTTTACAAACATATTGAATAGTGCAGTATATTTTTTTAATTCACTCTTGCAGATGACTCCAGCAAATACACCTGCAACTCCTCCGAATTTTCCAGATGCTCTATTGGCATTTTCTAAATTGTCTACTGGTGATAAGTCTGGGAATTTGTCGACATCACCAAGTAAGATTATTTTAATAAATATATATATTATTATTATCTGCTATGAATGTTACTACTGTGGATGCCTTATTGTTGTTTTATAGCGTTTACCACTGGCTCATCAAATTCACAACACTCGCAAGGAGCACTAGCAAGTACGAATAATGTCACTGGAGGATCTAGCCCGACAAACTTATCTCATTCTACGAGTAATTGTTATCCTTACCACCAACAAAAGGTAACAACTTCGCCATGTATGGGAGATGTTGGTAGATAAGCATCACGAGTTTGGACGAAAAGGTCACACGAAGAACCTATATACATTGTAGTACATTTAGTTTTAGTAACTTATTATGCTTCGTTCTTCTTCGATTATATTATGAAACGTATGATTTAGACAGGTGGCTAAAGTAGTTTTATGACAGAGTATAAAAATATAACATATTTATGAATCTTTTTAAAGCAACTCTCTAGATGAAAGAATATCGCACTTACTTTAGGTTGGAAATGTTAAAGTAGCCGTGTACTAATGAAGAAACTATTCATCGTAAACCCACCAAGTCATTTATCTGGTTTAACAGATTTCGTGCTAACTCTAGTAGGCAAATTATTAGCCAGCCGTACCAATAAAAAACAAATGATAATTGACTACTATATATAGTTTAAATTAAATTAGAATGGCATTTCGAAACGGTCGGATGCTCTACGTGTATTAATCAGGTAAAGAGATGAGGCAAAAAATTATTTAGACTATTGTATTCTTGTCTCAAAACTATGGCCAGTAGCAGTCAGTTCTTATTCAACTGTTTTAACTAATCCTAAAGATAATGAACTAATCGAGCTAATATATCTAATGTATTAATGTTGAATCAAATCGTCTCACCCCGTCGTTGTTGTCAACATTCGGTTTTTATATGATTCAATTAATAGTCAAATATAGATGTTGATCAAGTAACTATATCCGCAATTTACCCATAATCTGTACTCCATACTACCCCCTACATCTCGAACGTGACGATGTATAACGGAAACATAATTTGATCATTTTGTCAAGAACTACAGTAATTTACAATAATCCCTAGCCATAACCATAATCAACAAGCGCTTAAATATATGAAATATAAAATATATATATTCAATCAATGAATCAAAGTTACTTAAAGGTTTAATAAGATGATAAGCAGTTCCAATAACAGTTTATTACATTATTATTTTTACCAATTATGATTGTGTCGATGCACACGATAGTATGAACCATAGCAGTAGTAAAAAACCAATAGAGTATAAGAAGTTGTATTTTGTATTGTTTAACAATGGGATGATTCCTTGCAAAAGTTTGAAACAAGATAAACGCAGTGTAGTGATTCAGATTAGATCGATTTCTCTTCAGTAATGGTTTGCCTTGTGGAACTTATAATTAGTCTGACTGTGCAAAAATGGAATAAAATCGTTTAAAAACCAAATCTAGCTCTTAAATAATGTGAAAGCATCTCCTATAACCTCAGTTGCATCCTTAAAGCTTTATTTCTTCACATGTCATAATCAATAGTAAATATATTTCAACCCACTTGGAAGTCTATCCTGCACTCCGGACTCCGGCTGAAACTCCATGGGATGGGAACTGACAACAATTCTGCGCTCTGTGTCAGTTGTGTCACACATTTTTTCGTTATGATTGGCATCTTACCAACCAAACCATTCCATCGGCCGTCAAGATCTCATCATCTTATTCTGAAGACTTCATGAATGCAGCTCTTGGCCGTAGACAAAATTCTGTTCTTAAACATATTGTCACATGCTGAGGAAAGGAAACAACATTCAACTCATTTATGGAACAGTGAAAGTCCTGCTGAAACTTTTGAACGAATAGGTTGGTGATTTTTTTATCCTATCACAAATGACTTATGCCGAAAAAAATTCACTATGGGTAGTAAATAAGTATTTATTTATTTTTATGATCTGACAGAATGTAGCACAGCAATTTTTACATACATACATTTCTGTAATATTACTCAACCATCGTAGTAACAATTTATAGACATCTGAATCCCTACTGAAGATTTATATTTATATAAGATTCATAACAATTTCATGTATAGCTCTGCCAGTACATATTATATAATATAACCGAGTTTATGATGGAACACTATTTGCGAATGCAATAACGACAAGCTGTTTTAATTCTTTTTTATTTAAATACTCCATCCGAGTATTATATTTTTTGTAGTAGTTCAGTAGTGGAGAAATTGGATTTAGAACAACAAGCTCGCATATAATTACATGTACATTTTATTTTCGCATTCATAGTAATAATTTATCAGCAACTATTCTTACAATTAAGTAGTAATAAACGCGTTACTTGTGCCTGCATGTATTCTTATTTTTTTTTTACACAAAAGCGGTAACAAGTCAATATATGAGAAAGGAAAAGGAAGGTACCCTTTAAATAGCAGCGATTTATAATTTCCGTATAAATTTTACTATTTTCCGTCATTATCTTGATATTATAATACATTTAATGTGTTAAATAGTGTCTCAGCTGTATATTCTACAATCACAACAAGCGCATTAAAACTCATTTTGTTTTACTTTTTCCTCGACTCGAGTGTATGCCAAATAGTTAATTTAGAAATTTCGTCTGTAACAAATATTTGTAACAATTAAGTTATTCATCCGAATTCCTGCAGTAAGAATTAACTAACAAGGTTACAATGTGTTTTGGAACGACCAATAAGACATATGTATTACAAAGAAGGTCACACATTAGTTTAAATCTCTCCCATATAGTTTTGAAGACGCGACAATGAGTCTTATGCAATTCTCATTGCTTCAGTATAAAAATTAATCTCTCTGTAAACTGTAAACCCAGTACATATTACTTTTCCCTCTTCGTACAAGAACAATTGAACCCTTTCTTTCTGCAAAAATGTGTTATAGGAAAGTTTTCATCAACATGAATTTCTACACATACTTTTATTTATATATTATTCTTAGAAGAAACGTGATTTAAAAATCTCTCGGGCATAAAATCTCACTTAAGTTGAAGGTGCACTTATATACATATGCATAGTACTTTAAATATATCGTCTTTTAAGTGATAGGGAATAATATTAATATAAATATTATGTACTTGTGTGTGAACATGTATTTGTGCAGCAACACGGATTGGTGTGAAATATGTATACATACAGAAATAGTCAATTGAAACAGGTAATAACTGGTCATTTCTTGCCAAATGCCAGTCTGCAAATGGGAAAGTTCAAACACAAATTGTTTAACAAACGGGATGCACAGAAAGGTAAGGAAGTTATAGGTACAAACAAATGTGAGTCACTTATACATAATTCCATAACCATAACCCTTATTATAACCTTATAAATCATTGGAATATGAAACAAGTGCATTCATATATCAACATGTAGATATAAATAAGGAGGAATCAGGTGAAAGAAGAAATAATGTTTAAAGATGCGATTACGTAAGTCGATTTATCATCATCTTTGTACAAAAGTTGTATGAATTTGGTGCATCGCGTGTAAGTATAAGGAAAAACGGCCAATTTTTCCGTTACTCAAATTACAATTTACTTACAAAAGAGCTCCATTACTTCAATTTATCAACATTGCATAGTACGATAAATATTTGGATAGAGGCTTTTAGCAGAACCCATTAACTCAAATGTCTGCGGTGAAAGTAAATACATAACATTGAAATTGACACCCATCCTTTTGGGCCGTGTGGTTTTCTAGAGGAAGTCGTCGTTTTACTCAAGAAGGTACCTAAGTTAGTTGAAATTGGCATCATTCAGATATATTGTGAGTTGAAGTTGAAAGCAACTAGATTTTGAAAGTTGGATAAAACCACTACACTACGTAATTACATATTATTATTCTATATATTTTAGCAGTAAAAGTTCATGTCAAGCCTAACTAGTAACTATATATATAATGTAATGATCAGAGATTTTGCAGGTTACATAACGTACAAACTTCATGAAAGTAAAGATGCTATACACGATATATGTAGGCTTACATAACAAATAGTATATATCATGGAGCAATTGCAGTGTTTCACATTACATGTATGTAAAATGTAAACAAATTCCGACAAACCCAGAATCAGCAGCTTCATTAATGAAAGACATATTTAAAAAAGGAGTTCGGAATAAAAAACTTTCTTCCATCAACTGAAACTCATGTAAACATGAATCACAATATATTTAACGACGGCTGAGTTTGCGTTTTCAATAAAATCAAGTCGGTTTTTTAAAGAGGAGGAGATGGTGTGAAGTGATAAAGTGATGATGGATTAAGGACAAGGTAAAATGGTAAACAGCGTATTATTAATATTTAACACACCAAAGGATGACTGTGCAAACTATACTTT